>Ga0209181_10006294_pt1 | contig 16695 bp, 14 predicted proteins | sample MAT05_FD_187208 | JGI IMG/M metagenome (GOLD analysis project Ga0209181, IMG submission 187208) | Freshwater microbial communities from Lake Fryxell liftoff mats and glacier meltwater in Antarctica - MAT-05 (SPAdes) (version 2) | ecosystem: Environmental > Aquatic > Freshwater > Ice > Liftoff...
GCGACCTCACGCGCATCTGTTAGCGACGATGTAAATCCGCTTCTAGATGCCGACGAGGCAGCGTTTTTGGACAGCAGCGGTTGGCAACGGTGGATGAAGGCTCTGAAGCGGGCAGAGCCCCGGGTGGGGCTCTGCTGAATGCGGCGACGACGGTGTTGTCTTTTTTTGGCGTCGCTTGCCGGTCAGAACGGCACGTCCTGATCGAACTCCGGCATCGGCCCGTCGGGCACAAGTTGATCGCGCCAGGCCTGCTGCACTTGAGGACCATAGGCAATCCAGAGTGCCTCGCGCAGGGCCTGCAGGCATTCGAATACGGCCAGCGCCTGCTCGGGAGTCCAGTGCAACGGTACGATTCTGGGTACCTGCGGCGAAGCCGCTGGCGACGTTGACTCCGTGCTCATTTGGCCGGCCGTCGTGAGCGCGTTGAAGCGGCCTTGGCGGCGCGTTCGGCCCGCCGCTGCGCGTCGCGCTCCTCAGCCTCCTTGGCGCGGTAGGACTCGCCCTCGATACGAATGACCTCGGCCCGATGCATCAAGCGGTCGACCAGCGAGACCACGCAGGCGGCGTTGGGGAACACCTCGCCCCAATCGGCAAATCGTTTGTTCGTGGTCACGATGGTGCTCTTGTGCAGATAGCGCCGGCTGACCAGCTCAAACAGCATGTCGGCGTGCCGGTTCGAATACGAGAGGTAGCCGACCTCGTCGATCAGCAGCAGATCGGGTGCCGAGTAGTGCTGCAGCCGCCTGCGCAGAGCCGAGTCGCTGTCCAACGCGGCAAGCTCGCTGAGCATCAGGCCGGCGGTCGTGCACAGCGCCGTGTGGCCTTGCAATACCGCCTGGTGGGCGATGTTCAGCGCCACCATCGTCTTGCCCACGCCGTTGTTGCCGAACAGCACGATGGAGCTGGCATCAGTCATGAACTGCAGGCTCATCAACTCTTCGATGGCTGTGCGATCGCATTCCTTGGGCCAGCCCCAGTCGAAGTCGGCCAGCGGCTTGAAGCTCCCCAGATGCGCCTGTGCCAGGCGCCGCTCCAGGCTGCGATTGGCGCGCTCGGCGCTCTCCCAACCCAGCCACTGGCGCACGCGCTGTTCGGTCTCGGGCTGACCCATCAGTTCGTCCCAGTGGGCCAGCAGACCGTGCAGCCGCAACTCGGTAGCCTGGGCGCGCAGCTCGGCGTGCCCGGCGCGCGTAACGGGGGTGGCAATGGAGGTGGCTTCAGTCATCGTCGCTGCTCTCGGGTGGGTGGTTATCGGGGTGGTTCTCGGGGTGCTTGTCGGGTCGGTCCTTGGCGCGGTCATAGCGCCGGTCATAGGCGGCCAGCGACTGCATGCGCATCGGTGCGTCGCGCCGGGTGACGTGCTCGGGCAGTGCCAGCGCCAACACCGGCGGCCTGGCGGCCTGCTCGCGCTGGCGCTCCAGCACCAGGCGCACGGCGTTGGGATGCGGCACGTCGCGCTGAACGGCTTCGAGCATGGCCGCCTGCAACGCCGGTGCCCCGTATTGGTCCAGCAGCCGCAGCAGCTCGGCGGTGATGCCGCGCAGGCTGTAGCCGCGCGCAGCCGCCAGCTGCAGCAGTGCGGTGCTGGCCGGCGCGACCTGAGCGAGGGCGTCGCAGCCGCGGTGCGTGCGCGCACGGCGCTTGTGCTCGACCAACGCCTGCACGTGCTGCGCATCCTCGATCACCTGGTGCCGATCAAAGCTGCGTGGGTGGCGGGCCAGTTCGCTGGCACCGTCGAAGACGCGCACCTGTTGCTCGTCGGCCAGAACCGACAGCGTGCGCCGAACATGGGTGTGCGGCACCGAGTAGTCGTTGAGATCGAAGCGGACGTAGGGCGTCTTGGCCACCGATACCTCCAGCCGCTGGCCCAGGGCATAGGCGTTGGCGGGCAACCCGAGCAGGCGCGGCTGCTCCAGTGCAAAGGCCTGGCGCACGGTCAAGGAATCGTCCTGGGGCCAGGGGCGGTCGAAGGCGCGACCGCCGCACCAGGCAACAGCCTGCGCGTTGAGGTCCTGGACGTCAGTGAATTTGCGTGCGGCGAAGAAGCTCTTACGGATGAAGTCGATATGGCGCTCGACGCGGCCCTTCTCATTGCCGCGACACACCGCCACTGGGCGCGGCTCGAAGCGATGGTGGGCGGCGAAGGCCAGGAACTCAGGGTTGAAGCGGATCGCGTCGCCCACGCGTTCGAGCACCACGCTCTTGAGGTTGTCGTAGAGAAGCACTCTGGCCAGACCGCCAAATGCGCTGAAGGCCTGGACGTGACCGCGCAGGAAGCTGTCCATCTGGGCGTTCAGGCTGAAGCGCAGGAACACCCGGCGCGAGTAGCTCAGCACGGCCACGAAGCCCATCAGCGGGCGCCGCGCCTGGCCAATCTGCAGGTGGCCGAAGTGCGCCCAGTCGATCTGCATCTCCTCGCCCGGCAGCGTGCGCAGCCGCAGATAAGCCTCGGCCGGTGGGCGCGGGCGCAGGGTGCTGACAAGATGTCGGAAGTGGCTGCGCCGGCCGGCGTAGCCACGCTCGCACACCATGTCGAACAGCCGGCTGGCGGTGAGCGTCGGATACTTCTCCAGCGTCTGCGCAATGAAGTCGCGGTAAGGCTCCAGCAAACTCCTGCGAAGCGGTACGCCCGCAGGTGCGCCGCCGGGCGCATGCAAGACCCGGCGCACGGTGTCGCGGTGCACGTGCAATTGGGTCGCGATGGTCCCCACGCGCCAATGCTCGACCTCGTACAGACGCCGGATCCGTGCGGCCAGATCAGGGCCAATGGTCATGCTGGCCGCCCGAGGCAACACGGGGGAGGCGCAACCAATCTTGCCGCAGGTGAGGTCGCACAGTGCACCCGCACAGGCCACACCGTGGTGCGGCCCACATCGGCGCTGTCGCTGTCGGCAGCACAGCGTCCGCGTCTGAACTGGACAGCTCGTTGGGCGCGCAGGCGGGGGTCGTCTTGCATCCAGGCAGTGGAGCATCGGCCTGCACAGGCGGGCAACCCTGGTGCGTCACTTTATTGATGTCAGCGCGTACCCTGGCACCTGTGCTGGCCAGGCACAGGCTGCGTCGGCGTCGACGCCAGCAAGCCGTGCGAGCTGCATGCTTGAGCCGGCCGCCGCGGCTGCGCTGGTAGCGCTGGGCGCTGCGGCGACGGTGCTCGTGGCGGCCGGCGGACGAACAACTGGGGCTGCAATACAGCTGGCCGTGGTCGCAGTGGGAACACAGCATGACCTGCTGGCGGCAACGCACGCACAGGAACAAGCGGGCTGAGCGTTCCATACCCGTCCTTGGGGCAGACAGCCAAAGGTGCTGGACGGGATCGCCCCAGAGGTGCAACACTGTTGCTGCACCACCTTCATCGGCACGGTGTAGGGTATGGCGCGGTCGCCGCTGCTACGCGAATTGAGGCCGTCGCCGTACCCGCCTACTTCGGCTTGATGCCGTTGTACCGCGCATATCCCATGCGCATCGCGGTCCGTGAGGCTGCGACGGGGAACGCACCGACTGCGCCTGGACATGGTCGCCCGATCCAACGCGCCGCCGCCTGCTTGGCCGCCCTCGGGCGGCCAAGCAGGCAAACCTCAACCTTGTTCGTCAGGCATCGACTGCGGAACGAACAAACACGTCAAACCAAGAAATCAACATTACCGGCATCTGAACGCGGGTGCAGACCAGCGTTCACAGCCGTGCACCATGTTCGCGTTCAACCCGTGCGACATCGCCACCTTCGCCACAGATGCCCGTGGCACCGCACACTGCTCCAGTACCAACGCCCTCAACTGCGCGCTGTGCCGCCTGCGCGAGACGACTCTCTCTTCTGCCATCGTGTCCACCTATTTCCTTGATGGACACGATCGTTAGCCGCTTCGCACCGCTATGCAAGATGCCACGACTAGACGCTTACCATCGGCCGGCGTCAAGAGGGCCTTGAGGCCGCGCTTACAGAGCGTCGAACTCGTCCCCCGTGATGTGGGGGATGCCCCGAACTTGATCGGCATGTACTTGGGTGGGGATGGCAACCACGCTTCATCCCGGTGTGGGTTGTTCATCCCAGTCAACTAAGGATTGCCGGCTGCTCAATCGTGGTGGCTGCGTGCTTCCTGGTAGCGCCGCCACTGCGGCGGCATCGGGGGCTGGTCAGAGAGCCATCGGCTGAATCGAAGGAATGCCATCCCGGACCGTAACCTCGGCGATCCTCCATTCGTAGCGGTCTGGACCAGCAGTTGCCGGGCCGTCGAGGACCCGCACGTCCCGCCCGATGGCGATCGTGCAGCGCAGATTATCCGGACGCATCTGGCCGGACATCGAGTAGTTACGGGCAATCAGGTGGTAACGCTCGAAGTGCCATGCGGAAATCTCGATGCGTTCGTGCCCTGGACCCTCGCGGCAGTCGTCGCCCAATTGGACAAACGGATAGCCATCGAGTGCGCCCGTGTTGCGGAAGTCGATCGACACGGCCTCGCTGCCATCCGCCGTGAGCGGGACCACGGCTAGGTCCATGTCTTTAAGGCTGTCGTCCCAGTGGAGTTGCACATACGCAACCGGACCAGAGTGGGGAACCGGTACTGCCAGTTCAGCCTGAAGCTTCAAGATGTTCTGGGTTGCCCCGGGAAACAAGACCTCCCTGATGGCGGTCGACAGCACCTGAGTCTTCTCCTCTACGAGCGGAGTCGCGTCGCCGATGAAGCGGACGCGCCCTTGCGACAAGGGTGGCAACTTGAGTTGCAAAGCTGCGTTGTCGACGGGGCCGTGGTTGACTATATGGACAACTGCCTGAGGACAACTGCGGGAGTAGTCATCAGCTGCAGCAGTGAAGTTCGAGGCGCTGAAGTCAAGATAGTGCTTGCACTCCAGAACGTAAGTTGTCCGGACGTTATTCGATTGACTGATCTGGCTTCGCACAACGCGGAAGTCGGGCTGGATTCCTCGCTTGCGCTTGGCGCTGCTGCCCACCAAGTCGGAGCGTAGCTCTGCCCAGACGTCGAATTGCTCGCCACCGGTGTCGAAGCTGGCAAGGCGGCTACCACCAAAGGAGAACGAGAGTACTCCGTCGACTGCATGGAAGTACATGCCCGATGCATGGCGCGAGATCACCTCGAGCATGCGCGTGCCGACCCACACCGAGTACAACTCGTGCCGCTTGCGCCAAGTTGGAAGCGTGAGGATGTCGAGCAGTTCCTTGGTCGTGGCCTGGACCCAGGCCTGGCTCCATCGAATCTGGCCTAAGACCTGAGACAGCTTCTCGTGCGCATGAGAGAGATCAAGCGACCCTAATCGTGCCCTCGCTGCCAGTTCGTCGACGTTTTGCAGCAACATCGCGTCCCAGAAGTCATGCGCAGCGAACAGCTGCCTCGTCAGGACTGCGGTTCCTTCAGCCTGACCCGGACCACCGAGCTTGTGCGCAACTTCGGCGACCTGAGACCGCGTCTCGCCATGCTCGCGAAACATGCGCCTGAAACCTCCGACCAGTTCAGCAAGGATTGCAAGTTGTGCATCGAGGCCAGCGTGACCCGTGGGCACCAGCGGCTCGACTGGAGGAAAGTCGGCAGGCCAGTCTTTCTGGTGTTTAGGTCGGAACTCGTCGAGCACCCCGCTGATCTCCCACATCAAGGCGGCATTGGGCAGTTCTGGCCTGTCCTCAAGCAATCGCGTCGTGCGTTGGACCTCCTCCCGAAACTCCTCGAGCGTGGCCCGGATAGGACCGGACACGTCATCAAACTTGAACTCGACGCTGAGGTAGCGCGACGCGCGACGCGCGCCAGCGTGGTCGAGCAGTTCAAGGATGTCCCTCATCATTTGGCCAAAGCCACGCTGGCTTTCCAGGATCCCTACCAGCAGCCGTTCTGTCGAGATGACGGGCGGGGACGATGCGGCGTCGGCTGCGAGCCAATCCTCCAGGGAGGTTGCGGCCACCGGCACCGCCAAGGCCCTCCTCAGCGCCGCCTCCACGTCTGCGTCCCGACCGGCGCGCCCGCTCTTCAGGCGAAGCTCAAGGCCGGCGCCCACTTGCAGATGGCGCCAGAGGTCCACTGGCTTTGCAATCAGATCCATGTGCGATTGGTCGGTTCGAGGCGCTTCTTCTTTGACACATCGACGCGCATGCGTCAGCTTGGTAGCTTGGGCTAGCTATACCTTGATGTCCACTCGCACATAGAGATCTCCGGCTCCTAGTGCCGTCGTCGTGTGGAAGTTTGTCTGGCTCTGAAGGTCTTTGACCAACTTGATTCGCGGCACTTCCGTTCCGGCATCCTCGCTGCCGTGCTTGTGCGGCATCGTGGACAAAACGCTTTGCATCCTTCCGGGCTTGCTGGCCTTGCCCTTCTTCGAGAATCTGTTCCACATCGTCTTGGGCGTTGCATTGAGGCTTCCGTGATGCCCGACCTTGTAGAGGTCCACATCGGCCAGCAGATCGAGGTACTTCGCTTTCGACAGCGCAACGGACCAGTTCTCGATCTGCGCGTCCCCGGGGAAGAGCAGCTTCTTGTTCGGCGTCTCGAAAAGCAGGATGAGGCTCGTGTTATTCATCTGCTTGTCTAACGTGCGCACAATTTGTAGGAGTTGCTCGCCCTGTGCCTGCTTCATTCTGTAGGCGAGCCAGCGTGCGTGGGCAGGCAACTTTCCGCCCTTTGCGATCACATGATCCGCGAAGACGGGTCCTCCGTCGCCGACCTGCGCCCCGATGTCTGCGGCCCTCCTGCTCTGGAGGTGCCAATACTCTGCCGGATCTACTGATCGTTGCTTCCGGATTGCTTCCGACTGGTGGAGCGTAGGAGGGCCGAGCACGTGAACCTTGATGCCCGGCAACAGCGTCTCGAGGCCGGAATCACTCTCATGATAGGCATAGACGTTTTTTCGACCCATCGTCGACAGGTTCCTGACTGCCGAGGCGTTGCTGATGTTGTCCTCGCCAATGAAGCGGAGCTGCGCAGCGATCTTGCGGTTGAAGTAATTGGGCTTCCTGTCGAGCGCTGCAACAGTATGTTCTGCCACCTGTTGCATCTCACGGAGCGACCTCGCCGCAGCGAGCCTGCCCGCTGCCGCGGAGCCCGCTGGACCCTTGGAATCGACGGCAAGCTTGAGGTCCTCGGTCCATGGCTGCAGTACGAGGCGCGGCTTGAGGGAACGGATCACGTCGCCCGGGCCGTTTCCGTTGGCGGCGGTCGCGAAGCCACTGATGTGGTCGGCGTGTCGGTGCGTGGCGACAACGGCGTCGAGCTGGCCGCCGCACTGCGCCTCGATGTCCTTGGCGATGAGGAGTAGGTGGGCGTCGGCCGCTCCCTTCGGCAGTCCCGTGGTCCCGAAGTCGATGAGAACGTGCCGCGTGCTTTGGTCGGAGTACGTGAACCGAAGCAGGAAGCAGTCGCCAAAGCCGACCTGGTAGGCGAAGAGCGTCGCAGAGACAGGTTGCAGGGCCATCATGCGTCCCCTTCGGCGCCGAGGCGGCTGCGGTGGATGTTCGCGAAACGATGGCGCGCGCTCCTCGGCTTTTCGAGCAGGTCGTGGTCCCACAAGTACTGCAGGCGCGCCGACTGCATGTCGGAGTCCTGGAACGACTTGCTGATGTGGTATTTGATGCGCCCGTATTGATCGAAAACGAGCGTGCCACCGCCGTAGGCGGTCACGCGCTGCGTCGTAGGCATGCCGTCGGGCCGGTCGATGCCTAGGACTGCCTTGATCTCAGCTGCATAGAGGTTCAAGACCTGGACGTACTCGCAGATCGTCTCCTTGAGGAAGAAGCCGTCCGGCGCTTGGCGGACGCTGGGCCGCACCGACTCAATGCGCGTGTAGCAGCGGTCATCGAGTCCAAGCATTTCGCGGTTCTCCCAGACGAAGCGGAAGACCTCCTCCTTGTCGTGCAGCATGGACTCGAAATGAGTACGGCTGTAGGTGACAAGGTCGCCCTTGTCGAACGACGCCCACTGTCCGGTCTTCGGATCGATCTTGCCGCCGGTCGCCAAGACGCCGTAGTCGGCGAAGGTCTCCCGCAACAGCGCTCGGTAACCGAAGCGCGAGTCGTCCGGAACTGTCTCGGCGTCAGCGGTCAGAACTGCCGCAAGGAAGTCGCCGAACGAGAGGTCGACCGGAGGACAGTAGTCGAGTGCGCGGATGGCCATCGTCAGCAGGTTTTCTGCAGCCTTGGCACCTTCCTCAACGACCATGTCGAGGTTGTACCGGTCGCCGCCGAATGTCCCGAGGCCGGCGATCCGGCTCAGCCACATTTTCAGGAAGGTCTGCATCATTGCAGCGGCGAAGACCTCGCCACGGTCGTGCTCCTCCTGGTATTCGGGCATGTCCAGCAGATCTGGCCTGGGCTTGAGCTTGATTGAGCGGCGGAGTGCGTCTGCGCGCGCGCCCTCGAGCTCGGCACCGAATTGCTCGCCTAACCCAAGCAGCAGTGAGTTCTCGATCGCCTTGCGTGTCAGCGCAGACTTGTTGACCAACCGAATGGATTTGCCCTTCGGCGGAACCTTTCCCTTGCCCAGCAGCGCGGCCATCACGATCTCCTTGAGCGAGAAGACCGAGAGCAGCGCCACTACGTCTGAGAAGCCCTCGTGGAACGCGGCCTGGTCGGGCGTCGACGGGTTCGTGAAACCGTCGCGCAGTCCATCAAGGATGGCGTGTGTGGCCTCGTGGGCCACGATGTCGTGGGACAAGCATGTGAAGACCGGCCTGTCACCGCGCGCGGACTTGAAATAGCCGAACATCAGCGCCCGGTCCTGCTCGGAGTAGAACGCGTTAGCCTCGAAAAACGCGTGCGGCGCCACGTGGATCTGGTGCCCTTCGAATCCCCAAGCTACGCGGCGTCCCAACGCGAACTCGAAGCGTGCCAATGTCCGCATGACTATCGCGTAGCAATGCTGGGCATGGAAGCGGGGGTCGGCTAGGGTCCTCTCCTCCCAGCGCTTGCGCGCCGCTGCCGTCATCTTCTCGTCCGGCGCGTAGGGATCGAGGTCCTGTTCAACTTGGGTCCGCCCGAAGGTACGGGGCGCATACAGGACATTGGCGCTGGCATCGAAGTCGATGACCTTGACACGGTGACCTACCGGTCCCGAGGACAGTACCTCCGCTGGGACATCTACCTGCGCGAAAGCAATTCGCCCGCCCAACTTCACCGAGGGGTCCTGCGCCAGTATCGTGAGCTTGCGGGTATTGGCCGTCGAGGTCATGCGAACTCCAAGGGTTCTGTGTCTCGCGTGAATTTACCCTCGCGGGCGCTTGTGCTCAGACTCCGCCAGGGCAGGGGAAATCATCGGGTGGAGGAAGCCCGGGATCCATCCACTTGCGCACCGCTGCGTCGGTGATGGCGTAGCCCCAGTTGATGAGCCGGTCCTGAGTTTCGACGGGCAGTCGGCTCAGCCGTGTCGGTACCTGTGCCAACACGGAGGTGCGATCCAGCGGGCAGTCCAGTGCGCCAGGAGTCGCGTAGCGGCCGATGTCCGAGCGGACGCTCCAGTAGGCACCCAGGCGCGCGCCCGCCTCGAAGCTCCCGACGACCTGTCGCTTGCGCAGGGCTCGGACTTGGTTGTCGACAAGGTCGAGAACCCGTCTTGCATGGCTCGCCCAGTCCTTTCCTGGATCCGCTTCCGGGGCCATGGCCTGGCCGGCATCGCTGACGAGGATCGTCCGGTAGCGCTTCCACGCCGTTTCGAGGCCCAAATTGTCGTAGACACCCCCGTCGGACAGGAAAACATCCTTCATGAAATCTGGCGAATGGTGCGACTCGCCCGCGGCGGGGCTGTACTGGTCGAGGTCGAGACTAAGGCGAGCCGGCGAGAGCACCGGGGGGAAGGCGGACGAGGCAGCTACGGCCTTCGCAAGCGAAACCTTCGGGTTGCGTACCTCGCCGACTTGGTAGTCACGCATGTAGGGTTTTGAAAAGCGCCAAAGAGCACCGGTCTGGACGTTGGTGGCGTTGATGACAAAGCGCGGAGGGTCGTCGGGCAGGTCCAGCAGGGTTGCGCCGTGGAACAGGTGCTTGTCGTAGGCGTGTTCCACCTTCTCTGCGATGGTGCCTGGAAGGAAGATGCCCGAGAGGATCGCCTTGGCATCGACCGAAACTTCCGCAAATGAACGAATGGGTTCGACAACCTCCGGAATCAGGCGCCGGGCGATCCTGTCGATAAAATCCAGGTGCTGCCACCTTAGGCCAAGCATTGCTGCTGTGATCGAACCTCCCGACACGCTGGACACCCGGTCCAGCCGTGACAGGTACCCGAGTTCATTCAGCCGGATCAAGGATCCCAGGTGGAAGACCATGGCGCGGTAACCACCGCCAGACAGGCACAGCGCGATGCCTTCCTCGGGCTGGTCCTCTTCAGCATCGGAAACGGGTGACAGGGGGCCCGGCTCCATTGATCCACCGACTGGCATATCGTCCTCCAAGTGAAACGTGTCGATAGCCGGTCGGGAATGAACTAGCCAACCAGGCGGTGAAGGTCACAGTGTCAAGCAACACAAGGATATATCGCTAACCTCGAATATTGCGCATCCACTCCTTGTATGACGCGCCCCATCCTCTCCTCAATTTGTGCCGGGGCGCCCGGCGTCCATAGAAGGTGCCCCAGTAGCGATCGCACCTGACAGAAGTCGATCCCTCGTCGCAACATGCTCTTCTGCAAAGAATGACCTGTCTGGCCAACGCGGTCAGCTATCGGATGGTCATGAGAATGAAGCCGAACCCTTTGCCGCGGTCCTCGAAGGGATCGTCATCATCGTTGGGGGGGAGTTGGCCACCGGTGCCTCCAAGCACACTGAACACTTCAGTCGCGCGCCCCACCCAATACGCATGGAGAGGATCGTGCAAGGGCGGCATCAGCTTTGCAAAGGCAGGGCCCATTGCCAGTTCGTCGTTCTGCCAGCGCAACACTTGACCGCCCGACAAGGCTGTCACAACGATGCCACGTGGCTGCCCCAGTACGCCGATGCTTGAGCGCGTGTACGCTTTCGAGACTGTCACGCTGAGCAGATAGTCGATGAGGAAGTCCCACTCCTGATTCGCGGAGGGAGTTCCGGCTGGAGGCGGTGTGCGAGGACCATGGAACGGAGAAAAGGAACGACCAGCTACTCCTGCCGCGAGATCAGCCAAGGCATCCTCAAGTTCAACGGTTGAGCCCAGGGTCAGGAAGTCTTCAGTCTTCCAAGTGTTCATCACCGGAACACCGGTGGTCTTCGGCCCACGCCTGGAAATCTCGCCAAGCATGCCTTGGCCTCCCGCCGTACCTATTGCGATGGCGGCGTGAGTGGTGCGCGCTAGCTCAAAGTCAGGCCATGTGGAATAGAGATGATGTTGGTCGGGGTCGGTACCCGCCATCGTGCTCACGGTCGCCCGGGACATCTTCGCCTGGGTAAGGAATGCAGTACCGGAGGGGGCAGCAACTCCCGGAAAGCGAACAGCCAGCAGAAGATCTCCAAGTTCGCACCGCACAGTTGTACCAGGCGGATTCTGAAAGTCCACCATCGGCGATTGATGGATAAAGACTCCCAGAATGTCAAGGGTCAGCCCCAGCGAGGCAAACTGAGGTCTCCAGGCGGAAGCGAGCGCAACAACGCCGGTTCGAATCAGTTCCGCTACATAGTCCGGCTCCTGCGGTAGCTTGGCCCCTTTCGCGTGCGTTGCAGCCGAAAGATGCGCGGCCACATAGGCATCGTGCAAAACCTTCTTGGCGTCGACAGACAGGCTCGTGCGGAGTCCCGCGATACTGCTGTACGGGGCGGAGAGGGCAAGTGCCATGGCAAGCTCCTTCTATAGACTTCCTCACTCGAGGCAACTGTGCGCTTCAGCGAGCAATGCACAGATCCCGAAGTTGGGCGAATGCTCGGGGCGCTGGAGCACGACGTGTTCTACGTGCTGTTCCTCAATTCGTCAATGCGAAGCATAGGATCATTGCGTACCAGCAGATGTTCCTTGGCACGGTGACCCAGACCTCGGTGTACCCGCGCGAGCTGGTCAAGGAAGCACTGGCGTGCAATTCACCGAAACACCGCCTATCACCCGATCGTCGACGGATTTCCAGACGCTCACAGCGAGTGGATCGCGGAAGTCGAACAGGGGCAGCGAGTGATCGCTTGAGTCAAGCAGGGATTGTCAGGCGACCGGCGCGGGTTCCATGGCGCGGCGCTGGCAAGATGGGCGGCAACGAAGAACCAGGGGGACGCCAGGATGAATCTTGCCGAGTTGCAGGCTGAGTTGCGCCACTTCGCTGGCGAGCGTGAGTGGCAGCAGTTTCACACGCCGAAGAATTTGTCCACGGCCTTGATGGTCGAAGCGGCCGAACTGGCAGAGGTCTTTCAGTGGATGACGCCCGAGCAGTCACGCCTTGCCCACCAGGACCCAGCGACGAAGCAGTCCATCGCTGATGAGGTTGCGGACGTGTTGCTCTATTTGCTGCAGGTGGCAGACCACAGCGCGATCAATGTCGAACAGGCGGTCAGGGACAAGCTGGCGCACAATGCCGTGAAGTACCCGGCCAAGCACCAGATTGCCCGAGTCTCGCCGACCCGAGCATCGGTGCCCGGCACCCATGTGCTGCTCGACTATGAGAACGTGCAGCCAAGCGAGGGAGAGCTGCGGCAGATGGTGCCGGATGCTGGCCAGATGTGGGTGTTTCACGGGCCACAGCAGCGCCACGTCGAGCAGCGTTTCGCGTCCTTCGGTACCGGCGTGACGGCCGTGCCGATCAGCAAGACCGGGAAGAACGCGCTGGACTTCCACTTGTCGTTCTACGTGGGCTACATCGCCTCGCGGAACCCGGCGTCGACGATGGTCGTGGTGGCCAACGACAAGGGCTATGAGCCGATGCTGGAGCACGCGCGCGGCATGGGGTTCGTCGTGCGGCGCCAGTCACACGGGCCGACCAAGCCTGCGGCCAAGAAGGCTGCCGCAAAGAAGGTGGTGGCCAAGAAGGCGCCAGCCTCGAATGCTGCGCCCACCAAGACGCCCCCGGCCAAGCAGGTCCCGGCCACGAAGGTGGCTGCCAAGAAGGAAACCTTCGCAAGCTGGGCACCAATCGACCGACGAAGCCGGCGTCATTGCGGCGCTTGTTGAAGTCACTTTTGGCGGCGGAGACCGGGGACGCCTCGATCGAGACTGCGTTTGGCAAACTGGTCGCGTCGGGCGTCGTGGCGGTTGGCGCTGGAAGTGAGGTGACTTATCCGGAATTCGATCTGCAGCAAGGCGCTGGGCCCACTACGCCATAGGAAGCCAAGGCGTGCTGGCGTGGTCCCACTCAAGGCCCACTGCGACGGGTACTGGTGAGGGGCTCAGCTGGGATTTACTCTGGTCTTGGCCCCGAGCAGCACTACATCAGTTCGAAGGGCGACAGGACGCCCGCAAGGTGGTCCGGGTGCTTGTCATCGACGACCAACCAGAGCATCGGCCCGTCTTGCACCTTGGACCTCTGCAGAACGTCGGCGATGGGCGTGTCGGCCCGGAGCAAGTCATCTTCGTCGTTGAGCTCCACGAGCACCATGCCGGCGGTCTTCGCCGCCTGAATGGTCATGCCCAGGTTCGCCCGCTTGGTCTCACCGTTCACACCCAGGAACTTGGCCAGCCCAAGTTCGGAGACCAGCCACCATGACGCATCGAGGCGGACCGGCAAGAAGGAGAACGAGTGCATCAGTATCAGTTGTCGAGCATGAGCGACCGGCTGCCACGGGCCCACGGTCATGGGCGAGGTGACCATCACGTTGCCCACGGTTCGTTCGACATCGGCCATCAGTGCTTCCTCCAATCCGATGCACAGCTCGATGGCTGCCTCGGTTGCGTGACGCGCGTAGGCGCCGATGTGCATTGCGTCGTTACGGGCGGTCTGAACCGTTCGGTAGAGCGCCTCGAAGGACTTGAACCTGGAAGGGAAGTCCGCTGCCAGCTGCGTCAGCACCGGTGACTGCCGCGCACAGGCTGCAATGCGAGGTCTATAGCGCTCCAGGGTTGCTTGCTCTCCGAGCAGTCGTAGGCCGAGCGCTTCGAGAGCAAAGCATATCGCCTCGAAGCCTTCTGCATCGGCCAGGGCCGCATAGCGCGCTTCACGAAAGCGGTCTCGGTAGTGCACGCGTTCCCTGGGCTCGAGGTCGCGGAACTCCGGGTCCGAACGGGAAGGTCGACAACGGGACATTCAGTGGCCAGGTTGAATCTGCAGGCCATGATGGTAGTTGGCGTTCGAGGAATGACCCGGGTGTCTACGACCTTGGTGCCTACGGCCGGGACGCGAGATGAACTCCTGCTGGGCGCCTCCCCGCTGCGCGGGGCCGGGCTGTCGCGCTGCGCGTCGAGCCACCGGAGTACCGGCGTCTCGCCCCTGACGGGCTTCCATCCCTGACGCAACGCGGCCAGGCCGGCGGAGCCAGCCGAGACACGCGGCGGCCCTTTCCCGTGCCCGGGGATCGCGGGCCCTGATTCCTTCACGCTGCGCGTGAACGAGGCCCGCTTGGCGAACTGACCGGCTTGCAGGTCGCTGCGCTGCGCTCCGCTCGGTGCGGCGCCGGTCAGATCGCCACCCCGGTCACCCGCCATGCCCGTAGCCGGGCCGCTGAAGTCCGGGTGCAGTGAAGTGCTCGCAGCGGCTCGACCGCCGCGCCAGTCGCTGCGCTTGGTGGCACGTCGGCCGCAGAGCCGCCGCTGCTCGTGATCGTCCGGTCGGCATCGCTGCAACCGCTGCGCCAGGCGAGCTGGCACATCGGCCGCGACGCTGCGCCGCCCGTGGGAGAGGGCAGCCCGTGCGCCAGTCGTCCCATCGTGCTCCCCCCACGGCGCCCCCGTCAACTCGTGAGGGGGACTTGTGGGGGGATCTTCAAGCGGTGGGCCGGGAAACTGGCTCACTGCTTCGGCTGCGAGGAACACCACCCATCCCCAACCCCTTCCCGTGAGGGAAGGGGCCATGCCCACCCCCCGCCCGCCCGTGGGCGGGGGCGAGGAAGTCCGAGCGAGAGGATCAGTTTTCAGGGCAACCCGGTCCGGGGCCCGGCTGGTCACTCACGCAAGGAGATATGGCCATGGCCAACGTTCAAGTGTTTCAACGTCACGCGCACCTGGCGGGCGCCGTCAAGCTCGAATTCGTCAACGGCCGCGAAGGCAAGATTGCCAAGGGCGTGCTGACCGCCATCAGCAACACCCGGCGCGGCAGCGGCGACAGCCGCGAGGAGGAGTCCACCGCGATCCAGTGGACGCTGTGGGGCAAGCAGGCCGAGAACGCAGCCGAGTACCTGGGCAAGGGCTCGCACGTCAACATCGTCGGCCGGCTGCGCAACAACAACTACGAGAAGGACGGCGAGACCGTCTACGGCATGGCGTTCACGGCCGAGGAGATCGACTACCTCGACAGCCGCGCCGAGTCCGAAGCCCGCCGCAACGGTGGACCCGGTGCCGAAGGTGCGACCGCCGTCCGCAATGGCAACGGCGAGCAAGCCGCACCGAGTGCCGCCGCCACGCGCAAGCCCCGCACCGCGCGCCAGCCGGCGCACGCCGACGCCTGAACCCGAAACGGTGGGCGTGATGCCGACGAGCCGCGCCCGCCCTTCGAACCTCACTCAATGATCGAAGGAAACCATCATGTACTCGACCCCGACCCTGGCGACCCGCTTTGCCCGCAACACCCGCGTGATGCGCGGTGACCAACCTCTGAGCGAAGACCAGATGCGCGCCGCCGCGCCGTCCATCTTCGCCGAGGGCAAACACGCGAGCCGCTCCGAGCGCTACACCTACATCCCCACCATCGATGTCCTGCGCGGGCTGCGCAAGGAGGGTTTCGAGCCCTTCATGGTCGCCCAGGGCGCCAGCCGCGTCGAAGGCAAGGCGGAGTTCACCAAGCACATGATCCGCATGCGCCACGCCGGCCAGGTGCAGACCCGGCCCGAGGCGAACGAGATCATCCTGATCAACAGCCACGACGGCGCCAGCTCGTACCAGATGCTGGCCGGCATGTTCCGCTTCGTCTGCTGCAACGGCCTGGTGGTTGGCGAGGTGGTGGACGACATCCGCATCCCCCACAAGGGCAACATCCAGGGCGAGGTGATCGAAGGCGCGTTCCGCGTGCTCGACGAGTTCGAGGCCGTGGGCGAGCACACCGAGGCGATGAAGGCGCTGCAGCTCGCGCCGCCCGAAGAAGTCGCCTTCGCGACGGCCGCGCTGGCGTTGCGTTTCGGCGAGCGCACGGTCGAGGAAACCGGAGGCCATCGGCCCGCCCCGGTGACGGCCGAGCAGCTGATCGAGGCGCGCCGGCCCGAGGACATCGGCCACAGCCTGTGGACGACCTTCCAGCGCGTGCAGGAGAACGTGATCCGTGGTGGCCAGCCCGGCCGCAGCGCCCAAGGCCGCCGCCTGCAGACCCGCCCCGTGGGCAGCATCGACCGGGGCGTGAGCCTCAACCGTGCGCTGTGGATGCTGGCCGAGGAGATGCGCAAGCTGAAGGCCTGAACCCGTGAGCCGACCGCGCTGGATTCGACTCCGAATCCAGCGCGCTTGCAGCCGCGCACCAGTCCGACCATCGGTGCGCAGCCGGCTGCGCCACTCCGCGCGAGGTGATGGAATGAACATGGCACCCGAAACGCTTGACGACCTGGACACGTTCGCCGCCCGATCCGGCGAAGCCACCCGCAAAGGCGCCCAGGCCTTCGCGCGACTGCTACAGCTCGCTGAAAGCCGCGACTCCGGCCAGATCCCGCGCGTCGCTCGCTTCCTCGCCGCGACCTACAACGGCCAGGCCT
>Ga0209181_10006296_pt1 | contig 16694 bp, 16 predicted proteins | sample MAT05_FD_187208 | JGI IMG/M metagenome (GOLD analysis project Ga0209181, IMG submission 187208) | Freshwater microbial communities from Lake Fryxell liftoff mats and glacier meltwater in Antarctica - MAT-05 (SPAdes) (version 2) | ecosystem: Environmental > Aquatic > Freshwater > Ice > Liftoff...
CAGAATCCGGCTGTTTGATTTTCATGCAAACAAACTTACGCACTGGGTTCTGCTTTTTCAAACTTTCAAGCAATATTCTTTGGTGGTAACTATCCAGCCGACTCGTCCCAGCGGGACGCTATCTTTGTAGAAGTGCCAAAATTGGAGTCCTGCGTGCCGTAGGTACGCTATCTACTGTGCGAAATAGCGTACCTACGGCACGCAGGACCGCCCATTCCTCTAATGCTACAAAGATGTTGCTCCGATGGAGCAGGGCGGCTGGATAGTTACCTTTGGTGACACGGCCAGCATTTGTGTCCAAAGTCTAAATGTCAATGAACCGATTGAATTTTGTTCCACAAAAAGGTCTTCGCGGAACTCGCACAAACGTACGAGACCCTCACGAGCACGCGCTACTTTGGGCTTTTGTGGTCGGAGGTGGAAGGCTTGCAGCCAGCGCGCGGGTTGTAGTTGTCGCTACGAGGACACTGAAGCCTGCTTTTCTCGGGTAAGTAACCAGTGTTTAGCGATTTCGCAGTTGGTTTGTAGTAATAAAATACACAAACATGAAGCAGTACTTTTTCCTTCTGGCTTTCACAGCATTGGCCGTCTGCGCCAACGCTCAATCAAAAAGCAAAAAATTTGACCCCATCTTTTCCACTTCCGCAGGCGCCATCGGCGGCTACGATCCAGTGGCCTATTTCACGGACGGTCAACCCCTGAGGGGTGAACCCAACATCACGACCGAGTGGGGCAGTGCCACTTGGCATTTTTCCAACACCGCGCACCGCGATTCCTTTCAAGTCGCGCCGGAAAAATACGCACCCTGCTACGGCGGCTACTGTGCCTACGGCTGGTCGAGGGGATATCCGGCCAAAGTGGATCCTACCGCGTGGACCATCGTAGCGGGCAAACTCTACCTCAACTACAACGCCGACGTAAAATCGGATTGGGACAAAAAACAGGCGGAGTATATCGGGAAGGCGGATGCGAATTGGGCGAAGGCGAAGAGAGAGTGATTGTGCCTGCTTGCGCCAGGCTGTATTTTCAAAAAATGAAGTAAATACCTGCTAATTTACCGGAAGACAACAGGTGGCGGAATTTGAACTAAAGACTTGCAGCCAGCGTGGCACGTTTTTTTTGCTACTATTTACAATACACTTTAAATCATAATGCGCGCGCTCTCAGGCTGCCAGGCATTGCACCATTTGGGTAAATAACTCCCGGTAGTGTTAGGAACGCGGCACCAATAACTTAGTCATTTTAGGTCAACCATTTTTTCATCAGACAACACTATTTTTTTGCGAATAGTGGGGCTATTTAAAGAAAAATAGCGGCCGTATGATGGAACAAAGGGTGGCATCAAATGACTAAGTTATTGGTGCCGCGTTCCTTAGAGCATGTGTGGGAATTTTTAGTTGTAAAATAAATTTTCACGAACCATTACTTAAATAATTAAACATGAAACTAATTTTAATTATTGTCGCTATTTTGACGACTTTGGTACTCATTTCTCAAGTATACTTTATAATGGCAAACACAGAAACCCAACCGTATCAAATTATCAAAACAGAAAAGGATTTTGAAATACGCCTTTACCCTCCGGCTACGATGGCAACCATTTCGATGGCCGCAAAAACATACAAAGAGTTATCCTCCGCAGGGTTTAGAAAATTGGCGTCGTTTATTTTTGGAGGGAATCAAGACGATAAGAATATCGCCATGACAACGCCTGTGCACATGGACATAAATGAGTCGCAATCATCTATGAGTTTTGTGATGCCCGCGAACTATAATCAAGATAATTTGCCGAAACCAAATGATTCCACTATAACCATTAATACCACTTCCGAAGAATTCGTCGCAGCCATTCGCTTTGGTGGTTATGCCAATGACGGTGAGATTAAAAAATACGCTGCCAAATTAGAAAGTGCATTGAAAGCGAGTGGAATTGAGTATCACGGAAACTTTCGCTTTTTAGGTTACAACGCTCCGTATCAATTTTTGGGAAGAAAAAATGAAATCATTGTGAGTGTTCTTTGGAATCAGCAATAAATAGCAAGACTTAAAGAGAATGATTTAAACACTTTTGCTAACCAAAGCATCCACCTTAGTACAAATATATCAACTAAAACAATGAAAGTATTAATCGTTTTAACATCGCACAGCGAACTGGGTAACACGGGTCATAAAACAGGTTTTTGGATCGAAGAATTTGCCGCACCTTATTACACCCTCAAAGATGCAGGCGCATCAATCGTGTTGGCTTCGCCAAAAGGTGGACAGCCGCCGATTGACCCTAAAAGTGCAGAACCTGCTAACCAAACCGAAGCGACTCACCGCTTTGATGCAGATGACGCATTGAAAAGTGCCTTGTCACACACCCTGAAACTAAGCGAAATATCCGCCGATGATTTTGATGCAGTATTCTATCCCGGCGGTCATGGCCCGCTTTGGGATTTGACGAATGACAATGACTCGATTAAATTAATCGAAGCATTTTGGAAAAGTAAAAAACCAGTTGCATCCGTTTGTCATGCCCCCTCAGTATTATTGAATGTGAAAGATGAAAATGGACAAGCGCTGGTGAAAGGAAAGCACGTAACGGGCTTCACCAATACCGAAGAAGCAGCTGTACAGTTAACCGATATTGTGCCTTTTTTATTAGAAGATGAATTGAAAGACAAAGGCGGTATTTACTCCAAAAAAGCCGATTGGACATCGTATGTGGTGACGGACGGTTTGTTAATAACGGGCCAAAATCCCGCTTCATCTAAGGAGGCGGCGGAGAAGTTGTTGACTTTGTTAAAAAAATGAATTTTGGTGGAAAAATAACCGTACAGACGGCATTAGGCACAAGTTATCTTTCACACGTCCCTTAATATTTAGTGTGTTCGGAGCATGGTGCTTTTTTATGATATGGATTGCATTTGAAACTTGATTTCGCCTTTCGCCTAAATTACCTCACATTATGATTGTTATATCGCACCAAAAAGGTTGGATAATCATCAATCAACGCTCTCATGGGCTTTTAGCCGCTATGTTGGCTTATCAATACGATATTGATTTGCCCAACGATGTCATGGTTCCAACGCTCATCGCCATTGCTGAACATGATGATGGTGTTGAGGAAACTACCCAAGAAAAAAATCTTACTGAGGCAGGAGCACCCCGACATTTTATGGTAAGTGATGACTCAAAAAAAGCAGATTTAACTCAACAAATGAACGTCCTTGAAATATCAAGTTCAAAAAGTCAATTAAATGCTTTACTGACTTCTTTGCACATGAAATTCTTGTATGGTGGTCGTAAAGATGGTGAAGATAAGGAACTGGAGGCTTTTTTGAAAGATCAAGCAAAGTTTCGCACGGATGCTCTTAAGCACTTAGATATTGATAAAAAATATGCTGATCGTCTATACCGTTTTTTTGAATGGTGCGATGCCTTTTCGCTATTGATTTGCATGAATAAAATTCAGCCTAAGGGCAGGAAGATGGAAATATCCCAAAGCCCAGACGGTGACATGAACCAGACTTTTTATAAAGCAAATAATGAAATTACGGTTGAACCCTGGGTCTTTAAAAATGACACCTTCAAAGTATTCTATGAATACAAAATTTTGGAACAATTAAAATTTAATTCTATTGAAGAATTTAACGAAGTTTGTAAAAATACTCATGTGCAAAGGAAGGAATTTACTTTCTCAAAATAGGGACAAATTGTTTTCATGACGGGTTTTGTCATTTAAGTACAAGGAAAAACAAGACAAAAATGGACAAAACCAATCGTAAACCTACCAAGACGCGAAGACTCATAAAGAACGCTTTGGACCTTTGCGAGAGACTTTTTCACGATGGGCTGTCAGCTTTTGAATCGCCATCTTTCACCCCTTTCTACCCTGCTGGTTGCAAGTGCTCGATAACCAGCAGTGCTAAGTGCAACGCGTGCTCGTGAGGGTCTGCGACCCGATACGCGATACGCGATACGCGCCAAAATAAATTTTCAACCGCTGGCATATTCATGGTATCTTGCAATCTCAAGAATGAACATTAAAAATGCAAACAACGAACATAAAAGCATTCGGCACAGAAGCGGCAGAAGCGGCCCTACAACAGTTAGACATACACCGAAGAAAACCTTCACCGCACGATGTAGAAATAGATATTCTGTATTGTGGTGTTTGTCATTCCGACCTTCACACAGCCAGAAATGAATGGCACGGTACGATTTACCCCTGCGTACCCGGCCATGAAATCGTCGGCAAAATCGTACGGGTCGGCAGTCACGTGACGAAATTCAAAGTCGGCGATTTTGCTGGGGTAGGCTGCATGGTAGATAGTTGCCGGGAATGCCAGTACTGTAATGAGGGCCTGGAGCAGTATTGCGAAGCGGGCATGACCGGAACCTACAATTCACCCGACAAACATCTGGGCGTCCAAACTTATGGCGGGTATTCGGAAAGCGTGGTGGTGGATGAAGCGTTTGTTTTAAAGGTACCTCAGAACCTTGATCTGGCCGCTACTGCCCCATTGCTGTGCGCAGGCATCACGACGTATTCACCGCTGAAGCATTGGAAGGTAGGTCCCGGCCAAAAAGTAGGTGTGGTCGGGCTGGGTGGTTTGGGGCACATGGCAGTTAAACTCGCCAAGGCGATGGGTGCCGAAGTGATTGTATTTACCACTTCACCTTCCAAGGTCGAAGATGCTAAACGCCTGGGTGCCGATGATGTCGTCTTATCCAAAGATGAAGCGCAAATGAAACGTTATGCAGGCAAACTTCACTTTGTTCTGGATGCCGTTTCTGCACAGCACGATATAAACGTGTACCTAAATCTCTTAAGAGTAGATGGTTCGCTGGCATTGGTAGGAGCACCTGAACATCCGCTTCCCGTAGCGGCGTTCAGCATCATTCCATTCCGCAGAAGCCTTGCCGGCTCCATGATTGGCGGCATCGCGGAGACACAGGAAATGCTGGACTTTTGTGGCGAACACGACATCGTCTCAGATATTGAGATGATTGACATTCAGCAAATCAATGAAGCCTATGATCGTTTGTTGAAAGGTGACGTGAAGTATCGCTTCGTCATTGACATGGCATCTTTAAAAAATTAAAAGATCCGGAGACTCCCCGCTGGCTGCAAGTCTTGCATCTACGCGCACTTGCTCGTGAGGGTCTGCGACCCGATACGCGCACTTGCTCGTGAGGGTCTGCGACCCGATACGCGCCGTCTGCAAGTCTCCGACTTGCGAGTAAAACAACCAATGCAAACCATACAAGTCATAGTTTCACCTGTCCCTGAATTCAAAAGTTAATGCTACTCCCTTGTGCCCTGGTTCCTCCACGAACTTCCAACCCCCAGCAACGCGATCCCTAAAATGATCCATTTCCCTTCCGTTGCCAGCTGGTCCTGTGAGTGTTGAAATGATGTTGCTCTGGTGTAAACGGCCATCACATTGATTGGTGTCGCCGTATCCATATCGGCGACGTACAACTGAATGGCTGCCAGCACAGGACCCAATTCCACTTTTTCATCTCAAAGCGTACGAATACCCGGATTTTCCCCTGCGAATCTCTACCTTTGCCGCCCTTTTGAGATATGCAAAGAGTCCAACTGGCTGCCACCAACGCAAGCCAACCCACCGATAACCTGGTCATTTTGGCCGAAAAAGACGGCATCGACCGCCTTGAAGCCTTCCTGACCCCGCCTGAAATGGCTTTCCTCCGTCAATCTGCCGGACGAGAGGTGCACAACTTTTTTTTTCCGCGGGTGGAGGGCACCGCATTTGTGCGCATTGTGAAACCTGAAAACAACCCTTACATCGCACAGGAAAATGCCCGCATAGCCGGCTGCGATCTGCTCCGCGAACTGCGACAATATAAACTCGACGCGGTAACGATTCGCAATACCTGTTCCCAGAATCGTGCCCTTGCCTTCGCGGAAGGACTGGCGCTGGCGAGTTATCAGTTCCTGAAATATTTCACCAAGCCCGACAAGAAGGAAAAGCGCCTGCGTGAGATCCGGATAGAGGGTGCGTCGGCTGCTGCAATCACAGAATTGAGCGCGTTGGTGGAGGCCGTGTTCCTCGCGCGCGACCTGGTGAATGAACCGCACTCACATTTCACGGCGATTCAACTGGCTGAAAGTGTGCAGGCTGCGGGCACCACCTTCGGTTTTGACGTAGAAATTTTAGGCAAAGAAAAACTCGAAGCCCTGAAAATGGGCGGCTTGCTGGCGATTAACCAGGCGAGCAATGTGCCGCCCCGATTTTGTGTGCTCGAATGGAAACCGGACAATGCAAAAAATACCAACCCGGTCGTTCTGATCGGCAAAGGAGTCGTCTATGACACCGGCGGACTCAGCCTGAAACCCTCTGAGGGCATGGACTATATGAAATGTGACATGGCAGGTGCCGCCACCGTGATCGGCGCATTTGCGGTAGCAGCCAAAACCAAACTTCCCGTTCACCTCATCGGATTGATCCCCGCCACCGACAATAAAATAGGCGAAAACGCCATCGGCCCCGGCGACGTGATCACCATGCACTCCGGTGCAACGGTGGAAGTGGCCAATACCGATGCGGAAGGACGGATCATCCTGGCGGACGCCTTGCATTATGCCAAAAAACACCAGCCGGAACTCGTGTTCGATTTCGCCACGCTCACCGGCGCAGCCGTAAAAGCACTGGGCAACCAGGCCACCTGCTACATGGGCACCGCTTCGAAGGAGGTGAAAGCAGCCGTCGAAGAAAGCGGCTTTGCTACCTACGAGCGGTTGGTAGAACTCCCGCTCTGGAAGGAATTCGGGGAAGAACTCAAAAGCAATGTGGCAGACCTGAAAAACATCGGCTCCTCCAATGCAGGTATGATCACGGCCGGCAAATTTCTCGAACATTTTGTCGGCGAAATGCCCTGGCTTCACTTCGACATCGCCGGGCCTGCCTACCTTCGCACGGCCAATAGTTACCGCACCAAGGAAGGCACGGGCGTGGGCGTAAGGTTGGTGTATGATTTTTTAAAAAAAAGGTATTGCTGAGCCAATGAACCAAAATTTTCTTGAACGTCTTGATGCGCGACTCCCCGACCACAATCTGACGGGGAATTAAAAGTGCTGGACTTGTTCGCTGGTTGCGGAGGGCTTTCACTTGGGTTTGAAGCACAGGGGTTTGCTGTGACAGGATTCGAGATGGACGCAAAAGCAGTACAGACCTACAATCACAATCTTCTTGGCCCTTGTTTTACAGAAAAGTTAACCACAGAAACAGTTTTTGACGAATATTACGATGTAGTGATTGGTGGCCCCCCCTGTCAACCATTCAGTGTGGGAGGGCATCAAAAAGGTTTGGATGACGAACGCAACGGATTTCCATCTTTTTTGCGAGCAATAGCACCGGTAAAACCCAAAATTTGGATGTTTGAAAACGTGCGTGGCATGCTGTACTCGAACAAGTGGTATTTAGACGAATTAATCGCTCAGTTGCGTGACATGGGCTATTTCGTCGAATATCGTTTGCTAAACGCTGTCAAATACGGGGTACCACAAAACCGGGAGCGACTTTTTGTGGTAGGGCATCAAGGGCGTTTCTCATTTCCTCGACCTGACAACCAAGTTTTTAACGTCGGCGACGCAATTGGCGATTTGATAGAGCAAACAAAAGTTGCGAAAATATGATACAAAGCAATGGGCATCGGGGTTGAGCGAATTCTCAACAAATCGAATGAAACTAGGTGACGAACTGAGCCGCCACCGCGCTATCAAAAAAGTAGCCGTTACTTTGCCAGATGGTGAGCATCTTAATTTTTCGCCCGGCCAGCACAACCTACTTCTAAAACAAGTAATCGAGGAGTTTTTACCGCGTTTTGGACAAGGTTGTCAAGTGCTGTATGTCGGCGATACAGCTGACAAGTTTCTGTTTATGAATAGGCCGATTCTGAATGCGCTGCACTTTTTTGAATTGTCGCACGAAGAATTGCCAGATATTATCGCTTTTGATCCATCTAGAAACTGGCTTTTTTTGATCGAAGCAGTTCACAGCAGCGGTACCGTTAGTGAGATACGGATGCTTGAATTGAAGCGACTCACGCAGTCTTGTCCCTCAGAAATCATTTTTGTCACGGCGTTTCTAAGCAAAAGAGATTTTCGAAAATGGGCCGCAGAAATAGCATGGGAAACGGAGGTCTGGATAGCAGACAACCCTGACCATTTGATCCATTTTAACGGTGATAAGTTTTTAGGGCCCCATAAAATTTAGAAAACTACTACTATCGCACAAAAAACATGAGCAACATCATCATCGGACTTACCTGCGGCGACATCAACGGCATCGGACTCGAAGTCATCCTCAAAGCCGTCGCCCTCAAAAATGCTGCGCAAAACAATACGGTTGTTATATACGGCAGCACCAAAGTCATCGCCTACCATAAAAATATCATCACGCAGGATAACATTCAGTTTCATACCGTCAACAGCCCCGAGGAGGCGCTGCCCAACCGCATGAACGTCATCAACTGCTGGCCCGACAACGTGAATATTACCCTTGGGAAACCCAATGAAGTCGGCGGAAAATGTGCTTTCCAGGCACTCGAACAAGCGGTGAAAGACCTCCGGTCGGGCGCTATTGACGCGCTTGTGACCGCACCGATCAACAAAAAAGCCATGCAGATGGCCAATTTTCCCTTTATCGGCCATACCGAGTACATTACTTCCGAGTTCAGTGCCAAAGAGTCGCTGATGCTCATGGTATCCGATACCTTGCGCGTAGGCATCGTCACCAACCACTTGGCGATCCGCGATGTGGCTGCTGCCGTTACCAGGGAAAAAGTGCTGCGCAAGATTCTGATCATGGCCGAAACCCTGAAGATTGACTTCAACCTGGATCGTCCCACCATCGCCGTACTCGGGCTGAATCCCCACGCAGGAGACGAAGGCGCGATCGGCTCAGAGGACGATAAAATCATCCGCCCTGCCATCGAAGATGCTAAATCGAAAGGCGTCATGGTGTTCGGACCGTATCCGGCAGACGGATTTTTCGGGTCCGGGCAGTTTCATAAATTCGATGGCATCCTTGCCATGTACCACGACCAGGGGCTGGTACCGTTCAAAACCCTCTCGTTTGGTGCGGGCGTGAACTATACCGCCGGATTGGCCGCTGTGCGCACCTCGCCCGACCATGGCACTGCCTACGACATCGCGGGCAAAGGGGAAGCAGACGAAAGTTCGTTCGTTAAAGCCTTGTTCCTGGCGACCGACATCGTCCACAACCGCACCCAATACCTGGAAATGCGCTCCAACTCGCTGGAACGCCGCAAACAAAAACCACTCGTCAGCGAAACCGGCGACGACGAAGTCGAGGCAGTCATCCCGGAAGAGTGAGATCGGCCGGTTAGTTATCAGGTTATTATAACTGACAACTAAAAACGAAAATCAACCAACCAACTTTTTTATGAACATCCTTACTTCCATTTTCGGGCTTGTTGCCAAGCTCGGTTTTTTATGGCGCATCATCGGCATGATCGGTGCCATTGTTTTGTTCAATTGCGGTGCGTACGCACAAATTATCCTTTGCCTCCTGGTAATGACCCTCGTTTTGGGCTCCTTCTGGTGGCAGTTTGTCGGCAGCCGCCGGGCACAGGGATAAATGTCCCGGTTAGAGAGCATTCCCCAAAAACCCATCCACTTAACAACATCAAAAACATGGCAGCCATTCTCGGCATTGACGTAGGCGCATCCGGTATCAAAGGTGCGCTGGTAGATTTAGAACACGGAAAACTGAGCGGAGAGCGATTCCGGGTTCCCACGCCCCAACCCTCTACGCCGGAGGCTATGGCTGCGGCATTCGCCGAAATCACCGATTTTTTCAACTATAAAGGGGTCATCGGCTGTGGATTTCCCAGCATTGTGAAAAACGGCGTAGCGCTCTCGGCGGCCAATATAGACCCGGCCTGGATCGGAACGAATATCGAAGAAGTGCTTGGAAAAAGTACGGGTTGCCAGGTGTTTGCCACCAATGATGCCGACGCTGCCGGCATCGCTGAAATGCGCTATGGCGTAGGGAAAGGCGAGCAGGGCTTGGTTTTCCTCATCACCATCGGCACCGGACTGGGTTCGGCCCTGTTCTACAAAGGCGTGATGGTGCCCAATACCGAACTGGGCCACCTGATGTGGAAAAACGGTAAATCCGCCGAACTCTACGCTTCATCCGGTGCCCGCGAAAAACTCAAAATCAGCCGCCGGGAATGGGCCGACCGCTTCAACGAATACCTTCAGCACATGGAGCGACTTTTTTCGCCCGACCTGTTCATACTCGGCGGCGGAGAAAGCAAGTTTTTCGAACAATACAAGCACCAACTGCAAACGCAGGCCCGGGTGATCCCCGCCAAATTACTCAACAACGCAGGGATTATCGGGGCGGCGGCATACGCGGCAGAAATGAAAAATGAAAAGTAAGTTTGAAGTTCGAACTCACTTTTCACTTAAAGCAGCATCTCCCAGCGTCCGCAAACTGGTCAGCGTCAACATCCCGGTTTTTCGTTGTAGCACCACGCCTTGCGGATCGAGAAACAGTACGGTGGGCAGTGTCTTTACTTCGTATATCTCGCCAATCGTTCGACCGTTTGGGGTGTCGAAGTCGGTCCGGAATGCGAGAAAATGCTGATTCACGTATTCATAAGCTTGTGCATGGCTGAATACTTCCTCCTCCATCACCTTGCAGGGGGCACACCAAGGGGCATAAAACTCTACAAAAACCGGTTTTTTCTGTCGCTGCGCCGCTTCCAGCACGGGCATCAACCGCTCGCTTTCGAGCCAGGCAATGCCACTGCTGCTGGCATTAGGTGGAGCGACAGGTGTTTTTTTCGGAGCGTGGGAGGTGGTCGGCCGGGCTACCGGCTTAGGACTGTGGCAGGAAATAAAAAGGAGGGTAATGAACAGACCACCGAATATTGCGAAGCATCGAATCATGGGCACTAGCGTTCCAGTTTTGTTATTTCCGGGGTTTCCGGCAAAGCAACCGGCTCTTTTTTCAATTCCACCAGTTGCAGAGGTTCCGACTTGCCGCCTTCTTTTTTCATCACTTCCACCAGGTTGCTGCAGTGCTCAAAAAATGTGCGGCTTTCGGCGGCATTCAATACTTTGCCGGGTTTGTATGCCAGCAGGTAGTAGTTGCAGCCTTCGAGGTAGGTGGGTGGGCGTTCGGAGAGAAGTTAGCGAGGAGCATGGTGTGCAAGTTTATGTCTCAAAAAACCTTCTACTACATAAAAGCCGCGTTCGAAGTCGCTGTTGTTGTTCACCACAACGTCGGCGGCTTCCCGGTAGGGCGCGATGAACTGTTCGTACGCAGGCAGCACATGGTGTTCATAGCGGTAGAGCACATCTTCGAGCGGGTAATTGCGCTCGATCCGGTCGCGCAGAATGCGGCGAATGATTTTCAGGTTTTCCTTCGCATTGATGAACACTTTGAGGTCGAAAAGCGGTACCACTTTTTTATAGTGAAACACAAACAAGCCTTCTACGATCAGGATCGGAGCCGGGCGAATGGTGATGGTTTTTCGTTCTGCCGCGTCGTTGTTGAACACATATTCCTTGCGGGTGAGCACCTCTCCGGAGATCAATTTTTCCAGATCTTCGCGCAGGGCCTTTTTATCAATGGAGTTGGGCAAATCAAAGTTCTCGATACCCGCCGCGTCTTTTTCCTGCTGGTGGCGGGGAAAGTAATAATCATCCTGCGACACAATGCAGACCTGCGACTCATCGAACCGCTCGCGCAATTGCCGGATAAAACTGGTTTTGCCGCTTCCACTTCCGCCGCAAATGCCGATGATATAAGGTTTCATAAAATGTGGTCAATGTGTGAAATATGTTCAATAGCCAACAGTCAACAGCCAACAGTCAACAGCCAACAGCCAACGGCCAACAGTCCCCCCTCACACATTCAACCCGCCGCATACCGATAGCACCTGGCCAGTGAGGTAGGCGCCCATGTCGGAGGAGAGGAAAATGCAGGTATTGGCTACGTCGTCGCCGGAGCCGAGGCGCTTGAGCGGGATGCTGGCGAGGTAATTCTCTTTTGTTTTTTCGTCGAGCGCATCGGTCATTTCGGTGGCGATGAAGCCCGGTGCCACGGCGTTGCAGCGAATGCCGCGCGAGCCGTACTCTTTCGCGATAGACTTGGAAAAGCCAATGATGCCTGCTTTCGATGCTGCGTAATTGGCCTGGCCCGCCTGCCCGAATACGCCCACCACCGAGCTCATGTTGATGATGCTGCCTCCCGTGCGGATCATGGGTTTCAGGCAATGTTTGGTGAGGTTGAACACCGATTTGAGGTTGGTCTGCATCACTTCGTCCCATTGCTGCTCGGTCATGCGCAGCATAAGGGTGTCGCGGGTGATGCCGGCGTTGTTGATCAGGATATCGAGCCGGCCAAAGTCTTTCACCACCTGGCCGACCAGCGTTTCGGCCTGGGCATAGTCGCCAGCATCGCTTTGATAGGCTTTGGCGGCATCGCCCAGTTCCGCTACCAGCGCCTCGGCACGCGCCGCCGATCCGGCGGAGACATACGTGAAAGCAACGCGAGCGCCGTGTTCCACAAATTTACGCACCAGCGCTTCGCCGATGCCGCGCGAGCCGCCCGTGATGAGCGCTATTTTTCCGTCGAGCAATTTCATATTTTGTTCGTTGATGTATGGATTTGGAGAGACTGGGCAGATGAATCCCGCCATTGCGCAAAGGTGAACAAAGCGTTGAAAAATCTGTCAAAAAAATCCACAAAGGAGGATTAAGGAACGCGGCACCAATAACTTAGTCATTTTAGGTCAACCATTTTTTCATCAGACAACACTATTTTTCTGCGAATAGTGGGGCTATTTAAAGAAAAATAGCGGCCGTATGATGGAACAAAGGGTGGCATCAAATGACTAAGTTATTGGTGCCGCGTTCCTAAGGGATGTGGGAAATATGGAAAGCGTTGACCATCGTCACCCGGAGGCCGAGCAGGGCGATGGTGCCGCCGACGTTCATGGGTTCGATGGAGTTAAGGTAATTGAGGTAATTAAGGTAATTTTATGGTGGGCGATGGTGCCGCCGACGTTCATGGGTTCGATGTGGTGGGCGGGTACGCCGTGCTCCAGGAGGAACCGGCATTATCCACTATCCAGTTAATGTTTTCCAACAACCATCCGTTTCACAGCATGGTCGGTCGGCGTTTCCACCGAATAGAACAAAACACCCGTGCTGCCCGGCCGCCAATCCTTCAAATCAAAACGATTCTCTCCTTGTTTGAAAAACCCCGACTGCATGTGCAAGGTGCGGCCCACCGCATCGAATATGCGCAGCGTGGCATCTGCGTCTTCGGGCACACGAAACCCGATGCGGGTCTGTTCGCTCCAGGGGTTGGGCTGATTCTGATAAAGTTGAAAGACCGCCTCCTCGTTGCCGCACGATCCGTTGTTGTCCTGAATGATGATAAAAGTCAAGCAGAAATCAGCATTGCCCGCCGCATCCATGGCCCACACCTCCACGGGTTGAACACCCAGGTCGTCGCAGGTAAAAGTCAGATTGGACTGACCCGTAGGAAAGCCGGATCCGGTACCGGGGCGGCGCACACCGTATTGAATTTGCGAAGGGACGCTGCAATTGTCTTCTGCGTACACTACCCAATCGCTGACCGGTACCACGATAGAGCCTGAAAAAGGCAAATTGGCAACCAGCCCGTTGACGCAAATAATGGTGGGTGCCTTGTTATCTTCTATTTCCACTTTCAAGGTATCCGACGCGACACAGCAAGTCTGGTGCGAGGTATCGCCGGCCGTTTGATGGAGGTGTACCGAAAACCACAGTTCGCTGCTCGTGACACCCGTAGCGGTGGCATTGAGCGCAATGCTGGCGCCCGGCGCCAGGGAGACGATAAACGAGGAGGGTGTGAGCGTAAATGGCGCGGGACCGATGGGCATCAGCACCACTTCGCCGCCAAAAACGGGCGGGTTGCTGGTGTTGGTCAACGTGACGCTGAGGTTCACCGTGCCTGTCGTGACACAAGTCGCCTGGGCAGAATCTACGGTGATGCACGGATCATTCGCCCGGCAGTTGAACTCCAGCACCTGGCGACAGATCGAACTATCATTGGCAAACCACACGATCTCCAGCAGCTGTGGCGACGGACTGCCCAACGGTACATCCAGGCAGAGCGTCGGCAAGGCAATGCTCGCCGGCAAAGTACCGCCCGCGTCGGGGGTCCAAAGATAACTTTGGGGCGACCGGATTTGAAAATCCCAAAAGAGGCTGGTAGCAGCGGCAGCATACGTCACGCCCGGTGTGAGTATATTGGTTTGTACGCTATAAATCACGCCCGGCGGTTGATTCAGCGTGATGTCCCAGCAACAGTCCTTGCCGCCCAACTGGCCCGGCAGGACGGTGGCGAAGGTGATGTCGGGATCACAAAGGCAATCGGGCAGCGCAAAGCACGCGTCTATTATACAGCAGCGCAAAGGCGGCAAACCCGTTGTCACGTCCTGTTCATGCGCCGTGAAACCGATGCACAGCGAGTCCGGGTTGGTACCGGCCGGTAGGCTGAGATAAGTAGTCAGGTAGCAGTACTGGCCGCCGGGCGGCACATCGGGCAGCGAAAAACTGACCGGTGAGGCGGTCACTCCCGTCGGCGGCATCAGCACGATCGAATTCTTCAATGTACGGGTCGGCAGCAGTTAGTTTGCTCAGACAAATGGTGGCGCAGTCCAGGTTTCCTGTCGGGATCGTGCCGCCAATTGCAGGCTTGAGCGTCACGGAAGTACCGTTGCTAAAACCGCCCACTTTCCAGCCCGATCCGGGGGTGACATCGCCGAGGGACAGCGAAGCACCGGAAAGGACACTGATCTGAACGGCGGAGAAGTAATCGGGCAATTGGTTGTGGACCATGACGGTTGCGCAGCAGTTCTGACCAGTCGAGGTGGGCATAAAAGTTGTAGAAATGTTGTCGCAAGGCTCCAGCTCGAGCACAATGCTGTCATTCACCGTAAATGCTTTTTCATAAACGGATTCATTTCCACAGGCATCTTCTACGAACCACTTGATTTTGTGGGTGCCGTGCGGCAATTGTGGGTCTATGTAAGTGCCGGGTGCATTTTGCGTATTCCATTTCACATTCGCCAAAAAGCCAGAACCCGCAGGATCAACCTGAAGCGCGAAGCCGTATTTGTCCGCCGCTGCCACCGAGCGGTTGTCGAACGGACGCGGAATGCCGCCGATGTAATTGGTATTGAAAGCATTATTGAAGTGGATGTTGTTGAATCCCGGCAGGTTTTGGCTGTTCACCACCGTTTCGAGCGTACCGTTCTGGTCGAGATCTAAAAAAAGCAGGTAACGGACATTGACATTGAAGTTGAAGTTGAAACAGTCGTCACTCATTCCGATTTGAAGCGACGCAGCGGCGTCCTCCAAATCAGCGGCACCGGAGACCGGATCGAGCCAACCCGAGCCACTCCACAGGTCAGGATCATTGCTCGTGATGTCATACACATCGTCGGGCCCGAAACTTTGATCAATGACCAGCGGGGCGGTGTCAATTACTTTGATCGTCTGCATATACTGATAGCCATTGCTGGCGGGCGACCAAAAGATGGAAAAATTGACGGAAGGTCCGCCGGGGACCAGCGCGGAAACGGTTGGCATCCACGGCGATGCAGCACTTGCAGCAGCCATGGTTGGTCCAATCAAATTGAGTGGATGGTTGGGGATCACATTGGGCCTTGGGTTTGGAATTTGCACAAATGGCAGGTTCGGATCGAAGGTACACCAGTCAATCACCGTCCAGGTCCGGTCAATCCGAAAACAGGCATCTGGTATGACCGTAAAAATAACGTCCGTGTAACTGAATACAACGAGCGCACAGCCCAGCGCTTCCACCACCGGCTCCGGGAAAGTTGTGCCACAGTTGTTGGTCACCACATCGTCGGGGAATTTGACATAAAAGCCCGCCGACCCAATGGGCTGTACCACAATGGTTTGGGTACAGGTAGCAGACAGCAGCAGCACGTTGTTGACATCGCGCACATCCATTGTATAAGTGCCGGGGCAGATAAACCCTTCCAGTATTTCATCCGGACCTATCACAGCTTCACAATTGTCTGCGAGCGATACCTGGATCAGGTCATTGCAGATGATGGTACAAGGCGGAAGCGCCAGTTCCACACTGCCGTTCACCCGGGTCAGGTCGAAGGGATTGCACATTGGAATAGAGAAAGCCTGTACTGGCGACTGTCCGGTGGCATTGCCAAGATCGAAAATATGGCCGGGGCGATTTTAAAACCGCCCCGGCAAATACAATTTTTCATTTCATTCCCCGTAACTATCCAGCCGCTTTGAAATGCTTTTGCCATACGACCTCGGAGCGGTCAGAGTTTGTAGAAATGTAGCATTTCAATGTTTTCCTGACCTCGGAGAGGTCGAAGGTTTGCAGAAAATAGCGTTGAAACAAACGTTCGACCTCTCCGAGTAGGCTGTCCAAACCGAAAAAAAACTCTTGCACTTTTTGTAAAAGTATCTTTATCTTTCAAACTTAATTGGTTGATTCCCAAATAAGTACAATTTAGAACCTCCCACAGAGATTATTTTTAGTAAAAATTTCTTTCAAAAATGGTATCCCATCAAAAAGTCCGGGAAAAACATTAATTAAAATCCAGCCGGAAAAATTTAATTTTGTCAGAAGTGAATTTTTAGAATTTTTTCT
>Ga0209181_10006298_pt1 | contig 16689 bp, 12 predicted proteins | sample MAT05_FD_187208 | JGI IMG/M metagenome (GOLD analysis project Ga0209181, IMG submission 187208) | Freshwater microbial communities from Lake Fryxell liftoff mats and glacier meltwater in Antarctica - MAT-05 (SPAdes) (version 2) | ecosystem: Environmental > Aquatic > Freshwater > Ice > Liftoff...
TTCGTTGACTTTCCGGTCCGATCTGCGTTCATTTCTATGTTCTGGTTAACATTTTTTTGAATATGCGAAGGTTGCCGCAATGCCTCGGCATTTTCGCGGCGAGCTAGAGTTGTTAGAATTCTATCTGAAAGCATACGTGGATGGCCCCTAGGTTGTTTGCGTTCATTTCTATGTTCTGGTTAACATTTTTTTGAATATGCGAAGGTTGCCGCAATGCCTTGGCATTTTCGCGGCGAGCTAGAGTTGCTAGAATTCTGTCTGAAAGCATACATGGATCGCCCCTAGGTTGTTCGCCCCTAGGTTGGTTCTTGCCTTCGAACATTCGAACTATTGAAACGACCTGGAAATGTCTGAGCCCTTGCTGAAAATCCGAAATCATCATGCCGCTGCGTGTAGTGATCCGCCGATAGTTGCGAGCGATGAATCCGATTGTTACATCGGTTATTTTGAAAATCGATACGGTGAGCAATGGATTTTTACGTTTGACCGCGAAACACGAAAAGCAACGCTTCGTGGTGGCGATGTCGGTTGGAATTCGGAGTACAACGTCGTCGATGGGAAAGTTGCCGATTTGATTCTTGGGAACGATGAGCAATTTTGGCTTGGCGCGTGCTGGATGGCAGCACATCCATAGAGATGCGTCGGCCGATTTCCTCTAAACGCGCAGGTAGACTCCCTGCTTTTCCAAGTGCCTCACGAACATCCACGTCACCCAAAAGAATAGGCCTAGTCCGGTCAGTGCGTACCAAACCGGCGAGTCATTTGGAAAGAACGGTTGAACAGCATCGCTGACCATCATATGCAGCACATAAGCAATCAACGCATTGGTTCCAAACGTTTTGAAAAACGAGAGTTGAAAACCACATAGGTCGCAAAACACAAAGAAGAGCAGGTAAACGAACAATGAGAAACCGGCCGAGAATACCAAATACGAAAGCGTTCCGCCGCGTTGACTCATCATCCAATAGTTCCATGTCCTCAGTTTTTCCACTTCATTCTTTGTCGAGTTGTCCTTGGGTGGTACTGCCAATGGCGGTTTGACAAAGGGTGGTTCCGCAAGCCATGGCGCAATTCCCCCGCCCGCAAGTTTGGCTTCTTCGAACTTCGTTTGGATGCGCTCCGGTGTTGGCCAAACAGGATCAGAAGCCACTCTCTCGTTGTGCTGTTCGATAAGTGAGGCAGGCACATCGTACCATCGAGTTCCACAGGATATTGCGTATCCTAGCCCCATCAGAAGCAACGAAGCCAACAGCACCTTGGTAAGTGTTGAGGATCCAAGTTGCAACTGACTTCTTGGTTGAACAAATACGTCGCAGGCCAATGTCCCAACAATCGCGGGGATGGCCCACGCGAGAAAGCCTAACGGGCCGCCGTCGATTCCATTGGGCGCGGTATTTACCCAACTGAAATGGAACCAATAAGACAAAAACACATGGCCAATGGCAGAGCCAGTCATCCACAGGATTCGAACGGACGGTTTGCTATGCACGACAGGCAAGATCCAAAGTGAAGTGACGGCAATGTGCATGAGTGTTTGAAACCAATCACGCTTCAAAGGATCGTGCAACGCTTGCCAGAATCCCATTTGCTTGAGCTGCTCCCAATTCGACGCGCGCGGCCCGACGTTGTAGACCACTAGCGAAACAAGAACCAACCCTAAAAGGCGGCGTATCATCCTTGCGTATGTAGCCGCGCTACCTTGAGCTTGCTTGCGTCTTCCAAAACTTAGCCTCAAAGCAAACCCAACCGCGAACAAGAACTGCGGCATGATCGTGTCCGCATAACTGCAGTAGTCGTGCGTGTGTTTTAGCACCTGCGGACAAACGGCGTAGTTGCCGAAATAGTTGACCAGCAGCATGCCGACAACGGTGTAGCCTCGAAACTGGTCCAGGGATGCGAGTCGGTCAGCCTTCACGGGTGCAGAACCTTCGGGATTCGGATGTTGAAGAGTCATGGAATGGTCCACAGATTATTAGGCGAGCGGCAGAATGAGTCATGCCCTCCCCTCGCTTCGCTCGACCCTCCCGGAGGGAGGGTGAAGTCACTCTCCCTCCGGGAGAGTCGGCCTAAAAGGCCGGAGAGGGATTGCATCACAATGGTAGTTTTCAGCATGCCGTTCGCCTTAATGCCCATGTGTTGCCCGCAGTTTTCCAGTTGAGCTATCTGCAAGGAGAAGAAATGCTATCGATTTTGGCCGAGTTTCCCAAAAACATCGCAATTTTGCTATAATGAAGCCTCTCGTTTCATGGCATAATAAGCGAAATTGCTGAAAATCGTTTCTTATCCAACCCATCGCATTCTCAACCAACCACCATCATGAATGACTTGTGCCAAAAGTTTTTTCGGTCGTTTGCTTTAGCGTTCCTTTTTGCGGTACTCTGGAGTTCAAACCACCCATTATTAACTGCCGCGGATAAAGTAGCATCAGAATCCAATACAACATCCGCGATCGGTTCCAAGGTAAATGGCTTTTCTTTGACCGATTATCAAGGAAAAGAATGGAAGCTGGAGGAGTTCCAATCCAAAAAAGCCGTCGTGTTCGCGTTTGTTGGAACCCAGTGCCCGCTTGCCAAACTCTATTCTGCGAAATTGGTTGAGCTGGAAAAGCAATATCGCGATCAAGGAATCGCATTCGTGGCTGTCGATTCCAATGTTCAAGACAGCTTGGCCGAGATGGCCGCCCACGCACGGAAGTTTGGGTTCGAATTCGCGTTTCTTAAAGACCCCGCACAAGACCTTGCCGATCGAATGGGCGTAACAAGAACGCCTGAGGTTTGCGTTATTGATAGCGATAGCACGATTCGATACCGAGGGCGAATCGACGACCAGTACGGAATCGGCTACACGAAGGAAGCGGTCACGAAAAACGAGTTGGTAGCGGCCCTCGATGCTATCATTAAAAAGCAAGAAATAGCAACAACGACCACAACGGCTTCCGGCTGCCTAATCGGTCGCGGTCCGACGGACAGTGCCAAAGCAGAATCGATGGTCAACTACGCGGATCAAGTCAGTCGCATTCTGCAATCGCGTTGCGTTAGCTGCCATCGCCCCGGCGAAATTGGACCCATGGACTTAGGCAACTATGACGATGCGTCGGCCTGGGCCGACATGATTGTTGAAGTTATCGACGAAGGTCGCATGCCACCTTGGCACGCGAGCGAAGCTTATGGCTCGTTTGAGAACGACCGTCGCATGCCCGCCGAAGAAATCGCCACGATCAAGAATTGGGCTTTAGCCGGAGCAATGCGCGGCGATGCGAGCAAAGAACCACCACCAATGAAATTCGTATCAGGCTGGCAATTGCCGCGAGAACCTGATTTGGTCGTCCCGATGCGAGAAAAACCGTTTGACGTGCCCGCACGTGGCGAAGTCAAATATCAATACTTCGTCGCAGACCCAAAATTGACTCAAGACACTTGGGTCAGCGGAATGGAAATTGTTCCAGGTAACCCGTCCGTGGTACACCATATATTGGTCTTCGTTCGCGAAAAAGGAACCAATAATCGCAACCTGGGTGCCGAACGCGGTTTTCTTGTAGGCTACGTACCAGGCACACGTGCCGTGCCGCTTCCAGAAGGGATGGCCAAACGAATCCCAGCCAATAGCGAATTCGTATTTCAAATCCATTACACTCCCAACGGAACGGCGCAATCGGATATGAGCAAAGTCGGCTTCCTCTTTGCCGATACTAAATCCATCACGCACGAAGTTCAGACGACGAGCTCCGTCCAGCCCAATTTTCGCATCCCGCCTGGCGATGGAAACTACAAGGTTTCGGCCATGCAGCCCGAAGAAATGCCCAATTGCGATCTCCTGTCGATGAGTCCCCACATGCACGTTCGAGGAAAGTCATTCCGCTACACCGCCGTTTATCCAGACGGGAAGCGAGAAATCCTGCTTGATGTGCCAAAGTACGACTTCAACTGGCAAACGGAGTATCGATTGAGCGAAAAGAAAAAGATGCCAAGCGGAACTCGCATGTTTTGCGAGGCGGCCTTCGACAACTCCAAGGACAATCTCAATAATCCAAACCCGGATGGGTGGGTACAGTGGGGAGATCAAACGTACGAAGAAATGATGATCGGCTATTTCCACATCTCGATACCGATTGACCCTGCCACTGGCCGGGCTCCTGAGATCAAGAAAGCCAAAATGGCCCGTCCCTCACCCGAACAGATATTTGCCATGCTCGACACCAACGGCGATGGAAAGGTACTGCGCGCTGAAGTACCCCAGCAAATCCAACCGATATTTGATCGAATGGATGCAAACAAGGATGGCGTGCTGGAAAAATCTGAGCTGCCAAAGTAGTTGGCTTAGGGTTGCGGGATTGTGGACGAGCGAGGCCCTTCGCTCGTTGTATTGCTTCCCAAATCTGAGCGAGGGACTCGCTCAGCCACAAAATACAAAATCCACGGGTGCAGCACGAAAATATTTCCCCCAAACTGGAAATAACCCAATAAAGGGTCTATATTCAGCCTTCTTCTGTTTTTACCGTTAACCCAACCCTCCCTGGATTTCTTCCATGACTCAGTCGAAACGTTCCCGTCGTAATTTTCTGAAGACTACCGCTGCAACCTCCGCGTTGGGCGCGTCCATTCCTTATTTCAGTTGGACTGAAAAAGCCTTTGCGAACCAAGCCAAGAACGACCGGCCTCGCATCGGTTGCATCGGCGTGGGCAGCATGGGGACTGGCGATGCTCATGGGCACAATAACTTTGGTGACATTCTGGCCGTGTGCGACGTAGAAAAGGTCCACCTCGATAGAGCCAAGAACGATCCCAAAATTGGCAAGGGAACGGCTGACGCTTACGAAGACTATCGCAAAGTACTCGACCGCAAAGATATCGACGTCGTCAGCATCGTGACTTGCGACCACTGGCACGTGAAGATCGCGGTCGAAGCGCTGCAAGCAGGCAAGCACGTTTTTTGCCAAAAGCCTTTGACGCTAACCCTCGAAGAGAATCAACTCATTCGGAACGCTTGCAAGAAATATCCGAATTTGGTGTTCACCGTCGGCACTCAACAGCGCGATTCCAAAAACCTATTCCTACGCGCGGTGAATATGGTTCAGAAGGGGTTGCTCGGCAAGATCCACACGGTCACTTGCAGCATTGGTGGCGGCGATGTCGCGAAAGAAGATTTTGTAAAGACGACGCCTCCGGAAAGTCTCAACTGGGACATGTGGCTCGGCCAAGCTCCGAAGGTTGATTACATAAAAGAACGGGCTCACTATCAATTCCGTTGGTGGTACGAATATAGCGGCGGCAAGTTTACCGATTGGGGCGCTCACCACATCGACATCGCCACATGGGCTTTGGGCGAAGACAAAGAAGGGGGCGGCCCGATCGAGATCGATGGCACCGACGCCAAGCATCCGGTTCCGTACTCGCATGGCTACGCAACGAGCGACGTCCGCTACAACACTGCCCACGACTATGTCGTGAAATGCAAGTACGCTAGCGGCGTGACGCTGAATGTTACTAGTGGCGGCAACAAGGAAGCCGACGCCGACACGCCACGTTCCGTTGGCAACGGTATTCTATTTGAAGGAGATAAGGGGCGCATCTTTGTTAGCCGCGGCAAAATCTCCGGCAAACCGATCGAAGAGAATTGGGACAAAGATGCTTACTCCGACGAAGACGTCACGCGACTCTACAAAGGTAAGCCGCATGAAGGGCATAAGAACAATTTCTTCCGATGCATTCGCGAGGGAGGGCTTCCACTGAGCGACGTCTTCACTCACGTTCAAGCCATGGGGACTTGCCATCTTTCCGCGATCGCTGCTCGACTTAACCGAGTGATCAAGTGGGATCCGAAGGCTGAGAAGATTGTCGGCGACGAAGAAGCAGCCAAGTTCTTCGCACGCGAACAACGCAAGGGCTATGAAATCAATCGCGTTTAGCGATTGAATGAGCTGTGGACGAGCGAGGCCCTTCGCTCGTTTGGGATTTGCAAGCCACGAAATACGATGAAGGCCTCGCCAGGTTTCTGAATACCTGAGCGAGGGCCTCGCTCAGCCACAAGAGATAATACTTAAAAGAATAGAAATCAATCCTTGTTTGGTTTCCACTCGTCTAAGAACGCAAGTATCCTGTCAAGGTTGTATCCATTTCCCTCTTCCAGTGGTGTGGTGTCTTGCGAGTGAAGAAGTTTGCCATCCGCATCGAGAACCAATAAATGTGGATAGCCTTTTATCTTTGGATACTCTGAAAGAAACGCTTCGTTTGGCTGTTTCTGTGTGTAGGTCACTTTCATCAGAAGATAGTTTCGGTCCAAAGATGATCGAACCGGTTCGTTCTTTTCTACGAACGCGGTCAAGAGCTTGCACCAACCGCACCAATCTCCCCCGACCTGCAACAGAATATGCTTCTTCTCCGCCGACGCTCTGGCAATCGTCATTTTCAAATCGTCCTCGACATTTCGATCTTCGCCGTAATGATCGACCGTGTAGAAACTGAGTTTTCGTTTGGGCTCGGGTACGACATCGACGGGCCGTCCTGGACGGGTTGGCTTTTCCATGTCTTTTGAGTTGCTGCAGCCAAGGGACAACAATCCCAATCCGAAAACAACGCTGAAATAATACAATCTTTGGTGATTTGCTGAACGCATTTTTGGGTACTCGATGTAGGAACTGTCTGGCCATTCAAGTTTTTAAAAATCATAAATCCGTACTTGAACTAAGGATCGCTCGATCAATTAGTGTCGTAGCAAAACTTGCCAAGAGTTTCGGCGCCCGCTCATTCCGAAAGTCTTGGCGACTTCCGCTACGGGAAAATCAGATAGTCAAGGATCGAATGGTCCTAAGTGGTTTGAGTAGGGGATTGCATTTGGGTCGGATGGTACACTGACCGTTCGTCGGCGGAGCGACGAACCTACGATTTTAACCCCAACTGCGGGAGCTTGGCGTGTTCTTCGGTCAGTACACCATTGCTCGAGGCCCCTAACCAATCCTCGATAAGGGTAGCATAGACTTGTCGAAAATCGGTCTGGAACTTTAAGTCACCATCATCCAGTTGGCTCAGGCTAGGTTGATCGCCAACGATCGTGTTATCAAACTTCGGTCCGGATAGGAAGGCTGGGGCTGCGGCGCCGTGATCTGTTCCTTGGCTGGCGTTTTCTGCAACGCGACGACCGAACTCGCTAAATGTCATGACTAGTACTCGGTCACCCAAGCCTGCGCTATTCAACCGCTTATGAAACGCATGCAACGCTTCGGACCATTGACGCAACAGTCCGGCGTGTGCCAAGAGCTGATTGGCGTGTGTATCGAATCCATCTAACGTCACGTAATAGACTCTCGTTTTCAAACGGGCCAAGAGCAATCGTGAAATCACCTTGAGCTTTTCGCCTAGTTGTGAATTTGGAAAGTCACCGGAACTGTCTGGAGAAGCAAGCGCCTTTTCCAGTCGTTCGCTAGCTTGCATCGCGGCGGATGTACTTGCCGACACGAAGTCGAGTAAGTTTCCGTCTGACTCCAGAGGCGCTTTTCGCTTGGTGGTGCTTTGGGCATCGGAGGATTCCATGCTCGAGTCTGTCTTACCCTTCCATCGAAGCTGCTCGATGGACGCAAGCGATGGAGTTTGGACTCCGCGAGCCACGAGGGCCATAGGCAGTTGCTCGCTTCCGAGATGCAATCCTAGCGAGTCGGTGGAGTCGGTACTCGTTTGCTGGTTCAATTGGAGAAAGGTTCGGCCCAGCCAGCCGTCTGCGCTTCGCGATTCTTTGCGTTGACACGAATGCCAAATATCCATCGACTCAAAGTGGGAGCGATTGGGATTTGGATAGCCCACACCCTGTAGGACACAAAAATTCTTGTCTTCGATCAAGTTGGCGATACCTCGCATGGATGGATGCAAACCTGCCTCCGAGTTGAACGTAATAACTTCCTCTTTTGGAATGGCTAGTTTCGGTCGAGCTTTGTAGTAGAGTTCGTTCGTGTACGGGATGATCGTATTGAGTCCGTCGTTGCCCCCCGAAAGCTGGATAACCACCAGCGCTCGATCTTGACTGGAAGGCTGTTGGGTGAGTGAAGCGGCAAGCGATTTCATCCAACCGCTAGGTGCGTTGGCCCCGATGGCTAACGCAGTGGCCGCTTGGAGACTGGCGGAAGTGAATGTACGGCGATTGAGGTGGTGGTTCATGATATGTTGGGAATGAAGCGGTTGAAATCAGGGCAACGGTCAAGGACCGTCCGTCGACGGAGCGACGGACCTACGATAGACGGACCTACGATAAATGAATTCTAGGTAAGCTCGCCAAGTAAATCATCGTTTGGTTTGCCCAGCGATCGGGTTTGGATGCGTCGAGCGACTTCGAAAGGCGTTCGCGTTCGGTGTCGTTAATGTCTTCCACAAAGAAGAGTTGGGCAAACCAAGCGGCCAATTGGCTCGGATCTTTCGCGTTTTTGCGTTCCGCAAACGCGAGTAGTGGTACACCGTCGAAACGAGTGTTCTCGTGGTTGATCAGTTCGTAGATGAGGTTCGCGCGACCGACCAGCGTCGACGAATTAATCCACGCCCGACCGCCTTCCCAGCCCTTGACGTTGGGCGGATAGAGAACTGCTTGTCCGATCGTTCGCAAGCGTTCCGACAGAAAACCGACATTCGTCGTGCACTTCATCGTTCGCATCCATCCGATGGCCAGTTCGATCGGCGAACGGACTTTGCGACCTATACTCCAGCCGCTGAGCATCAATCGACTCCCCAAAATCATCTCAACAACGCTGGCTATCGAATAGTTCGTCTGGGTGAATCGTTGGGCGAGCGACAAAAGGAATTCGTCGGACGGATTGGCATCTTCGGAAACAAAGAATCGAAACAGCTTGCGGACGATAAAGCGTGGCATGTACGGACTTGAAAGAACACAATCGATTGCCGATTCTCCAGACTCGATGCCGGATTTCCCAAGCAGCGTTTTCATGGAATCATCGTGTTGGTAGGGGTTAAATCGAAACTGCTTTCTGCGAATCTCCCAACCGGTAAAGCACTTGGCCAACTGCTGGACGTCGGCTTCGGAGTAGTTCCCTTCGCCCAAGCAAAACAGCTCCATCAATTCGCGAGCAAAATTCTCGTTCGCGTGTGCTTTCCTATTCGAAACGCTGTCCAAATAAATGAGCATGGCAGGATCCTTGGCAATACCCTGCGCCAAGTTTCGGAAATTGCCCAGAGAGTTGGCACGCAGAAGGGTATTCTGCGCATGCATGAGTTCAGCGTCCTGAACTTTTTCAGCCCCGGTTGCAAAATGCCCGTGCCAAAAGAGAGTCATCTTTTCGATTAGCGGTTTGGGAGTATTCAACATGCGATGAATCCACCAGGAGGCCAATTGCTTTGCATCGAAAGTGGCAAGAACACTTTTGGCTAGCTCGGCCGAGTCCTTCTCAAACGCGATCAACTCGGTGGAGTCACTGGTGTCATCGCGGACCATCTTTGCGACGGCCTCGTCGGGTCGTATGGACAAGGTGGCGCGAAGCTCTTCTTGAGTCGCGGAAAACCCTGCCCGTCGATGCAGTAGCGATGCACGGCGGTTATCCCAGGGCTCCTCGTTTGATGGCTCCCAGGCTTGCCATGCGACAGCCGGATCCATGTCTTCAAGACGCATCGTTGGAAGAATCGATTTTGAGTTCATGGTTACCGGCATTGGAATCTACTGTTTCTTGTTTTGAACTTCAAAATGAGTACGCAGTTGCGTGAGAGCGGCATCGACAAGCATTTCTCCGCTTCCCTCGGCACAGCGGGCAGAGACCACTTCGTAGTTGCCTTGAGCGTATGCCTGACGTGTTGGCACGTAACCGATCGAACCGTTGGCTAGTTCGTTAATCGTGGTGGATGCAAATGGAGAACCATCTTTGATTGAGAGTCCTAGCTGAACAAAGATTTCGCCAGGCATCGCGACCCAGGCCAATTCCGTGCCTGACGAAATGACCTGCACCTCCGCGTCGATGCTTTCGCCCTTTCGTGCCTCAACATCGAGAATGCGAAAGGCTTCGACCATTTCCATGAACGGGGGTTGCTTTTCGTTATTCGCACGCTCAGAAACCGAATTGGCCCATTCGATACGTTCCGCTGAATGTTTGGCCAACGGCAGTTTCACGATTGCCTTGGTCGCGTGCAAACGATTGGCGGAGGTCGCAGTTAAGCTGTTCCAACTGCGGAGCACTGCTCCGGCAAGCCGTGTGCCAATACGTGCAGCTTCCGTGTGCCCTTTTTGACTGAAGGCATGCCTGACGTCGATATGGTTGACATCACCGCAGCAGCCAGTCGCATATTGCAAATGGCAATTCTCACCGAAGACTTTTTTAAGCGACTGTTCTAAAGCGAACGGCATATCGGCGCTCCATTGAGTTCCGCCGACCGTGTCTAGGTGGATGGAGAAATTGCTGAGCAGTCCGCAGAGTTCGCGTTCTTTATTGTAGAAGGCAACCATAGGCAGTTTATCATCGGTCGGGCCCGCTTCGCGAACAATCCGAGGGTTGAGTTTGCCTGGATTCCAGCCGACGGTTCCGTCGGTCAAAAAGAATCGTCGGTTGAACGCAAGTTGCTGTTCTTCCCCAATGGCATACCGAACGGTCATCGGGTGTTTTGCAGCTACGGCTTTGGACACGCTTTCCGCAATCTTGCTTGGCAACTCCAGCATGAACTGTTTCGTTTCGGGTGCTTCGTTACCGAATCGGTTGTAGCGGGACGAGTTGGGGTCGAACAATACCGGACCTGTATGGGAGTGCGTTGCGCTAATCATGATGCGGTCAGGCGGTAGCTTCGACTGGGCTGTTATCAGTGTGCGGGTTTCGTCCACGAGCCACTTGGTCGTGGCGACCAAGTCGAGCGAAATGATGGCGATGGAGTTTTGGCCATCGTCCATGACTGTGGCTTTGGCCCAGAGCGGATCGTGGGTTTCGGTGGATAAGCGTTTCCCGTAGTAGCCCGCCATGGGCGTTGGTCGAACTGGCGTGATCTCGATTTGCCCAAAGCCAACTTGCAAGAGAGGGGTTTCTGTCGTCTGTTTGGACTGAGCCCACGTGGGAGTAGTCAGCACAAGCCACAAACTAAGGGAAACAAACCGAAACGACCTGGGTTGAGTTGGGTTTGTCATAGCGTATCTCGTTTGGTTTAGGATTTTGGAACGCCTGGATTCATCTGCTTGTTTTCATCGGCTATATTTATAGTCTGTTTTTGGGGAAACAGGAAATGTGACTCGTCTAACCCGGTTTAAGCCCGAGCAGCAACCGAGAAATGCCCCATCACCAAGGGGCGGTGAAATGCCCCCGAGTTTTACTCGAGTTTTACTCGGGGGATATTTACCATGCCTCTAGAAATAGATGGTCATAACCCCTAGCGTGAAGCCAGGGGCATGCAGATAAGCACCGCATCGCACCCTGGATTGCGAAAAACCAAGAAAATCGATATCTTCGCGGCCTGCAAAACAATTGCGAATCGCCTAGTTTAAACCGATTTTCACACAATTCTCAGATCTTAGAGTCGAATCGATGAACGCACCCACTCACACGCTTCGCCAATTGGCCGTCAACACCATCCGAACCTTGAGTATGGATGCTGTGCAGGCCGCAAACAGCGGCCATCCTGGGACTCCGATGGCCCTGGCTCCTGTAACGTTTCAATTGTGGACCGAGACGCTTCGTTACGATCCGATGAATCCAGAATGGGCAAATCGTGACCGCTTTGTGTTGTCGTGTGGGCATGCCTCGATGTTGCTCTATTCGATGATCCATTTGGCAGGCATTCGTGGTGTCGATGCGCACGGCAAAGTAACCAGCGACGAATCGATCACCATCGAAAACATCAAGAACTTTCGCCAATTGAATAGTCCCTGTGCTGGCCATCCTGAACTGGGCTATGCAGCCGGTATTGAGACAACGACGGGCCCGCTTGGGCAAGGCGTCGGCAATTCCGTGGGAATGGCGATTGCCAGCAAGCATTTGGGCGCTAAGTACAACAAGCCCGGCTTCGATCTGTTTGATCACAACGTGTATGCTCTGTGTAGCGACGGCGATTTAATGGAGGGGATCTCGTCCGAAGCTGCCTCGATGGCCGGACACTTGAAGCTCTCCAATCTTTGTTGGATCTACGACGACAACGGAATTACGATCGAGGGACATACCGATCTTGCATTCTCGGAAAACATCAGTCAGAAATTCCAAGGCCTCGGTTGGAATACGATACTGGTTGAAGATGCCAACGACTTAGTCGCTCTTCAAAAAGCCTTTGATGCCTTTAAGGCGACGACCGACAAGCCCACTCTGATCATTGTCCGATCGGTTATCGGTTTTGGTTCTCCGAACAAAGCCAATAGCCACAATGCACACGGTGCACCCTTGGGCGACGAAGAGATCAAGCTGACGAAAAAGGCCTACGGTTGGCCAGAGAACGAAAAGTTCGACGTGCCCGATACGGTGCGAAAGTACTTTGCCGACACGATGGGGGAACGGGGCAAGAAGGCTCAAGCGGATTGGACGAAGCTCTTTGCGGACTACCAAACAAAATTTCCGAAGGAAGGGGCCGAAGTAGCGTGCATTATCCATCGCCAACTACCCTCTGGCTGGGATAGCGGCCTCAAACCGTTCGCCGCTGACGCAAAGGGCTTGGCAACTCGCGTTAGCAGCGGGAAAGTGCTCAACATGTTGGCACCGCATCTGCCAAGCTTGATCGGCGGTTCCGCGGACTTGGCACCGTCGACCATGACGTTGCTTGATGGTCAAGGAGACTTTGAATCGACTAGTTACGGCAATCGCAACATGCACTTCGGCATCCGTGAGCATGGAATGGCTGCGGCGCTCAGCGGCATGAGTCTGTCTGGATTGCGAGCCTATGGTGCGACATTCTTTGTCTTCACCGACTACATGCGACCATCGATGCGATTGGCGAGCATCATGCATCAGCCGGTTCTTTATGTTTTGACGCACGACTCGATTGGCTTGGGCGAAGACGGCCCGACGCACCAACCTGTGGAACATTTGGCTGCCTGCCGAGCGATTCCGGGTTTGTATGTATTCCGACCTGGCGATGCAAACGAAGTCCTGCACTGCTACCGAGCTGCCATGTTGCTAAAGAATCATCCGTCGGCGATGGTTCTTTCGCGACAGAACGTTCCGACCATGGACCGCGCCAAATTGGGTGACGCTGCAGGCGCAGAAAAGGGTGGCTACGTGCTGAGCGACTGTGCTGGTCAACCTCAAGCCATCATTATGGGAACTGGCACCGAAATTCCGATCTGCATGAAGGCTCAAGAGCTCTTGGCTGCCGAGGGGATCATGACCCGTGTCGTAAGCTTGCCATGTTTTGAATTGTTTGACGATCAATCGCCCGAGTATCGTGCGAGCGTATTGCCAAAAGAAGTGACGCTGCGTGTGGCTTGCGAAGCGGGAATACGGCAAGGCTGGGACAAGTACATTGGAGCGGACGGGCAGTTTGTCGGCATGAGCACTTTTGGTGCTTCGGCGCCATTCGATCAACTGTACAAGCATTTTAAGATCACGGCGGAGCAAATCGCGTTGCAAATAAAGAGTTTGAAAAGTTGATTTGAGTTCGTTCACGTGGCCATTATCGTAGCATTTTGTTTTGCGATTCGTGGATTTGCCCACTGGGTAACAAAGAGCTCCTTGTTTTGACAATATAGTTCGACACTCCGACGCAGATTTTATTATTGTCGCCTTTCGCTCTGCGAAAGTGCGCCTCGTACGGGTTAACCATTTCGGCTTGTCGGCAGAGAGGCTAAAAGCTTCGCGGTGCTTTCCAGGGCCTCGCTCGGGATCGCGTGTTGACCGTTAAACTCAGCGAGTTGGCCGATGCATCCCGCGTCGCGGAGCAGTTTTTGTAGCCAACGACCGGTTGAAATCGGAAGGATTGGATCTTCCCGGCCGTGGCTTTGGACCAACGGTACGGTCAGGGGTTTGGTTAGGAAGGCTTTGCGCCATAGCGATTCGCAAATGAGCGCTCCGGAATACACCAATAGTCCGACGACCGGTTCGACCGTGCCTCGCATCGCAGTATCGACAGCCAACATGGCTCCTTGGGAGAATCCGCCCAACACGATTGGGAGGTTGGGCCATTCCTGTTGCGTTCGGCATTGCTCGATACACTCGCAAAGTTTCGTGCGGGCATTATCGATTCCGTCCGGGACGGCATCGCGCATCTTGTCGAAGGAGTTGGTGGCCGACATCTGCATAAGTTGGGCCATGTTGAGTCGCCACCAAGCTCGTGCGCCGTACATACCTTCGTCTTCAAGGTCGATGGGGGCTTCGGGAAAGAGGAAGGCAGGTTTAGGCGTATGGTCCGGGAGAAAGTCGAGGATTTCCTCGAATAGCCCCACGAGATCGGAGCCAGGAGCGCCATAGCCGTGGCACAACACAACTAAGCAAGAAGGCTCGGTCTTTGCTGGCCGGACCAAAATGGTGGCCATGGTTCCGAGTGACGGTCGAACTAAGGACCAGGCTTCAGGGTCGAATCGCATAGTATTCTTGCGTAGAAGCCGAAATGAGGGGGCTTCTTAACGAGTTGCGTGACGAGAAAAGACCCGCCGCGTTATCGGAGTTCTTTCAGCGACATCCACGATAGATAGCCGAGTATCGCAGAGCATAGCATGAACGTGAGATCCATTAACAGGCTTGGAAAACGAAAAAGCGCGCCCATCCCCGCCAAACTCATGATGAAGTCGAGTAGAAAAAGTAGCAATACTAAGCCAGCGACTACAAGACCGCCTAAACACAACAATCTGGGCATCAAGTTCCTCGGTGCTCTTCAGGGATGCTCCCAGTGTCTGGGTGGCTGCTGTAATGGGAAATCGTGCTGTAAAAATAACGCATGTTGACGCCGGATTGGTTCCAGCTCTCGGAAAGGCTCGGATTATTATCCGAAAACGGTTGCCAAAACAACTCAGCATGCCGAGGGCTAGTATAGTTGAACTTTTTCGACTGTCATGGGGCAAGTTCCCGACGTTGTGTTTTTATCCAAAAAGCCACCCGCTGAGGCCAGCATGACAGGATTTGTTGACAAAAACGCTCCAAAATCCCAAGCGAGGCAAACTCTTCGCGAGCTGATGCCCGTTTCGAGAAGGTATGCCTATTTCGACCACGCCGCCGTCGGCCCTATTCCGCGACCTACCGCTCAAGCCATTCAAAAATGGACCGACCAATCGCTTTTTCAGGGCGATGTCTGCTGGCCAGAGTGGTCCGCGGGAGCGGCGAGATTGAGGATTTCAGCCGCAGAATTGCTCGATTGTCAGGCGAGTGAAATCGCCCTGATTCCCAATACAACCTTCGGAATCAACATGATTGCACAAGGGTACCGATGGGGTGGCGCGCCACGTACCGAAAGCGTCGTTGTGCTGAGCAACGAGTTTTCGAGCAATCTTCTACCTTGGCTGGCTCTTGAACGCAGAGGAATCGAGGTGCGAACCGTTCGCGTCGATGAGTCTGGGGTTGTTTCCTTGGATGCCATCTGCGACGCAATCGACGGAACAACTCGATTAGTTGCGGTTAGTTGGGTCGGGTACTTCAGTGGCTTTCGGATCGATCTGGCCAAGCTTTGCGAAAGGGTGCATCACGCAGGAGCACAACTTTTCGTCGATGCCATACAAGGATTGGGGGTCTTTTCGCTCAACACGCGAGAAATTCCGATCGACTACTTGGCCGCCGATGGCCACAAGTGGATGCTGGGACCGGAGGGAGCTGGTTTGCTGTTCATTCGCCAAAAGAATTTGGAGCGGCTGGAGCCATTGATGCAGGGATGGGGATCTTTGCAGATGGCTGGCCAATTCCAAACGTCCAACATGGTTCTCAAGAACGATGCCTCACGCTACGAAGGGGGCTCGGCTAACCATGTCGGACAGCTTGGGCTAGCCGAGAGTCTTAAGGTGCTACTGGATCACGGCTGCAATTTAGCCGACAACCCCATTGCCTATGCGGTGTTAGAAAATGCCGCCAACATCGAAGAGGGGCTCAAGTCCATAGGAGCAAACGTTTTTCGCGCAAAGAGCTCAGTCCAATCGGAAAACGAACTGAGTGGAATCGTGACGTTTGAGGTAGCAGGTGTGGATCCGAGTGAACTTCGCCGTTATTTGCTCCAAGAAGAAATCGTGGTCAGCGTGAGGCACGGACGCTTGCGAGTGGCAACTCATGCTTACAATGACCGAGAGGACATTCAGCGTTTGATAACCGCTATAAATCAATACAACACAAAAAACAGGACTTCCCGGTCATGAGCACAGACTCAACTTACAACCCCTACACTCCTGTATCTACTCCGGACCAGTCGAGGCCTGGAGGAAAACTGCCGCTCCAGGGTTTCGTGAAGGTCGTATGTATTTTCTTTATCGTGCTTGGTGCCCTCGGTCTGCTTCAGACGCTTCAGTCGGTAGTCGGAATAGCCATGGTCTTGTCCGCCGACGAAAAGCAATTTAACCCGATGAACATTTTTCCTGGGGCTATGGTGGTAACAATCTTGATTGGACTGGTCAATTTCGCGGTGTCGGTTTGCGAAATTACGGGTGGGGTTATGGGACTCCAACAAAAACGGCTTGGTGCAAACCTGATACGAATCGTTTCGGGGTTCATGTTGATTTTCAAAGTTGCGGAAACAGCCTACGGCTGCGTGGTAGGGTATCTGTCGATTGGTCCGATCAAAGAACAAACGATAAAACAGATGCCAGCGCAGCCTGCCAACGCACCCGATATGG
>Ga0209181_10006304_pt1 | contig 16682 bp, 12 predicted proteins | sample MAT05_FD_187208 | JGI IMG/M metagenome (GOLD analysis project Ga0209181, IMG submission 187208) | Freshwater microbial communities from Lake Fryxell liftoff mats and glacier meltwater in Antarctica - MAT-05 (SPAdes) (version 2) | ecosystem: Environmental > Aquatic > Freshwater > Ice > Liftoff...
GGGCGCGAGGTGCAACAATCCAAGAGAGATCACCACCTCGTGTTTCGTCGCCATAGCGAGTGACATGTAGATAATCAAAATCAATTGGGAAGTTGAGCAAGGGCAATAACTGCCCTGTAAAAATAACCGCGCCGCCCATCACCGACAACACGAGTGGATGCGTGTCATGCAATGCATCGGTGATTTCTTTCGCCACGCGTTGCACAGCGGTTGTCACTTCTTTTTCCGAACAAATAAGTTCGGATTCCTGTAATAACTTATGTGCTTGCGCCGCAGATAGCATTAGGCACGCCCGCCCACATTGAGATTGGCAAGATATTCAGTAAAAGCTTGCCCGACTTCAGGGTGGCGACGACCGTAAGCAATCGTCGCTTTTAGATAACCTAATTTAGAGCCGCAGTCGTACCGCGTTCCATGGAAAGGAAATGCAGCCACTTCCTCTTCCGCCAAGAGCATGGCAATTGCGTCGGTCAGTTGTATTTCACCGCCTGCGCCCACTTGCACTTGACGCAAGAAGTGGAAAATCCGTGGGGTAAGAATATAGCGCCCAACCACCGCTAACGTAGAAGGCGCATTTTCTGGCGCCGGTTTTTCTACAATAGCGCGCACGCGTCGCAAACCACCTTGCACCGCCTCGTCCGCGCTAACAATACCGTATTGACGGGTATCTTCAAGCGGCACATTTTGCACGCCCAATAGCGAGCATTGGTGCTTGCGGAAAGCCTCGGCCATCTGTTGGGTTACAGGAGGCTCAGCGTCGATTAAATCGTCTGCTAACAATACGGCAAATGGCTCATCACCCACCACTGGTTGAGCGCATAGGACGGCATGCCCCAAACCGAGCGCTTCCGGCTGGCGAATATAAATACAGTTGATGTGCGAAGGCACCGTTTCTTGCACGATGCGTAGCAACTCCAACTTACCCTTTGCTTCTAGCGACGCCTCGATCTCGTAGGCTTTGTCGAAGTGATCTTCAATAGCGCGTTTATTACGCCCGGTAATAAACACCATATCGGTAATTCCCGCCGACACGGCTTCTTCGACAGCGTATTGAATGAGTGGCTTATCGACAACGGGCATCATCTCCTTAGGGCTGGCCTTAGTCGCTGGCAAGAAACGGCTCCCTAAACCAGCAACAGGAAATACAGCCTTGGTAATTTTTTTCATTTTGCTTTTTTCATTCGGTTCGTTTGTGTTGCTCAGTTGATTCCATAATTGATTCATTTCTGCTCCCACCTCATTTAAAAATAGCTACCGTAGCTTGAGGTGGATACCGTACAACAAAATTGTTTCAATCTTTATGCGTTACCGCACAGAGTTACAGTCGCGAGCAAGAATAGTTAATTTTCGAGTAATGCTTTCAAAGCCTCTTCATTCAGCACAACCAAACCCAGTTCATGCGCTTTATCTAACTTCGACCCAGCCTCATCTCCCGCAATAACGTAATCTGTTTTCTTGGAAACTGACCCTGTTACTTTACCGCCTCGCTCTTCGATCAGTGCTGTAGCTTCGTCGCGTGTCAGCGTCGGTAAGGTTCCCGTTAAAACAAAGGTTTTCCCATTTAAGGAGTGAGGAAATAAAGGCTCCTGCTGAGTGTCTCCGCCCCCGCTCTCTTTATTATTCTGCGCATCAATACCATCCACGCCAGCCAATCGAAGGCGCTCCAACACCTCGCGGTTATGGCTCTCGGCAAAAAACCGCGCGATACTTTCCGCTACCACCGGGCCTACGTCGGACACTTCTTGTAGCGACGCTTCGGTAGCACCCATCAATGCATCCATCGAACCAAAGTGCCGCGCCAAATCCTTAGCGGTTGCTTCACCCACATTGCGAATTCCTAACGCGTAGATGAGTCGTGCGAGCTTTACCTTTTTTGAGTCCTCAATCGCGGCCACTATATTCTGTGCAGATTTTTCGCCCATACGCTCAAGGTCGGCCAAGGTAGCGGCTTTCAGCGCATATAAATCGGCCGCATTCTTCACCAAATCGCGTTCTACTAACTGATCGATCAGCTTGTCACCCAGCCCTTCAATATCTAAAGCACGACGCGAAGCGAAATGTCGAATGGCTTGTTTGCGTTGCGCAGGACAATACAGTCCACCGGTACATCGCGCTGCAGCTTCATCCGGCAAACGTATAACGCTCGACCCACATACGGGGCAAGTTTGCGGCATGACAAATTCGCGCTCCTTCCCCGTGCGCTTTTCCAGCACTGGGCCAACCACCTCAGGAATCACATCGCCCGCACGCCTCACAATCACCGTGTCGCCAATTCGCAAGCCTTTGCGGCGTAACTCATCCTCATTGTGCAGCGTGGCATTAGTCACCGTCACACCGCCCACAAACACCGGCTTTAATCGCGCCACAGGCGTTAAGGCACCCGTGCGGCCCACTTGTACTTCAATATCCAGAAGCTCAGTTAAGGCTTCTTCAGCAGCAAATTTATGGGCTGTTGCAAAACGCGGGGAACGTGAAACAAAACCTAAGTTTTCTTGGGCTTTGAGTGAATTAACTTTGTACACAACGCCATCAATGTCGTAGGACAAGGCAGCGCGCTTTCCACCTATCTCTGAGTAATAAGCCAACAGTCCGTCATAACCTTGTACCACTGCGCGCTCCGTCGCAACAGGAAATCCAAAGTCACGCAATAGTGTCATGACTGCGCTATGTGTGGCCGGCATAGGCTGGCCTTCTATGCCGGCTAACGCATAGGCAAAAAAGCGCAGTGGGCGTTGTGCGGTGATGCGTGGATCAAGTTGACGCAAGCTACCCGCAGCGGCATTGCGTGGGTTCATAAACTCTTTTTCACCCGCTGCACGTGCGCGTTCGTTCATTTTTTCGAAGTCGCGGCGTAGCATCAAAACCTCACCGCGTACTTCGAGAAAACTGGGCACAGCTTGAGCCTGACTAGGTGCGGGCTTACTCAAAACCAACGGAATGCTGCGTACAGTGCGGAGATTCCCTGTGACATCTTCCCCGCTATAACCATCCCCGCGAGTCGCACCTTGAACAAATTTTCCGTTCTCATAAATCAAACTAATCGCCAGCCCATCAAACTTGGGTTCAACGGCGTACTCAATGGCGGTAGTTTCAGCTTCTCGATCCAAACCAGCTTTTTCTAACCCTACTTTTTCCAAGCCCTCTTTTACCCGACGATCAAAATTTCTTACGTCGTCTTCACTAAACGCATTCGAGAGGGACAGCATCGGTGTGCGGTGTTGCACTTGATGAAACTCTGGCGCAGGCGTAGCGCCCACGCGCTGTGTAGGCGAGTCCGGTGTAATTAACTCAGGGTATTGTTGTTCTAGTGCAGAGAATTCGCGGAACAGCCGATCATATTCCGCATCTGGAATTGTCGGGGTATCGAGAACGTAGTAGGCGTAGTTATGGCGGTCTAATTCAGCACGCAAAAATTGAGAATTTTCCTGCGCGGTTTCTTTCGCTGTTGCAGCAGCCTGATTATCAGAAACCATGAAACAAAAACAAAGCGAGTTAGTAGAGTGAAGAGGGTTGGGAAACTAGGAGAATAAACGACGCGCTTGCGGCCATCCAGCGATGATGCCGTGCGTTGCCATCTGCTGGCCCGTTTCAACAATTTTGTCGCGAATGACCTCTAACGCACTGCCCGCCAGTGGAATGCGATTATCGTCGACCACATTGCCTCCTAACGCTTTAGCCATGTGTTGCGCCAACTTCGCCATTTGGTCAAACGCATTCCCGCCATCAGCAACGCGTGGCACGTCCAAAGTAAAAGTTATGCCGTTGGTCGTCAGCGTTCTTAATTCACTGGTCGTAAATGAGGAAGGCTCAAGATTGGAGAGCGTAAATACGCTGTTCCCTACCTCGTCACGCGCATGGAACATACCATCCGCGCACAACTCCAACCCTGCGGCCTCGGCTTGGCCGCGTAACTTGGTGCCAGAAAAACTGCCATTCACAGACACAACATTCACGCCAATCTGAATATCGACCCCTGCACAAAAGCGATCAAGATCAGCCGCCAGCGCCAACACTTCTTCACGCGCAGGCAGATCAGCCACAGCGAGAAACTCATCGGCCAATCGCTGCATTCCGTTAAAGAATAACGTGATCTCAGCATCTGAAATGGGACCACGACGATCAGCCAATAAGAGCGCAGCGCGTAAGCGTCGATAATCGCCACCGCCATTGGCTGTTACACATTCCCACGCGCCGGTGTGTTCATCTAAGCCGACCCAAACCACGGGCTTGGTTAATTTAGCCAGTGCTTGATTTTGTGATTGCCACAAATAACCACCGACTATTGTTTCTGAAGATTCAAAACGGACGACACAATCAATACTCGGATCAATCAATTCACGCGAAGGCTCGTCGGTCGCGCTGCTTTTCAGCAACTCGTCTGAAACGGCTCCACTCAATGGGAGTTCGTATCCGGCGGTATGTGTTTCTGCATCTTGAATATCAATCGTTTCTGGCTGAGCAGTGAAATCAGTGCCTCCAAGAGGCACGTGAAGAGGCTCATAAACAGGCGCTTCCAGAGGAGTATCTGAGTGTGCCTCGGAAGCCTCAGACGTTGGCTCGACCCGCATAGACTCACCATCAACACGAGTTTGCGAGCCTCCTTGCGAATTTTTATCAAACAACACATCCGAATGTTCAGAACTGAAAACACGCTCGGCCATTTTGCGATGCTTACGCTCTTGCCAATGGTTGTAGGCGAAAACGCAGGCAACAAAAACCACGCCGATAATGATTAACCAGAACTGTAAATCGCTCATGCAGCCAGCTCCTCAGTAAGGCGTAGCGCTTCTTCCATATCCACTTCCACCACCCGCGAAACGCCTTGCTCTTGCATGGTTACTCCCACGAGTTGTTGTGCCATTTCCATGGTGATCTTGTTATGACTAATAAACAGAAACTGAGTGGATTGCGACATGCGCTTCACCATATTGCAGAAACGTTCGGTGTTGCTGTCATCCAACGGCGCATCTACTTCGTCCAGCATACAGAAAGGCGCGGGATTTAGTTGGAATAGCGAGAATACCAAGGCAATCGCCGTCAGCGCTTTTTCTCCGCCGGATAACAACTGAATGCTGCTGTTTTTCTTGCCCGGTGGCTGGGCGATAACTTGAATACCGGCATCGAGAATTTCTTCGCCCGTCAGCACTAGTTTCGCTTCGCCACCGCCAAAGAGTTGCGGGAAGAGAATGCCGAACTGCGTATTCACGGAATTATAAGTTTCCTGAAGTGTCTCGCGCGTTTCACGGTCAATGCGACGAATCGCGTCTTCCAACGTGCCGATTGCTTGATTCAAATCTTCCGACTGGCTATCCAAGTATCCTTTGCGTTCCGTGGAGGTATTCAACTCATCCAACGCGGCCAAGTTGACTGGGCCAAGAAGCTCAATCTGGTTGGTGAAACGCGAGATGTCAGATTGCAATACCGACTCTTTAATCTCACGCGTCAGTTCTGGCTCGAGTTCTTCTTCGTTCGCATTCGCCTCCAACAAACGCGCGACGAACTGTTCTTCGTTCAACTGCGCTGCTTGTTCTTTCAAGCGCAAATCGCCAATTTTGTCGCGTAGCGGATTGAGGCCTTGCTCAGTTTTGAGTCGTGATTCTTCCAAGGCGCGCAGATCCGCAGCCGCACCTTCCAAGGTGTCACGACTGCTAGCCAGCGCAGATTCACGCTCTTTACGCAGCGACAATGCCTGCTGCAACTGCGCTTCCGTTGCGCCTTCGCTAATCGTTTCGCGTTCTTCGCGGCGCACCAACATTTCTTCAGTGATACGCTCAATCTGCTCACGCGCCACTTCACGCGCGCGACCAATTTCCTCTAGCTTGCCTGTGCATTCGCGTTCCGCAAAACGAGATTCTTGTAATTCACGGGCCAAGGTCTGCTCGGCGCTACGCACTTCACGCAAGGCAACATCTTTATTGCGATGCGCTTCAATCGCTGCATCCAAACGCGCACGGAACTCTTGAACCACCGCCGCCAATCGCTCTCTTTCAGCCTCGGCTTGCTGTTTGCGACTGCGCTCGCCCTCTTCACCCATGGTGATTTCACTCAGATCACCTTCAATCTGCGCAACACGATTCTGGAAGCGCTGCACTGCCTCATGCAACTTAACCGACTCTACCTGCGCGCTATGCAAGCCCTGCTGCAACTCTTGCACTTCGCGCTGCGCATCGGCCAGATGGGTGCGATGGTCGGACAAACCTAATTCAGCAGAAGACAATGTTGCCGCCGCAATACCGGCTTCGTCTTCCAGCTTGTCACAATCAATTTCCAGCTGTTCAATTTCGCGCTGACGCTCAATCACGCCATGCGTGCGCGCCTCGGGCACATACAGCACAAAGCTGTGACGCGAGACCACATGCCCAGCCTGGCTCACCCACAAGCGACCACTCGGCAAACTCGCACGACGCGCTGCCAATGCGCCCAAATCTTCTGCAACGTAAACGCCAGCTAACCACTCGGTGAGAGCAGATTGCCAACGCGGATCGCTACATTGCACTTTGTCACGCAAAGCCACATCGCCATCCAGGCCCGTCGTTTCAATCACCGACGACACTTCGCTAGCGAAAACCAGCGCCAAGGTTGCCGGGGGAGGATCGGCTAAAATTTGTTCGGCTGTGGCTTGCTCAACACCTGCCAATGCGCCTAGACGTTCGCGGAGAACGGCTTCCAGAGCGGTTTCCCAGCCGGGTTCTACTTGCAAGCTACCCCAAATAGGCGCAGCGGTATCAAGCTGATGGAGCTTCAACCAATCGCCCAACTCGCCTTCTTGTTGCACGCTGCTTTGCAGTTGTTTCAGTGCATCGCGTCGGGCCTTGGCTTCGGTCTGGCGCTTTTGTGCGCTGGACTGACGCTCGGCCGCTTTACGGCGCTGCGCCTCGTGTTCCGGCAGGCGACGCTGAAACTCGCTCACGCGTTCGCGCTTGGCGGCTAAGGTTGCATCCAACTCGGCCACGCGTTCCTGCAAGGCGGCGAGCGCATCGGTATCCGGTTTTGCAAGTTGGCTGCGCTCCGCTTCCAAGCGGGCACGACGCTGACCAAAACCGTCTAGCGATTTATCCGCATGGCTTTTGTGGGTTTCTTCCAGACGTAAATTTTGTTCGCTTTGCGAGAGTTCGCGCCGCAAGTTGCTCGCTGCCGCTTCAGCAGTCTGCACAGCGGCTTCGCTATCAGGCAGGCGGGCTTCTGCTTCCGCATGGCGCGCTTCGCTCGCCTGTGCGCGCATCACCGCATTTTCTCTGAGGTCACGCCAACGTGCTTCGTCGCGATCCAGCGTTTCTGCTTGCGCACGCCAATGCGTGTCTTCGCCGGTCAGTTGCGCAATCCGTGCTTCCAGCTTCTGGCGTGAATCGCGCAGATGGTTGATTTCAGATTCCAGCCGCGCAACTTCCGCATTAGCAGCAAACATTTCGCTTTGCGTCGCATGCAAAGCATCGCTCGCTGCAAAGTGATCTGCGCGCGCAGTTTCTACTTTGGCTTCCAGATCACGCAACGTGGCGGTTTCCGATTCAAGGCGAATCACCGCTTGCTCTACGTTGCGCGCTAAACGCTCGCGGTCATTGCGCGCTTCGTTACGCTTGTACAGCCACAACAGGTTTTGTCGTTTTACTAATTGAGCATGCAGATCGTGGTATTGCTGGGCGACTTCGGCTTGGCCGCGCAACTTCTCAACTTGATTGCCGAGTTCATTGCGAATATCTTCAACCCGCGCCAAATTTTCACGTGCGTCGGACAAACGATTTTCAGTTTCACGCCGACGTTCTTTATATTTCGTAATCCCCGCCGCTTCTTCGAGGAAGAAACGCAGCTCTTCCGGCTTGGCCTCGATAATCCGCGAGATCATGCCCTGCTCGATAATGGCGTAAGCCCGTGGCCCCAAGCCCGTGCCCATGAATAGATCAATCACGTCGCGACGGCGCACGTGGCTGTTGTTGATGTAATAAGATGAATCGCCCTCGCGTTCCAACACGCGCTTCACAGCAATTTCCGCATATTGCGACCACTGACCGGCAGCACGGCCTTGGCCATTGTCGAAATGCAACTCCACACTCGCGCGCCCCACGGGCTTGCGCTGGCCGGAGCCATTGAAAATCACGTCGTGCATGGATTCGCCGCGTAACGCAGAAGCCTTGGATTCGCCCAAGACCCAGCGCACCGCGTCGATAATGTTGGATTTACCGCAGCCGTTGGGGCCAACTACGCCCACAAGCTGCCCTGGAGTCATGACGGTGGTCGGGTCAACAAAAGTCTTGAACCCGGCAAGTTTCAGCTTGGTTAGACGCACGTTGGTTTAGGCTCGCTGATGGTTGAGTCGTTTAGCTCAGTTTATAAATTAAAAAGCTGAGCAGTACGCAGTTTTAAGGGAGCGACGCGCAATTTAGAAAGACATTAAAAGGCGACGTGCCGCAAGGTTTTGAGCGCATATAATACCATCTTCGCCACCCGCCTTACATAGTCCGCCATGCCCACAAAAACACCTAAACCATTGGAAACATTCCCTAACCCCGCCTCACAGCGGGACTATTTGATTCACATGGAAATTCCCGAATTTACCTGCCTGTGTCCCAAGACCGGCCAGCCCGATTTCGCCACCTTAGTACTCGATTACATCGCCGACAAACAGTGCGTAGAACTCAAAAGCCTCAAGCTCTACATCGTCTCCTACCGCAACGAAGGCGCCTTCCACGAAGCCGTCACCAACCGCATCCTCGACGACCTAGTCCGCGCCACCAAACCCCGCTTCATGCGCCTCAGAGCCAAGTTCTTTGTGCGCGGTGGGATTTTTACAAATGTGTTAGTAGAACATAGGAAAAAAGGCTGGGAACCCGCTCCAGTCGTGGCTCTTGAGGCATTTCAGGTGCAGTCGAATACGCGGGGGTAGCTTAAGAAAAAACTATTCTCTTGAAACGAATCGATCTATTCGACGTAAAATATTTGCGCCTAACATATATGCATAAAGACTAGCTGGACGAAATTCGAAACTTTTGTTTCTGTAGGTCACGTCAGTTTTTGAAATGGTTTTACTTGTTATTAAAAACGGTTCTTGCAAAAATGGATGTCGATCAGCAAATTCAATACAATTATCCAACTCTCCTCGGGCCGTATAAGCACGGTCACTCCATTTAACTTCAACGGCCCATGTTGGCTTTTGATCAGCCCCACTTAAATGAACGATATCAATCTCTCCCGTGTTCCAACGAGCGTAATAAAGCTCTGTAACTTTGCTATGCTGCCACTGACTATAGATTGCCGTTTCTGTAAGCGCCCCCATCGCATCTGATAAAGAATCTATTTGACCAAACAATGCAGCACGCATCGAAGGATTCGTTAGATAAACTTTAAAGCACATTGCACGTTTAAATCGTTTCGCATTTTGGTCAATTCTTTCTACTCTCGTGATCAAAAACGCAGCCTCGAGATATTCTAAATATCGACTAATCGTGTTTTTGGCGACTCCTGAAGACTTTGATAAACCCTCAAGGCTAACTTCATTTCCTGTGTTGTAAGCCAATGTAGTAAACAAACGATTAAGCTCTTGAATATCACTAATCCCATACAAGCTTGGCAAATCACGTAACAACACCTTATCGATAATGTCGCTCTTGATATATTGCTCCGGATTCTTTCGGATTGAATCGGAAAACACTGCCTCTGGATACCCTCCATAGTTCAGGTAATTTACAAACTCTTCGTTTAATACAACAACATCTTTAGCAACGTAATTTAATCGCCCTTCTTCTACCTGAACAATATCAATCAACTCGTTTTCTCGACCAATAAACCTCAAATACTCAGCAAAAGTAAGTGGGGGCAGGATAGAGTCGGTAAACCGACCCGCTCCCGACTCATTACTTTTAAGTCGCAAAGCTGCGGCGGCCGATCCAGTAGCAATAAACCGATAAGCCGCGTAAGAATCGACTAGAGATTTAAGATGTATTTCCCAATTTTTGAGATATTGGATTTCGTCAAAAAATATAAATAACTTGGATTCCCGTTCATGTAAAAAAATCTCTTGAAAATATGCCAAGATCTGTTCAAGAGATAGGCCAGTGTAAATAGGTGTTTCAAGCGACACATAAAGAATTTGATTCGCTGCAATATCCGCATCGAGCAACGCCCTAACACTGTGATACACCATCACTGTTTTACCTACTCGTCGGGGCCCCATAAGAACAACTGCCCGGCGCACGGTGGTATCGAGAATCGTTTTTTGGAAAGATTCAAAATATTTTCGACGTGGTGTATCTTCGTAGGCTATTTTTCCTTGAACACCCGCCCCCCACCAAGGATTGTCGAATTGTAGCCGCGCAACAATGTCTTTTTTTGCGATTTGTAGCATAACTTATACGAATCAGGCTATTGATTTAAAAGGAAGTATAGATTGATTTAAAATTAAGATCAATCGATTGATCTTAATTTTAAATGGGGTAAATAAGTTTATCTCAGCTTTCCAACCTGCCTCACCAACACTTCCCGCACCAAATTGATGTGCTCGCGCAAGAAGTAAAGCTCGTTGGTATGTGACAGTGGGATTGGGCGCCCGTTAGCCTTGTCTTCGATTTCGGAGAGTCGCTGCAAAAACTCCGGCTCGCGTGCGGGTGAAAACTCTGCCCTGATATCGTTCTCCAGTTCTTTGAGTTCGCCATATAAACGGAATATGCGCGAACGGATGCGCCACTCATACAGAGTAGGTAGCAGCCGGGCAGCGGGAATAAGGAGAGCGATTAGAGGTATCAACAGTACCAAAGCGCGCTCTACAAACACGGCAATCCAGAACGGAAGATAGCGTTGCAAAAAGGATTGGCCGTTTTTATAGAAATATTGTGCGTCTGTACTCTGTGGAAAGTCATGGTCCCGAAAGGCAGGAAACTCGCCGCTCTTGGCGAATAAGCCCGCAGGACCATGTACTTCTTGCAAGGCTTGAGCAAGCAAACTCACTAGTGCAGGGTGTAAATCGTTGCGGGCAACTAGGTGGGCTGTGGGGGCCACTAAAGTCGTCCCTTCAGACGGAAGGTTTTTAACCATATCCATCGCCCCTTCGGGCAGAGTTACTAGCGAGAGAAACGGCATACGTCGACTGTAGGCATCGGCTTGCGAAAAGTTCATGAGTTTCACATCGGAAACTCGCATTAGGCGATCAATCACCAGCGCTTCAGGTGCAGAGATAAAAAACACAACGTCGACTTCGCCTTTTTCAAGAGCAGATTCGGCGGCCTCGCCACTCATGGTGACAAGATTAGGATCATCGGTTTGAAAGCCACTTGCCAAGAGAAGTTGCAGGGCGAGCAACTGCGTGCCACTGCTCTCCCCACCTATGGCAATACGCTTGCCTTTTAGTTGCGTTAAACGATTAACTTCCTTACCCACTTTGCTAGCGCGATAGAAAACCCATACCGGTTCGTAATACACATTGCCGAGCGACATAAGTTCGGATTCTTCGTCTTCTTGCAATATACCTGCTTGGATAAAACCAATATCCACGCCTGATGTACCGTCCTTCAGCCGTTGCACATTCTCGATAGAGCCTTGCGAAGTTCTGATCTCAAGTTTGATGCCGTTGCGCGCTAAAACTTCCTTATAACGCTCTGCAAATACTGTGTAAGCCCCGTTGGCAACACCTGTAGTAATCACCACATTTTGAGGCGGACCCGGTTTAATAAAGCGAGATGCCGCCCAAAAACCCACCACAATGAGCAGAAGGGTAGGAAGGCCAACAACGAGTAGATCTCGAAGGGAAACTTTGGTGAGATTGAAGCGTCGCATAATTGATGTGTCCTTAAATGCTGGCTGGTAATACCGCAGCGCGAATACTAATACTTAATCCGCCAACACAATGGTTTTATCGCTCCCCGAGCGCGACAGAACTCTTGAAAAATATCCTGTTCAGATAAGGCAAAAAAACAACTTATTTCAATCCCTTGAAAAACCATTTTGGTGCACTTATATCGAACACAGCGGGTGCTCAACGGAGGCCCACGCTAATCTTATCGCTTAATTTTTGGAGGATATAACATGCGTGCTTTTGATCGTACTTTTGATTTCACCCCACTCTATCGTTCCGCCATCGGGTTCGACCGTTTGGCTCAGCTTTTTGATGAAGCTCAACGTACGGAAACACAAACCAGCTACCCCCCATACAACATCGAGCTGGTCTCAGAAGATAAGTATTCTATCGAGATGGCCATTGCTGGATTTGACCGTTCGGAACTGGATATTGAGATGGAAAACGATACGCTGAAGATCGTAGGTCATAGGAAGAAAGAAGACCAAAAACGGTCTTACCTGCACCGAGGCATTGCTGCGCGCGATTTCGAGCATCGTTTCCAACTCGCCGACCACGTTAAAGTTGTCAGCGCCAAACTAGACAATGGCCTTTTGCATATTGAGCTAGTGAGGGAAATTCCAGAATCTTTGAAACCTCGGAAAATCAATATTGATAGCGGTGAAAATGTGCAGGTGCTGGAGCGTAGATCCGCTTAAAAAGCGTATTAAATTTAGGGGTAGAAAAGCCAGCCTAGCGTTATAGGCTGGCTTTCTTATTTGTTTTCTTAATCGCGCTCTTAATAGTATTTGTTGGGAACCTAAGGCTAATTAAGTGCTCTATAGCTATCAATTCGATAGCGACTTAAGGCAGCTTGGAGTTTTGTGCACGGACAATAAAACCCACAACGTTGAGTAATTTAGATATTTTTAACGAGGTGAATGATGGAAATAACGAAACAGACAGCAACAAGAAAACCACAGACAGGATTAAAAAGTATCGCCCTTGCCGCACTGGTTGCGGCTGCTTTTTTTGGTGGCTACACCTATGCTCATCGAGATGGAGATGCCTTTGCTGAAGCCAAGGCGACGACCAGCGAAATGCTCAGTGAGGCATCTTCAACCTCAGCCCTAGCTCTAGCAACTACCACCCTTCCAAATACAGCGATCGCCTTGCCTAATTTTTCGGACATCGCCAGCAAGCAAGGCGCAGCCGTCGTTAACGTGAGTGTTTCGGGTACCGTTAAAACGGCGCTTTCTGGCATTTCAGGATTACCCGGTGGCCCTCAAATGGACCCCGATGATCCATTCTTTGAGTTCTTTCGCCGCTTTCAACCTCCCACCGGCCCCAGAGGAGGCATACCCACTCAAGGGCTAGGCTCTGGTTTTATTGTGAGTGCGGATGGCGTCGTGCTGACCAACGCCCATGTGGTGGCAGACGCAGACGAAGTAACGGTGAAATTAACCGACAAACGTGAATTCAAAGCCAAGGTCATCGGCGCCGATAAACTCTCGGATGTAGCCGTACTTAAAATTGATGCACGTGATTTACCTACAGTAAAAATCGGCGACACCAAAAACACCCGCGTCGGCGAGTGGGTGGTGGCGATAGGCTCACCTTTTGGTTTTGAAAATAGTGTAACGGCGGGCATTATCTCCGCCAAATCTCGCTCACTACCGGATGAAGGTCACGTGCCCTTTTTGCAAACTGACGTGGCGATTAACCCCGGCAATTCTGGTGGCCCCTTGTTCAATTTGAATGGCGAAGTCATTGGCATTAACTCGCAAATTTATAGTCGCAGTGGCGGCTACCAAGGTCTTTCTTTCGCTATTCCAATTGAAGTCGCCATGAAAATTCAACGGCAACTTATCGATCACGGCAAGGTGAGTCGCGGTCGTTTAGGGGTCTTGATTCAAGAAGTGAATCAGCAACTGGCTGACTCTTTTGGTCTTGACCGCCCTAAAGGGGCATTAATTAGCAGTATAGAAAAAGACAGTGCGGCAGCTAAAGCAGGCTTGGAGCCAGGCGATGTCATTCTTAAATTTAACGGACAAGAAATTAGCCGATCTGCTGACCTGCCCCCGCTGGTAGCTGACCTAGCCCCGGGTACTAGCGCTAAATTGGAGGTGTGGCGTAAAGGCAAAGCCAAGGAACTCGCCGTGAGCTTGGGGGAAGTCACCGTCGCTGAATCTAAAACCTCTACCCGTGAGCCTATTGCTAAAAGCAAATTGGGCTTGGCGCTACGGCCACTCACGAGCGAAGAGCGCAAAAAAGCAGAAGTCAGTGAAGGCCTGCTAGTCGAGAATGTAGCCGATGGTCCTGCAGCTCGTACAGGCATTCAACGAGGTGACGTAATTCTGTCTGTGAATGGTGAAAAAGCCACTAACGTTGAACAGTTGAAAGCCTTGGTAGATAAAAACAGTAAACACATTGCCGTACTCGTTTTGAGAGGTGATAGAAAAATGTTTGTAGCCATTAATTTACGTTAATGCGCAGTCAAATTTTGTAATGGTGGAATGGTGCGGGATGAAAAATCCCACACCATTTTTTATTTCAATTTTATATTTCGACTTCTTTTCCGTTTACCTTCATTGCTATACCTGTGTTTTTTGATAGCGCTTTAACGCACCCGAACCGGCAACTGCAATAAAAATCACGATCGGCCATAGGTGCGATAGCACTTCGATCAGTCCATTTCCTTTCAGCAAAATACCTCGCACAATCCGCAAAAAATGCCTGAGCGGTAACGCCTCACCAATTATCTGCGCCCATAGCCGCATGCCGCGAAATGGAAACATAAGCCCAGGGAACAGTCTGGAAGCTGGGGAAAAGAAAAACAGGAGTTGCATGGTTTGCAGTTGATTGCGAGCGATGGTTATAAATGTAAATCCTACCGCCAGATTCGCCGCAATAAACAGGATCACTGCGCACACTTATGTCTTCTTTACCGCACACCACCCACGTACCCTATTAACGCTACACACCAAAAAACTCGTTGAAACAATAAAACAATTCTAATATAATTGAATTATGGAAGAAAATATCGTTGTCAAATCTCTCGCCGCACTAGCTCAAACCGTGCGGCTTCGTGTTTTCCGCGCTTTGGTGGTTGCTGGGCCAGATGGCCTAACCCCTAGCTCCTTGGCTGAGTCACTCGACGTGGCGGCTAACACGCTCTCTTTTCATCTAAAGGAACTGAACCACGCAGGATTGGTGTCGCAGGAACGGGATGGACGAAACTTGATTTACCGCGCCTCGTTTGAAGCGATGAACGACTTACTCTCTTACCTCACGGAAAATTGCTGTCAGGGCGAAGAGTGTCTCGATGTAAAAACAAAATCCCCTACTAAAAAATCTCGTTGTTAATTGGAATCGAAAGTGCATCATGTCTGTCAATGTTCTGATTCTCTGCACCCATAACTCAGCACGCAGCGTATTGAGTGAAGCGATGCTCAACCATCTGGCAAAAAATCTTGGTAAAGATGTTCACGCCTACAGTGCAGGCAGTGCGCCGAGCGGACGTATTAACCCTTTCGCTCTTCAGGTGCTCACCGAGGCGGGGGTCGATGTCAGTCCTAATGGAAGCACCGATGGAAGCCCCTATCGGAGTAAAAGCTGGGATGAGTTTGTCGCACCTGACGCGCCACAAATGCGCATCGTCATCACCGTCTGCGATAACGCCTCCAAAGAAATGTGTCCCTACTGGCCGGGTAGTCCGGTCAAAGTGCATTGGGGTTATCCCGATCCATCTAATACGCCGGGAAGCGACGAAGACAAACGGATTGCGTTCGATCTCACCCGTGAAGCCATCGGCTACCGCATGCTCCAACTTCTACAACTTCCGCTTGATAGCATGAGTGACGCGGATCTGCAGAACGCGCTCACACGCATTTCAAAAAGTTAATTTAACTCTTCACAGAATCATGCAAAACTCATTGGCTAACCTCCCGCGTCGTCTTTTTGCCGAATGGCTCGGCACTGCCCTCTTACTCGCCATCGTGATTGGCTCCGGCATCATGGCCGAGAAACTCTCCGGCGGTAATATCGCCATCGCCCTGCTCGCCAACACACTCGCCACAGTGGGCGGCCTCTACATTTTGATCGAAGTATTTGGCCCAATCAGCGGCGCACATTTCAATCCCGCGGTCAGCCTCATCATGGCAACACGCAAAGAACTCGCGTGGTGGATACTGCTACCGTATGTTGTCGTGCAACTCGCCGGTGCAGCGTGCGGCGCATGGCTCGCGCACGCCATGTTCGATCTTCCCCTGCTTCAATGGTCTAGCAAAATCAGAACGGGAAATGGTCAATGGATTGCCGAAGCAGTCGCAACAGCAGGACTCATCCTCGTCATCCTCCGCGCACCGACTGCACACGTGTCCGCGATGGTCGCTGCCTACATCGGCGCCGCCTACTGGTTCACTGCCTCCACCTCCTTCGCCAACCCCGCAGCCGTATTTGGGCGCATGTTCAGCGATAGCTTCGCTGGCATTGCACCCGATAGCGCACCCTACTTTGTGATTGCAGAAATTGTAGGAGCAGGAATAGGGCTGTTGATACATCTAGCCCTTGGACAATTAAAACAAGGTGAATAAATACAGCGAACTGAATGTCGATTTAAATACCGCAACATGGCCCCGTATAATGCGGGGATGAAGTCTGACAGCACCGCCACGATCACCACCCATACACCGATGATGCAGCAGTACTTGCGCTTTAAAGCGCAGTACCCAGATCTGCTGATTTTCTATCGTATGGGTGATTTCTACGAACTGTTCTTCGAGGACGCGGAGCGTGCTGCGCGCCTCCTCGACATTACGCTCACCTCACGCGGACAATCGGCAGGTCAGCCGATCAAGATGGCCGGCGTGCCTTATCACGCGGCGGAGCAGTATCTCGCTAAGCTGGTGAAGCTGGGCGAATC
>Ga0209181_10006305_pt1 | contig 16681 bp, 17 predicted proteins | sample MAT05_FD_187208 | JGI IMG/M metagenome (GOLD analysis project Ga0209181, IMG submission 187208) | Freshwater microbial communities from Lake Fryxell liftoff mats and glacier meltwater in Antarctica - MAT-05 (SPAdes) (version 2) | ecosystem: Environmental > Aquatic > Freshwater > Ice > Liftoff...
CGGGTTGGGAAGACGCAGGTGTGCAGTGGCTGTACCTGAGCATCGCCATCGTCTGCGAGGTGATTGCTACCTCAGCGCTCAAATTCTCTGAAGGCTTTACCCGCCTGACGCCATCGCTGATCGTTGTGGCGGGTTATGTGGCGGCGTATTACTGCCTGTCGCTGACGCTGCGCAGCATTTCGGTGGGCATCGTCTATGCTATCTGGTCGGGCGTGGGTATTGTGCTGATCTCGCTGGTGGGCTGGCTGGCTTTTGGCCAGACGCTCAGCGCACTGGCCCTGCTGGGCATTGGTTTGGTCACCTCGGGCGTGATCATTTTGAGCATGGCCATCTGAACCTGACGGGTCAAGACCGGATGTGCGCACGCGCCACCCGGCGCAGCAACACCACCAAGCCGAGCGCGGCGATCGTCAGGCCCAGGATCAGCGCGATCCAGAAGCCTTGTGCGGCCATCGGCTGGACTAATTTGAACGGCAGCCAGGCGGGGGCAATGCCCAGCACGTAACCCAGCGGCAGGGCAAATACCCAAAACGCTGTCAGGTGAATCACCATCGGTGAACGCATCACCTTGTAGCCGCGGATGGCGCAACTGGTGATCACCTGCGTGGCATCCGAGAGCTGAAACACCGCCGCCAGCAGCAGCAGCTGCGCCGCCAGGCTGATCACTGCCGCGTCGCTGGTGTAGGCGCTGGCAATGGGCCGAGCCAGCAGCGCAATACCGGCCGCCGACAGCGTCGCAAACGCCAACCCCACCGCCACCCCCACCCAGGCCTGGTAACGCGCCAGCGTGGCATCGCCCGCGCCCAGCGACTGGCCCACCCGCGTCATCAGCGCCAGCCCCAGGCTTAGCGGCACCATGAACACCAGCGAGGTGAAGTTCAGCGCAATCTGGTGCGCCGCCATCTGCGTACTGCCAAACTCGGCAATCAGCAGCGCAATCAGGCTGAACGCACTGCTCTCGGCAAAGTAGGTGATGCCAATCGGCAGACCCAACTTGAGCAGATTGCGAATCGCGCGCCAGTGTGGTGGCTCAAACCGGCCCAGCGGCCAGGTGCTGCGGTAGGCGCTGGCGCGCTGCATCCACCACAGCAGCGCCAGCAGGTTGAACGCCACGGTGATCAGCGTGGCCCAGGCGCAGCCCAAACCCCCCAGGCGCGCAAACCCCCAGTTGCCAAACACCAGCAGGCTGTTGACACCAATGTTGATCAGCAGCGACAGCAGTGCAATCACCATCAGCGGCTTGGTCTGGTTGATGCTGGTGCTGTAGCCGTACAGCACCCTGTACAGCGCAAACAGCGGCAGCGCCGCGCTGGTGATGAGTACAAAACCTTGTGCCACATCGTGCACATACGGCTCCAGCAGCATGTGGTCAAACAACAGGGCCGCCGCATTGGCCAGCAGCATCGCAATGACGCCCACACCCAGCGCCTTCCACAGCGCCTGGCGCACTACACGCGGCACCCCAGCCAAGTCACCCGCACCCATCTGGTGCGCCACCATCGGGTTCACGCTCATCACCACACCCATCAGCGTGATCATCATCATGTTCCAGATCGACACCCCCAGCGACACCCCGGCCAGATCCTGCGCCGAAGCATGGCCGGCCATGGCCACATCCACCACCGCCATGCCCACCGTGGCCAGCTGCCCCACCAGAATCGGCCAAGCCAGCCGCCAAAGGCCGCGCAGCTCGGCCTGCAGACGCCAGCGCGCTGCCGGGTGATGGATTAGGTGTTTGAGAGGAGTTATCAAAATGAATAGCTACTTGCCCTTGTTCTATAAGGGTTAGAGCATGTTTTTATATATAAGGTTGGGCCAGTGCGGCTGGCTGGCTGCGTGCCCAGGTGGGGGCGCTGACCCTTCAAACAGGGGTGTCAGTCAGAAAGCTTGAACGGGTTAAGCAGTGGCACATTGAAACCAGAAAAGTCTTGGGTGTTGCGGGTCACCACAATCAGGTGGTGGGTCAGTGCTGTGGCGGCAATCATGGCGTCTTCAAACAACGCATCAGAGCGCCGATGCAGCAGTTTGGCCCACAGTCTGAAGATGGCAACATCCACGGGCAAGATGTTGTGAACGTTGCTCAGGCGGTCCGCCCATTGCGAGATTTCAAGCGCTTTGGGCGCGTTCTGTTCACGCGTGAGTTCGATGCCACGCTGAATTTCCCCCAGGGTGACCGCTGAAATATACACATCAGATTCTGCTGTGCCCTGCAGCCACGCCAGCACGCCGCCGTGTGGCTTGGCTTTGCGCAGTTCTGAAATCACATGGGTGTCTAGCAGATACATCAAAAGCTCTCCGGGGCGCGGGTTGGCGTTTGGCCCCGCGGCACGGTCGGCAAGTCAAACCGAGCTTCAGGGTCCGGCAAAACTTGCTTGAGTGAGGGTCGGCTGCTGGCCTGCATTTGCCGCCACTGTTCCACTGGCACCAAAACGGCGGCATCCAGGCCGCGCTTGGTTACCAACTGCGGGCCGTCGCTCAGGCAGGCTTGTAAAAATTCGCTGAAACGCGCTTTCGCATCTTGAACCGGCCAAGTGTTCATCAGTTCATACTCCGCTAACTGGTTTGTAGTCTGACTAGTTTACCCGGATTGGATCGTTACGGGTCCGTCATGCTGCATACGCGCAGAGGGCCGTCACCATGGGTCTCTATCTGGCTACACCCGGCCCATGGCTGCCTGTGATTGGTCGGCGGCGAACAGCGCCAGTGCTGCGAAAGCGGGTGCACAATTTGACAGATAGAAATCACGAAATCGACCAGAACCGGGCGGTCACAAACGAAGGCTAACGGGCAGGCACTTTGTCAAGTTTTCGCCGCAACGAGCGACACTGATTATTTCCATTGCGGGTAATGACGGAGCTTGAATTTCTTGGGAATACGTAGTCATCGCGTGCGAGCGTAAAAACGCAGAGAGTTCCCCAAGAGTTCGCAGCGTTTGCTAGCCCTTGCGTCGCAGACGCCCCGAGAGCTTCAGACCATCACGAAAATTCAGCGCCATCAGACTGAAGTTGGCAGCACCCGCTACCAGCCCCACTATCTGCAGCGCATAAAAGGTCAGATCCATCTCGCCCGCAGCGGCCTTGCCATAGAGGTAAAAGGCGCAGGGCAACAGGATCAACAGGCCGTTGGCGGCAATGATCTGCATGCGCATCTTCTTGCCCGCCAACAAGTTGCCTTTTCGTTCGCCCGATAACGCAAAACCGCTGCCGCCGGTAACCGCCATAGCCGGAATCATGATCCACATGGTTTGCAAAATGTTGTGCTTGACCAGCACGATGGCGTCTTGCGACAAGAACAACTCAGAGACCAGTGTGGACAACCAAAAACTGCCAATGCACAGCATGGCGATGGTTCCGGCCATCGGGTGAATGATTTTCTTTATAGACACGGTCCTTGGGCTAGATTTTGTGCGCAGTCAGCACGTTGCGCACAATCAGAAAATGCTCAGGCAACCGCGCACCAGCGCTGCACCGCCTCAGCCGTGTCAAATGGTCCCGTGTTGAAACAAATGCGTGCCTGGGGGGCATGCTCATGGACCACGTTGAGAACTTTCTCGAACAGCAGAAAGTTTTTATCGATGGTGCGCACGCCCGCACCGATCACCACACAGTCATAGCGTTTTTGCTGCAACGTGGTGCGGATCACGGTCTCTGCTGTTTCGCCAAAATCGGTGAGGCACAATTTTGCGTCGTAGCCCATGGCGTTCAGTGCGGCAATGTCCTTGTCCAGTCCGCCTTGTACTTTCTCCGCCGTCATACCGGGGAAGGCCGCGTAGGCCGGATCGGCGAAATTGATGAGTGTTGGCTGCAGGCCGACAGATAAGACAGATTTTTTCGAAGTCATGGTATTTCCTTGGGTTGTAAATGAAGGTTGTTGACGAACTTAACTGACGCGAAGAATCATTTTTCCACGGGACTTGCCACTTTCACCCAGGCGATGCGCTTGTGCCGCATCGGCCAACGCAAACTCTTGTCCCACCAGCACGCGCAACTGACCCTTGTCCATCAGCGCCGCCAGTTGGGCCAGCACGTCGCCACGCGGGGTCGAAAACACAAGCGCGCTGCGTACACCGGCGGCGGCGGCGCGTTCTGGTGAAGGTGGCTGGGTGGTTGCCACCAACAATCCGCCAGCACGTAGCGTGGACCAGGATGCCTCTTGCGTGGGGCCGCCCAAGGTGTCGATGACGACATCCATGTTGCTGGCGATTTGTTCGAATTGTTGCGTGCGGTAGTCAATGACTTCATCGGCACCCAGGCTTTTCACCACGGCCACATCAGCAGTACCCGCCGTGGCAGTAACGTGCGCACCCTGCGCTTTGGCCAGTTGCACGGCCACGCTGCCCAACGCACCGGCGCCACCGTGGATCAGGACACGCATGCCGCGCGTTACCTGCGCTGTGTCGATCACTGCGGTCCAGGCTGCCAGGCCGGGCATGGGCAGGGCTACCGCTGTGGAGAACGACACGGTACGGGGTTTGCGCGCCACTTGTGCGGCATCGACCGCCACGTAATCGGCATAGGTGCCGCCCCGGGCGAACTCGGCATAGAAAAACACTTCGTCGCCCGGAGAAAATGCCGTCACCGCGCCACCGACGGCAGTCACCACGCCGGCCGCGTCCGATCCCAAGGTAAACGGAAACGTTTTGGGGATCATCTGTGCCATGGCACCGCTGCGCATTTTCCAGTCAATCGGATTGATGCCGGCCGCGACCACGCGCACCAGTACATCGTTAGCTCCGCAGGCGGGTACGAGCACTTCTTCCAACTGCATTTGACTGGCATCACCGTAGGCGTGGATTCGTATGGCTTTCATTTTGGGTTCTCTCTGATGGGTTGTTCGGGTGAGTTGTTCGGGTGAGTTGAGCAGCTTGGTCGGATGAAGGAACGCATGTTAATCTTCTTCAAAAATTAATGAAATAACAATTAATGAATAATATTTTTCCATTAATGGAATAATTAACCCGATGGAAAACCTCTCCGCTTTGCACGATATGGCCTTGTTCGTTGAGGTGGCGCGCACCGGCAGCTTCAGTCGGGCCAGCGTCAAGCTGGGCGTGCCTGGCGCGACGCTGTCGCGGCGCATTGCCGCCATGGAGCGCCATTTCGGCGTGCGCCTGCTGGACCGCACCACGCGCAGTGTGGCGCTGAGCGAGACCGGGCAACGCTACTTTGAGCGCTGCGCCCACTTGGTGGACGAGGCACGGCTGGCGCAAGAGGCGCTGGCCGAGAATGTCAGTCGCCCGGTGGGCCATGTGCGCGTGTCGATGCCGGTGGACCTGGGTCTGACCTACATCGGGCCTTTGCTGCCTGACTTTGCCCGGCAGTACCCCGGCATCAGCCTGGACCTGGACCTGTCACCCCGTTTCAGCGATCTGGTCACCGAGCCTGTGGACTTGGCCATCCGTTTGGGTGAGGTGGTAGGCGATCAACTGGTGGTGCGTCGCCTGGGGTCGATCGAGCAGCTTCTTTTCGCGGCCCCTGGCTATTTGGCACTGCATGGCCACCCCCAACAACCCGCCGATCTGGTGGAGCATGCCTGCATCACCTCTGGCAGCGCGCAGCAAGCCAGCAACTGGCGCCTGCAGCGCCATGACCAGGCCACGCAGGCGATGCACGCCATGCAGGTGCAGGTACGCGGCCACTTTGGCATTAACAACCCCGGATTGATCCGCCTCTTGGCTGAGCGGGGTTTGGGTATTGCTGCCTTGTCACACAATCTGGCGCGTGAAGCCGTTGGCGCCGAACGCCTGGTTCGCGTGTTGCCGGATTGGTCGTTCAAGCCGATGGCCGTGCACGCCGTGATGGCCACGCGCATGCAGACGGCCAGTGTGCGGGTGTTGGTGGAGTTTTTGGCGGCGCGGCTGTCGCTGGAGTGAGCCAGACGCAAGGCAAGGCGAAGCAACAACAGATCCTATTGATAGGGAAACGAAATAACAGAACGGCTGCAAAAGCAGCAACACGGACCCTGAAATACTGGGAATCAAACACTGTTTACGGGTAGCGAAAATTGACACTCGTCAGTCGCCTTTGGGCCCACTGGAGCGGGTGCGCAAAGCTGGTTTACAGGCATGGCGCGCTTTTTGAACCTGTCGGGAGCACTGGCACGTATCACACGCGTGCATTTTTCGAACACCGCAGCATTTGGCCAGATGTGCCGATGATGATTCCCTTGCCGGGAGCCAACACCTTCGCCAATGCGACCCGCGAAGCGGTGCTGGCAGCACTCATCTACCCGGTCAAAGTCGAGAATCAACAGTTGGCGGACTCAGTGCGCGTTGATCTGGGCGGCGAATTGCGTCCGCTGCGAACCATGCAGCATTTGGTGGTGCCAGACATGCTCAGCCAGGTGACCGACTGATGGCGGACCTGACAAGAATCGCCAGCTGACCCGCTTCACCGCCCGCGCAAAAACAAGGCGTCGAGCTCTTTCATGCTGATCTGCCGCCAGGTCGGGCGGCCGTGGTTGCATTGGTCTGAGCGCTCGGTGGCTTCCATCTGGCGCAACAAACCGTTCATTTCTTCCAGCGTCAGGCGGCGGTTGGCGCGCACCGCGCCGTGGCAGGCCATGGTGGCCAGCAGCTCGTTGTGGGTGCGCTGGATGACGCCGCTGGCCTCATGCTGGCTGAGCTCGGCCAGCACGCTGCGCGCCAGTTCCACCGCATCGCCTTGGGCCAGGGTGGTTGGCACCGAGCGCACCGCCAGCGTTTTGGCAGAAAACACGGTGATCTCCAGGCCCAGTGCCTCCAGCGTGGCGGCATGTTGCTCAGTGGTGGCTACTTCGGTAGGCGTTGCGGCAAAGGTGGCGGCAATCAGCAGCGGCTGGCTGGGCAGCCGCTGCGGCGGCTGGTCGGCACCGGCATTGGCAGCGGTTTGGCTGGCCCACTGGGTTTTGAGTCGCTCGTAGACGATGCGCTCGTGGGCGGCGTGCATGTCTACTAGGACCAGTCCCTGAGCGTTTTCAGCCAGGATGTAGACGCCGTGCAGCTGTGCCAGCGCGCGCCCCAGCGGCCAGACGGTGGCGTTGGTGGCGTCGTTAGCGTCATTGGCGTCGTTCTGCAGTACCGCTGGTGGGCTGGCCGGGGCGTCGTTGCGCGCGGCAGCAGGCCCCCAGAGCGCGCCCAGGTCGCTGACCCGGTGCCCGCTGCGTTCATCAAAAAGCATAGCTCGTTGCGCTTGCCCCATAAGGGCTGGAGGCTGATTTGGCTTATAAAACGCTGCTGCGCCCAAGTGCGTGGCCGACGCTGGCGTGTCTGCCAGGTTGGGGTACGAACCATGGACAGACCCGAAGGCTGAGGCGGGTGTTGCCCAGCCGCCTGGTGCGCCAGGGGATGCTGCGCCCGAGTAGGCGTCCGGCTGGCCCGCGCGCGGCAGGGCCAGCGCCTGGTCCACCGCGCGGCGCACTGCCTGGTGCACGTCGCGGCTGTCGCGAAAGCGCACCTCGATCTTGGTGGGGTGCACATTCACATCGACCCGCGTGGGGTCCATGTCGATGTACAGCGCGTAGACCGGCTGGCGCTGGCCGTGCAGCACGTCTTCATACGCGCTGCGGGCCGCGTGGCTTACCACCTTGTCGCGCACAAAGCGGCCGTTGACATAGCAAAACTGCTGGTCAGCGCGGCTGCGGGCGGCGTCAGGCGTGCCAGCGCGACCCCAGACTTTGATCACCGGAGCGTAGTCGGGCCGCCCAGGTGTGGCGGCGCTGGAAAAATCCACCCACACCGAGCGCTCAACAAAGTCGCTGCCCAGCACGTCGGCCAGGCGTTGCTCCAGCGCGGGCAGGCTGCCAGCCTCGCCGCAGCGGCGCCATTGCTCCACCAGCCGGCCTTCATGCCATATGGCAAAGCCGACATCCGGGCGGGCCAGCGCGTGGCGTCGCACGGCTTCGACGCAGTGGGCCAGCTCGGTGGCGTCGGTTTTCAGGAACTTGCGGCGTGCAGGCGTTGAAAAAAACAGCTCTTTCACCTCGACCGTGGTGCCCTCGGCGCGGGCCACGGGTTTGAGTTCACCCGTCTGGCCTTCTAAAAGATAAGCATGATTTTGGCCGCTAGCCCTTGACAGTATTGCGCAGTCAGCTATTGAATTGATGGCAGCCAGCGCTTCACCGCGAAAGCCCATGGTGCCCACCGATTCCAGCTCGGCCAGGCTGGCGATCTTGCTGGTGGCGTGGCGCTTCAGGGCCATGGGTAATTCGTCACGCGCAATGCCGCCGCCGTCGTCTTCCACGCTGATCAGGCGCACACCGCCGGCCAGCAGTCGCACGGTGATTTGGCTGGCGCCGGCATCCAGCGCGTTGTCCAACAGCTCACGCACCACCGAGGCCGGGCGCTCCACCACCTCGCCAGCGGCAATCTGGCTGATGAGTTCGTCGGGGAGTTCGCGGATCGGGCGGTGGGGGGGCAATTGGGCGGTGTTCACCTGCAGATTTTAGGTGTTCAGTACCCCAAGGTATTGGCAGGGATAATGCCCCACCATGGACATTCTCTTGACCCTTATTGACTTCATCCTGCACGTGGACAAACACCTGGAGGTGTTTGTGCAGACCTACGGCGCGTGGGTGTACGCGCTGCTGTTTTTGATCATTTTTGTGGAAACCGGCGTGGTGGTGATGCCATTTTTACCGGGTGACTCACTGCTGTTTGTGGTGGGCGCCATGTGCGGCGTGGGGCTGCTGAGCTATCCGCTGGCCGTGGGCTTGCTGCTGACGGCGGCTATTTTGGGCGACCAAACGAACTACACCATCGGTCGCTACTTAGGTCCCAAGGTGTTTGGCTGGGAAAATTCGCGTTGGTTCAACAAGCGGGCGTTTGATCAGGCACACGCGTTTTACGAAAAATATGGCGGCATCACCATTGTGGCGGCGCGTTTCATGCCCTTTTTGCGCACCTTTGCGCCGTTTGTGGCCGGTGTGGCGAAGATGACGCGCGGTCGGTTCACGTTTTTTAACGCCGTGGGTGCCGTTCTTTGGGTGGTTGGCATCATCACCGTGGGCTATTTTTTCGGAAACCTTCCGTGGGTTCAGTTGCACTTGGACAAGATCATCTGGGCGATGATTTTGGTGCCGGGTCTGTTTGTGCTGGTAGGCGCCTGGCGCGCACGCGGCAAGCCAGTCACGTAAACTGCCCGCCACCATGCCCCTGACTGCACGCGGCTCCAAAACAGACGGTCATGTGCAATGGTTGCCCTCTGCGGGCGGCTGGGTGCTGCAACTGCGCCATGACTGGCGTGACTACGCTCCTGCCAAGGCGCAGGCGGCGCCGACCACACTCACCCAAGGCACGATCACCGTTGATGTGGCCCAGCTGGCCGCTTGGGATGCCAACCTGACCTCGTCACTGTGGGCCTTGCTGGGCCCGCTGGCGCAGCGTGGTCTGGCGCTCGATATCAGCGCGCTGCCCGATGAGTTGCGTGCACCACTGCACTTGGCGCTGCAGGCGCAAAGCCAGCCGCTGGAGCCCGTGCGCCCAGCGGCTGAGTTAAGCGTGATGGGGGTGATCCGCGAGAGTCTGCGCTGGGACGATTTGTGCCTGACGCTGGCCTTTGTCGGTGAACTGTTGCTGTCCATCGGGCGGCTGCGGCAAAAACCGCATGTGTTTCGCTGGGCCGACTTGCTGCACCAGATGGACGAGATGGGCCCGCGCAGCGTGCCCATCGTGGCACTCACCACCTTTCTGGTTGGGCTGATGCTGGCCTACATGAGCGGCGCGCAGCTTGACCGCATTGGCGCCCCGAATCTGATTGCCGATGTGGTCACGGTCGGTGTGGTGCGTGAGCTGGCCGCATTGATGACCGGGGTGATTCTGGCCGGACGCATTGGCGGCGCGATTGCCGCCGAGCTGGGCAGCATGACGGTGAATGAAGAGATAGATGCCTTGCGCTCTCTGGGCATTGACCCGATGGTGCATCTGGCCTTGCCCCGGCTGTTTGGCATGCTGTTGACAGCGCCGTTTTTGATTGCCTTTGCGATGGTGGTGGGCGTGCTGGCTGGAATTCCCGCCGTGACGCTGGTGTATGGCATATCGCTGCCAGACTATTTGAATAACTCGCTGCTGGCTCTGAACTGGACGCACCTGTGGATTGGCCTCTTCAAAGGCACCATGTACACCCTGCTGGTGGTCATTGCCGGTTGCCGCGAGGGCTTTTATGCCCAGCACAACGCACAGGCCATTGGCCTGGCCACCACCCGCGCGGTGGTCAAGGCACTGGTCTGGATGGTGATGGCAGCCTGTGCCAGCACCGTGGTGTTTCAAAGCCTGGGCTTGTGATGACCAGCCTGCTGCGCGTGGAGGACTTGAGCATGGGCTGGGGCGAGCGGGTGATCTCGCGCGGCCTGAGCTTTGAGGTGCGGCGTGGCGAAATTTTCGTCATCATGGGTGCCAGCGGCTGCGGCAAGAGCACGCTGATGCGCCACCTGGTGGGGCTGGAGCGGCCCATCAAAGGCCATGTTTTTTTTGAAGATTCCGATTTGCACCAAGGCGAGCCGCAGGCGCTCGATGTGTTGCGCCGGCGTTTTGGGGTGATGTTTCAGCATGGCGCGCTATGGAGCTCGATGACGGTGGGTGAGAATTTGCTGCTGCCACTGCGCCTGTTTTCGCAGCTGTCCACAGCGGCGATGGTGCAGGTGGCCGAATTCAAGCTGGCGCTGGTGGGGCTGCAGGGCAGCTATGACGCCATGCCGGCCACGCTCAGTGGTGGCATGATCAAGCGTGTGGCGATTGCGCGCTCACTGGTGCTCAACCCCGATGTGCTGTGCTTGGACGAACCCGCCTCGGGCCTGGACCCGGTGAACGCCGCCAGGCTCGACGAGCTGATTCTGGCGCTGCGCGAACATCTGGGCACCACGGTGATTCTGGTGACGCATTCTGTGGAAAGCATTTTTGCCGTGGCTGACCGGGCCCTCTATTTGGATGATCAACTCAAAACCATGACCGCCATCGACACCCCCCAAGCCCTGCTGGCCCACGGCCCCGAGCGCGTGCGCGAGTTCTTGCAACACGCGCCGCAAAAGCCATGAACCCCAGCGCGCGCGCCTTCCGGGTGGGGTTGTTTTTGGTGCTGGGCATCGCGCTGCTGGTCACGGCGATTGCTTTTGTGCTGGGCGGGCAGCTGTTTACCGCCCGCGAACCGGTGCTGATGCGCTTTTCTGGCTCGGTCTACGGCCTCAAGGTCGGCTCGCCTGTGGTGTTTCGCGGGGTCAACATTGGCAGCGTCACCAGCCTGGGTCTGGCGCACGGCCGTCAGGCAGACAGCATCGAAATTCCGGTCACAGCCATGCTCAACCGCGACGCGGTGCTGCAACTCGGGTCCTCGCAACCCAACGCGGCGCAAGCCATCAGCCTGCTGATCAGCCAGGGCCTGAGTGCCCAACTGGCCAACCAGAGCCTACTCACCGGCCAGCTGTATGTTGACCTGGACTTGCGGCCCAACCAGATCAAGCCAGGCGCTGCGGCGGCCAGTGTGGCGGGTGATGTCGCTGGTGGGGTGCCGGACATTCCCACGCTGCCCAGCACCACGCAGGCGCTGCAGGCGCAGCTCGAAGGTGTGGACATCAAAGCCACGCTGCAGGACGTGGCCACCATTGCCAAAGCCACCCGCCAGATCCTGCAAGACCCGCAGCTCAAGGCCACACTGGACAACGCTGCCAAGCTCAGTTCTGACCTGCGCACGCTGGCGCAAAGCCTGCAGCGTGAGGTCAAGCCATTCTCAAGCGCCGCGCAAACCACGTTGACGCAAGCCGGTGCAGCGGCTGGCGCGCTGGCGCAGGCCGCCGACCGTATCGCCCTGGTGGCGCAGCGCCTGGAGGGCACCCTGGCCCCCGACGCACCGCTGATGCAAAGCTTTCAGGCCACGGCCAAAGAGCTGGGCCAAACCGCCACCAGCCTGCGCAACGCCACCGGTGAAGACAGCGCGCTGGTCAACAACCTCAACCGCGCCGCCAGCGACGTGGCCCGCGCCGCGCGCCAGATGGGTGACCTGGCCGAGCTGCTGGAGCGCCAGCCCGATGCCCTGCTGCGTGGCCGCGCGCAGGTGCCCTGATTCCGCGCACTTTGAGGCCGCATCGCCATACTCCACATCTGCAGAGCCAACCACCTTGCCCCATCCGCCATGAAGCCTTCACTCTTTGCCCACCCCATCTCTGCTCCCGCGCCGCATGTACCCAGCAGCAGGCGCCTGAGCGCGTTGCCAGCCTTGGCAGCCCTTGCCCTGGCCACCGTTCTGACTGGCTGTGCCAGCCGTTTGCCCAACCCAACTTTGTATGTGCTGCACAGCGCGCCGCCGGTAGAAGCGCAACGGCAGGCGCAGACTCTGGCCGTGAATTCGCCGGAGGTCAGCGCCGCACCCTGGCAACTGGTTTTGCCGGTGCGCCTGCCCGCTTACCTGGACCGTAACGCGCTGCTGTTGCCAGAGGGTGCCAACGGCGTGCAGCCGTCGCTCACCCACCGCTGGGCTGAGTTGCTGTCGAGCAGCGTGCCGCGCGTGTTAACGCAAGACTTGACCGCGCTGCGCGGCGCGGGCAGCGTCTGGAGCGCGCCGCTGCCCGCTGGTTTGGTTCTCAAGGGCCAGCTGCGGGTGGAAATCGTCGCGCTGGATGTGGCGGCCAACGGCCCGGCGGTAACGCTTTCAGCGCGCTGGAGCACCGTGGCCGCACCGGCTGCACCACGCGCCCATACTCTGAGCCTGACCGTGCCCAGCCGCTCGATGGACGCCGCCAGCCTGGTCGGCGCGCACCGGCTGGCGCTGTGGCAGCTGGCGCAGGCGATTGCCAAGACGCTGGATTGAGGCTTGTGTACCCGTCCTGTGTAAGAAAGTGGCGTGATCTGCGACTCATCAGCAACACACACCACCGCCTATGAAAAACAACAAACTCATCCTGCTCGCGCTGATTCTGGCTGCCGTGGTCGGCTTTGTGGTGCTGGACGGTGGGCGGTTTTTGAGCCTGGACTACCTGCGCAGTAGCCACGCCCGTTTTGCCGAGTTGTATGCCGCCCGTCCGCTGACGGTGGTCGCGGGCTATTTTGTGATTTACGTGCTGGCCACCGCGCTGTCGTTTCCGGGGGCGACCATCCTCACGCTGGCGGGTGGGGCAGTGTTTGGGCTGGGTTGGGGGCTGCTGATTGTGTCGTTTGCGTCGAGCGCTGGTGCCACGCTGGCCTTTTTGGCTGCGCGTTTTGTGCTGCGCGACAGCGTTGAGGCGCGTTTTGGCAAGCGCCTGGCCGACCTTAACGCAGGTGTGGCCAGAGATGGCGCGTTTTACTTGTTCACCCTGCGCCTGGTGCCGCTGGTGCCGTTTTTTGTCATCAACCTGGCGATGGGGTTGACCAAGATGCGCGTTGGTGTGTTCTATATCGTCAGCCAGCTCGGCATGCTGGCGGGCACGGCGGTGTATGTGAATGCGGGCACGCAGCTCTCCAAAATCACCTCGCTGCAAGGCATTTTGAGCCCGGCGCTGCTGGGCTCTTTTGTGCTGCTGGGCGTGTTCCCGCTGCTGGCGCGCAAGGTGATTGAGGCCATCAAAAAGCGAAAGGTGTATGCGCGCTGGCAAGCGGTGCGGCCGAAAACGTTTGACCGCAATCTGGTGGTGATTGGCGCGGGTGCGGGCGGGCTGGTATCGGCTTACATCGCGGCGGCGGTCAAGGCCAAAGTGACGCTGGTGGAAGCGCACAAAATGGGCGGCGATTGCCTGAACTACGGCTGTGTGCCGAGCAAGGCGCTGATCAAAAGCGCCCGCCTGGCGCACCAGATGCAGCACGCTGAACGCTATGGTTTAGAGAGCTACTCGCGCTTATCTGACAAGGGCCAGAGGCCAATTTCTTTTAAAAGTGTGATGGCGCGGGTACACGCCGTGATTGCCGCCATTGCGCCGCATGACAGCGTTGAGCGCTACACCAGTCTGGGCGTGGAGGTGTTGCAGGGCCACGCCAAAATCATCAACCCCTGGACCGTAGAAGTTGCCCTGAGCGGTGGCGGGCGGCAGCTGCTGACCACCCGCAACATCGTCATTGCCGCGGGCGCGCGCCCGTTTGTGCCGCCGCTGCCGGGGCTCGCAGAGGTGGCTTATGTCACCAGCGACACGCTATGGGAGCGTTTTGCCGCGTTGGACGAAGCACCCAAGCGCCTGGTGGTGCTGGGCGGTGGGCCGATTGGCTGCGAGCTGGCGCAAAGCTTTGCACGCTTGGGCTCGCAAGTCATCCAGGTCGAAATGGCCCCGCGCCTGATGATGCGTGAAGACCTGGAAGTCTCCGGCGTGGTGATGGATGCATTGCGCGCTGACGGCGTTCAGGTGCTGACCGGGCACAAGGCGTTGCGGGTCGAGAAACCTGCGGGTGCGGACGCTGCAGCCGGTGTGCTGGTGGTGGAGCACCAAGGGCGCGAGCTGCGCATCGCTTTCGACCAACTCTTATGCGCCGTTGGTCGGGTGGCGCGCCTCACCGGTTACGGGCTGGAAGACATCGGCATCCCGGTCGGTAAAACCATTGAAATCAACGACTATTTGCAAACTCTCTACCCCAACATCTACGCGGTGGGCGACGTGGCTGGGCCGTTTCAGTTCACTCACACTGCCGCGCATCAGGCCTGGTATGCCGCGGTGAATGCGCTGTTTGGCGACCTGAAGTCGTTCAAGGCCGATTACTCGGTGATCCCCTGGGCCACCTTCACCGACCCCGAAGTGGCCCGCGTCGGCTTGAGCGAACAAGAGGCGCTGGCGCAGGGCGTGGCCTTTGAGGTCACCCGTTATGGCATCGACGACCTGGACCGCGCCATTGCCGACAGTGAGGCCCGCGGCTGGGTCAAGGTACTCACCGTGCCCGGCAAAGACCGTATTTTGGGCGTGACCATCGTCGGCACCCACGCGGGCGATTTGCTGGCCGAGTTCGTGTTGGCCATGAGACACGGCCTGGGTCTGAACAAGATTCTGGGCACCATCCACACCTACCCAACGCTCTCCGAGGCCAACAAATACGCCGCTGGGCAGTGGAAGCGCGCCCACCAGCCGGAGCGCCTGCTGGCCTGGGTGCGCAAGTACCACGACTGGAAACGAGGTTAATGCCATGACCCAAAACCGCAGCGCGCAACCCCTGCACAACCGTTTGCTCACACGCCGTGCCACTCTTCAATTCATAGCTGCTGGCGCTTTATCCATAAGGGCTAGCGCCGTATTTTCTCAAAATTCGGCGGTGTTTGACCACAGCTATGCCGCGTTTGATGCGCTGTTAGTCAAGCATGTGCGCTGGCTGCCAGACAACAAGCAGTCACGGGTGGACTACGCGGGCCTGGCCACCCAAAGTGCGGCGTTGCAACAGGTGCTGGCCGAATGGTCAGCCGTGTCGCCCGCGCAGTTTGCCAGCTTCAGCCGCGAGCAGCGCATGGCGTTTTTGATCAACGCCTACAACGGCTTCACGCTGGCGCTGATCCTCACCCGCTACCCCGATCTGAAGTCGATCAAAGACCTGGGCAGCCTGTTCAAGTCGCCCTGGAAGAGCCAGTTTTTCACCCTGCTGGGCGAGCCACGGCACCTGGACTGGATCGAGCACGAACAACTGCGCCCGCTCTACAACGACCCGCGCGTGCACACGGCGGTCAACTGCGCCAGCATTGGCTGCCCGGCGCTGCGCCCGCAAGCCTTCACCGCCACCCGGCTACAGACGCAGCTGGCCGACGGCATGCAGCGCTTCATGGCCGACCGCAGCCGCAACCGCTACAACCCGGCCAGCGGCAAGGCCGAGGTCAGCGCCATCTTCAAATGGTTTCGCGAAGACTTCGAGAAAGGCCACGCTGGCTTTTACCGGCTGGAAGATGTGCTGGCCTTTTATGCCGACGCGCTGGCCGATGACGCCGCCAGCCGCGACAAACTGCGCGCCAAATCGGTGGGCATCACTTTTCTGGACTATGACTGGACATTGAACGCTGCATGAGCACACTGGTTTTATTCAACTACGACTGGGATCAGGTCGGTTTTGCGCGCAACGCACCCGGCCATCCTTTTGACACAGCAGGTTTTGATCTGTTTAACTTTCCCAGCAACGCGCATCTGGTGGGGTTTGATTTGCAGCGCTTTGTGGATCGGCTGGCGCGCCAGGCCCGCCGCCGTGGCTGGACAGCGGTGGTCTCCAACCACGAGCAGTTTGGCGCGCTGGCCGCAGCGCTCTTGGCTGAGCGCATGGGCTGGCCGGGCACGTCGGTGGCGGCGGTGCTGGCCTGCCAACACAAGCTGTATGCGCGGCAAATGCTGCAAGAAGTCTGCCCAGAGGCCAATTGCGGCTTTGCCGCTCTGGAGGCCGACTATGGTGCCCCGGTGCCTGACGGCCTGCAGTACCCGACGTTTGTCAAGCCGGTGAAAGCGGCGTTTTCGGTGCTGGCGCGCACTGTGCAAAACCAGTCCGAGTTGCACGCGCACACGCGCTTTGGCTTTTGGGAACTGTGGGTGATCCGGCATCTGGTGGAGCCGTTTGAGCGCATTTCGCAAGCGCGCCTGCCCCAAGCCGGTAGCGCCCACCACCTGCTGCTGGAAGAACCGGTGGGCGGCGCCCAATACAACCTGGACGGCTATGTGTTTGCGGGCAATGTGCGCCTTCTGGGCGTGGTGGACGCCATCCACTACCCCGGCACCCAGGCCTTTATGCGGTTTGAGTACCCCAGTCGCTTGCGCGAAGCCCTGCAGCAGCGCGCGCTGGAGGTTGCGCGGCGTT
>Ga0209181_10006306_pt1 | contig 16680 bp, 14 predicted proteins | sample MAT05_FD_187208 | JGI IMG/M metagenome (GOLD analysis project Ga0209181, IMG submission 187208) | Freshwater microbial communities from Lake Fryxell liftoff mats and glacier meltwater in Antarctica - MAT-05 (SPAdes) (version 2) | ecosystem: Environmental > Aquatic > Freshwater > Ice > Liftoff...
TCCCATAGCGCCACAATCAAGGCATCTTTTGCCTCCTCTGAGAGTTGCTTTAAGTCGGGGAGTTCCGTCATAACGCCACTTTATCGGGTTTTGAGATTTTGTCAATTTCCCCCAGTTGAGCAATTACCATTTAAGTTAGCCCAAAGATTTTTTGAGTAGCACCCGTATCTTCTCTGAATCTTGGGTTTAGAGCTAAAAAGGTTTAATGGATTATTCCGTGAAAACCGAAAGTAATTTTACAGATGTTACTTAAGTTTAAGTTTGGGCTACTTATGTTGTAGTCAATTGTTGTAGTCAATGCTGTGATGAATGGAGGCGATTACGGAACGGCTAAAGTCAAAGCAACTTGGACTGGAGTAACATACGGAAATGGTTTGAGTCAGAGATGTTCTGATTTGAGCCAGATCAACAGCTGCTTAAATCTGAGCTAAAAATGCTTAAGCAAAATTTATAGATGCTTTAACAAAACTACTAATGCTTAACGTCCAAGTCGCTATTGATTATGCAGGTTGGCGATTGAGGATTGATTGATACACCTCGATCATCTGTGCTGCGATTTTGTCCCAGGTATAGTTTTCTAGGATGAATTGACGGGCGCGATCGCCTCTCTCTTTTCCCTGCTGAGGAAAACTCAGATATTCATCTATGGCACGAGCGATTGCCAACACATTTAGTTCTGCCACATTCCCTAGCTGATGTTGCTGAACCACAGTAGCTAAAGCAACACCTGGGGTAATCAGCACGGGTAAACCAGCGGCTAATGCTTCTAAAACTGCCACGCCAAAGTTTTCAGAGTGAGAGGTGAGCGCAAATAGGTCTGCACCTTGTAGCAGTAAATCTTTGGTGACTCCTTCTACGAAGCCCATGGAACGGGTGCGATCGCTCAATCCTGACTTTGCAATTAATTCTTTTACTTCGAGTTCATACTCAGGTGAGCCGCTACCTGCCAGAACAAAGGTAAACCGATGGTGCTTAAGTTCTGCTAATGCTGGAATTAGAAAATCTAAACCTTTTTTAGGATGCAGGCGAGAAAGGAAAACAACAATTGATTCATCGGCTGGAAGATTGAGCTGTTGACGTAGATGATAACGAGCGTCAGGAATTAGAGTAGAAATCTTGAGTCCATGGGGTAGGACAAAGCTAGAGGATTGAATCTGTAACTGAGAAAGCTCGTCCTGTTCTTGTAAAGAAGTAAGATGGAGTGCACGACTATAGTTAATATTTTTTCGCTCGATAATCTGTAAATAGGCTTGTTTCTTGACCGCGCTTTGTTGGAGTGACCAGGTGCAGAGTTGCCCTAGTGGGCGGACAATGTAGGGAATGTGTTGATGGCGAGCGATCGCCATTGCAACGGTAGAAGGATAGGAAAAAATAGCGTGGACATGCAATAAGTCGTACTGTGATAGATTCTGCCAAAGCCAAGTGGTGAATGAGCTGGAAAAAGCAAATTCTCGGATAGGGGCAAGGTTGGGTGAGAAGCGAGGAAAGAACCTAATAGGGACTTGCTGATAGTCAATGCGCTGTCGCAGTGGCACCTCAAGTAATGCTGCGCCATTGTCGTTGGTGGTGGCAATTTCGGCATCGACTTCGGCAATGCGGAGGGCTTTAACCATTTCTAGAATTGCCTGACTGGGACCACCCCGCACGGGTGCAATTGAAGGAATGACATGCAAAACTTTCATGAGTTAATTTGTGTCCACCAATGTTGCAAAATTGCCAGACTCCAGCGGCGATACCAAACATCTAAAGAAATGTGTGGTGCGTAATCTAGGGTAGGAAAGTAGTCTTGCCAATCGGTCGCTAGCCATTTTTGGAATGGGAAGGAGAATCCTCGTTTAGGTTGGTTGAGCACCCATTGGGGCAGTTCGGGAATGGCTTGTTTGAGGAGGAGTTTACCGGGTGCGAGGCGTATGGCACTGGGGATACTGGCGATCGTTTCTAGAAGCTGTGTATCGACCAGAGGCACGCGCAGTTCTAGACTCCAAGCCATACTCATGACATCACTATCGCGCAAAAGTTGATTCCGCATGTAGTGGGTGAGTTCTAATACGCTCACTTCGTCTTCTAAAGAGGGAAAGAGGGAGGGGCGATCAGTGAATTGTCGATCAGGAGTGATGGGTTCGCTTAAGTAATGTCGGGCTAGCATACAAGCTTCTTGGTGAGAGAAAATGCCTCGGAAGCTCCGATAAGCGGCGAGGATTGTGGGGGGAGATTGGAGAAAATCGCCAATGCGTTTAAGTCGATCTGAAGTTCCCCATCGTTCTAGCCCCATGCCTAGAGCAATGCCAAAGGGTCGTAATGGCTTTAGCTTTTGGCTAAGGCGAACCATCTGAGGAACCTGTTGAAAGGATTTGTAGCCGCCAAATAATTCATCGCCTCCTAAGCCGGACAAAACCACTTTTGCGCCCTGCTGATGGGCAATTTGGGAGACGCAGAAGGTGTTAAATCCGTCGATACTGGGTTGATCAAGATGGGCTAGATATTGGGGTAGCATCGATCGCCCTTGGGTTGCGGTGATGCAATGCTCAGTGTGGTGTGTTTCAAAGTGTTGAGCGGTTTTTTGAGCGATCGTGCCTTCATTAAAAGTTTCGTCTTCGAAGGCGATGGAGTAAGTTTGTAGGCTGCCAGCCTGGGTTTGACGGGCTAAGGCAACTAGGGCAGTGGAATCAACGCCACCACTGAGGAATATCCCAACGGGTACGTCGCTAATAAAGTGGTGTTGAACGGAGTCGATCAAGGCAGCACGAACCTGGGCTTGGGCTTCTTCTACGGCGATGGGTCGATTACTAAAGCTAATTTGCCAATATTGCTGTTGCTTGACTTGTCCGGCTTGCCACTGAAGCCAATGCCCTGCAGGGAGACAGTAAACGCCTTCGATGAGGGTGTGAGGTTCTGGAACGGAGCCGCTGGTGAGATAGCCGTATAGCCCTGCGGGACTGAGTTGAATTTTGGGCAGGTGGGAGGCCAGGACGGCTCTGAGTTCTGAGGCAAAAACTAGGGTTGAGCCTGACTGCCAGTAGTAGAGGGGTTTGATTCCTAGTGAATCGCGGGCAATGAAACAGGTTTGGGTGAAATCATCCCAGATGGCGAAGGCAAACATGCCTCGGAATTGGGTGACACAATCGGCTCCTAACCGCTGATAGAGTTTGAGGATGACTTCGGTGTCGGTTTGGGATTGGAAAGTTTCATCTTTAAGTTGCGATCGCAGTTCCTGAAAGTTATAAATTTCGCCGTTGAAGGTGATGTGGTAGCGCCCATCGGGAGTAGACATGGGTTGATGTCCAGCTGGACTAAGATCGAGGATGGAGAGGCGGGTGTGGGCTAGAGCCGTTTGGCGATCGCTAGAGAGATAGATTCCTGCATCGTCGGGGCCTCGATGACGCAGAGCTGATTGCATAGATTGAATGGAATGGGTGATGCGATCAGGGGAAGTGTTGTTATCAGTTAAAATGCCTGCGATTCCACACATTATATTCTCGTTATTGCTCTAAATTGGTATAGTGAATTCCGTGTGACTTCGTGTCCTACATAGGGCTTATTCAATTGAGCATTGCCATAACTTATTTTCATAGTCCACTGCTAACTAAGTATGCACTTAAGGTTTGCTTAAATTTTTCAAATCCATAGGTTTCAATGACTTTTTGGCGTAGCAGTTCGGGTTGATACATGAGTGGGTTGAGATAGTTGCCCTGGAGAATTTGGATTAATGTTTGGGCGATCGCATTGACATTATCCGGCTCTACGAGTGCACCTAAGGTACCGTGACAGAGTGCATCGATCGCGCCGTCTTGATTGCCGCCAAGGGTGGGTTTTCCGCAGGCTAGGGCTTCTAGATAGACGATGCCGAAACCTTCGCCTTTACTAGGCATGGCGAACACGTCACAGAGGTTGTAATAATCGCACAGTTCATTATCAGGAACAAACCCTGCTAGCGTTACACAGTCTTGAAGTTGCAGTTGAGTAATTAAGTTTTCAATGCGGGTTCGATCGCTGCCTTTACCGACTAGGACGTAGTGAATATTGGGAATGCTCTGGCGGATGGCGGGGAGGGCTTGCAGAATTTGATCGTAGCCTTTGTATCGTTCAGCTTCAGCGAGTCGAGCTACGGTTAAGATAATAGGCTGATCGGGTTGCAATTTGTATTGGTTAAGAAGATGAAGGGGTTTAGAGACAATTTGGAAGCGATCGCTGTTAAAGGTATTAGGTAGAACGACAACTTTGTTGGGATCGAGGTCTTGCTCTTTAAGAAGGCGATCGCGAGTGTACTGGCTGACAGCGAGAATGCGATCGGCGTTTTTTAGAGCTAGTTTGAGAAGGGGATGTTGAATGTTCCATGCTTCGATGCCGTGGGCAATCGTCCAGTAAGGGATTTTTTTAAGGGTATTAAGGGTCGCTGCCGCAAGCGTAAAATTTAAGTGTGTAGCAATAACTAAATCAGGAGATTGAAAAATCCTATGCTTTGCGGCTTGTGCCGCAAAGCATAACGTCCGAGTAGGTAAGGGGAAGTTTCCAAAACAGTGAAATTGGGTTTGAGGGAGGCAGGAATTTGGCTGCGAAGGAGAGGAGTCATTCTTCAGCAAAACATCATATTGGCCTTGAGGATAGAGCTCTTGAAGTGCTTTTAATAAAAAGGAAGAATAAGTTTGAATTCCTCCTACGGTTTGAAAGATACCGGGTAGCCAAAGATGGAACTGTAGATTTGTCATGCAAATTAGATAAACTTACCGATGTACTAATGTAATTACACTTTGCGAGATCTGTAATTCTCGGCACTAGAGTTGTAATCAAGAATAGCTTCTGAAAACGTCTATTTGTCAATGCTTTTTACGGCAGAAATCTGATAGCCACTAATTTATAGGTCACTACCGTTTTTCACAGCTTGTTGATGGTTGCCGGAAACAAAATTGCTGAAAGACCAAGCTAGCGATTGCTTCATTTCCTGTTTCTGTTAAATGCACTTCGTCTCGGAAGTACGACGCTACAACCACCTTTGGTAAACTTGACCAGGCTCGATGGCTATCAAATACAGGCTGGTTCAAATTTTTGAGGGTTTCAAGAAACTCCTGCTTATGTTTTGGATCTTTAGTAGTGGGCAGTAAATCCTCACGATTGGCAGTAAAAACAACGTAGATTGGAATCCGATCAAGTTTAACCAGATCTTCAAGCTCTTGTAAAAGCTTCATGTTGGTTCTGAACTGCTGGTTATCTTCAGTTGAAGTCTTAGTAGAAAGCAGTATCTCTGTAGGAGTAGGTGTACTGTTAAGAATAGTTGTCACCTTTGGTAGAACATACCGAACCATAGCTTCTTGAATGGCTGATGCAGGCGAGTGATCTGGGTAATTTGGATCTTTCCCAACTCGCTCACTAGTGCTGGTTTTTTGAACTAGATCATGTGTGCCAATTAGTAAAATAATTGCGTCACTCTGAAATGTACCAAATTCGCGAAGATAGCCGAGTTGATTGCCGATTCCCCAAGAGCCAGCGGAAGCGTTCAATACCTCTACAGACTGTCTTAGACTGCGAATCTTCGTTTCTAACTTCTCGGATATAGTTTTTGTTTGATCACTTAAATTGCCACCGTTGAGAACTGAGTCACCCAGCATCAAAATTCTCAATGTTCCATAAGGTTTTTCTCTAGTGGCTGGATCAGAACGCTGAGAATAGGAATTATACTCAACTCTTTTACCAAAGCGAAACACTTTCTGATTTGGTTGGAAGCGATAACCTGTGTATGGATCAGCTTGACTTAAAACAGGACTACCTAGTCCAAACACTAAACGTAAAGCAACTTCAGTTATTACTAAAGCTGCTAGTCCGAACAGAAAAGTCCGATACCTAGTCATATAGTTTCATGTTTTAATGAATGCTCCTGAGTACTTCAGAAAATTGATAAAAAATCAGCTGTTGGGTTATAGTACCTTCTGGATATTGTTGATTAATTGCCAACGATATTGTTGCCACGATAATTTCTCTGCTTTACGTCGAGCAGCTTGCCCCATTTTTACTAACTCCTGTGGATGAGAGTAACACCATTCCAGTTTTTCCTTTAATGCCTCAACATCACGAATTGGAATGATGAAGCCTTCAATACCATCTGTAATAATATCTGGAGCTGCAGTATTAGGGGTTGTAATAACTGGGATTCCACATGCCATTGCTTCGGTTATAGCTAAGCCAAATCCTTCTACCAGCGAGGGGAAAACCAATACACTTGCTGAACTGTAATACTGATTTAAGGATGCATGTGCAACAGAATCAATGTGACGACATCTGTCGCTGTGTTGCTCCAACCAACCTTCTGGCATAATGTTTGACCCAACAAACAGCAGTTCTGCATCATGCAAGCGCAGCTCTTCCCAGGCTTGAAGCAAATAGTGAACACCTTTACGGGGCGAAACACGACCTACAAACAGAGCGCGAAAGGATTGGTCGGATTTAGGCTGAGGATAAAAGTAGCCAGTCGGGGCACCGTAGGGAATCACGCTAATTTTTTGGGGTTCGATACCTGAATCTAATAATGATTGCTGTGTCATGGACGAAGCCACAAAAATATGATCAGCAAGCTGTACCTCAGCCTCTTTTCGCTCTATCTTCCATGCAGGTTCCTGAATGGCTTGAATAGCAGAAGCAAGTTCAGGAAAGCGCTCAGCCTCCTCTATTTGAATTGCACGACTCGTACGGTAGAAGGGAATTGGTAAATCATATAAACACTTAATTCCTTGCTGTTTAGCAACTTGAAAAGTAATCGCTGCTTCGTCTTCGTAAGCATAAACAGCATCAACATCGTGAAGATGATCCTTAGCGACACAACGATCGAGAGAAGTATAGACCCAATCAATCAGTGAAGCCTGGTTAAATCCCAATGGGCGATAAAGCTCTGTACGAACTAGAACTAAACGAAATATTTCTCGCCAATAATATGCTCGTAAAGAACCAATGTCCGGAAGTAGCCATGCTCTTCGCCCAAGCTCCTGTTCGATCGCTTTACGTACTCCGTTCGGCAGATGTTTCAGATAAGCTGCTAATGTCCCTTGCGGATTATAGGCAATGGTTGTGATTAACTCATGCAGCAAATAAGCTTCTGACAGAGCAATTGCTACATTTAGGGAATTGGAGTTAGCTGTCGCTTTGACTAGAGAAATACGAGGATGAGACATTTTGGTTTAGATCATTTTGCTGTTGATGCCAGTTTTCGACCTGTTCTAGCCAGGGCAGGAGGAAAATAAAGCCGCTCAGAAACCAGTAGTAGACTAAAAAAGTGTGGTGAACCACAAGCTGCCCACTGATTTGAATCGCATGAACCAGGAATGCAGCAAGTGCTAGTTGCCGCAAGAATGGGCGCTTGAGTTTCCAGAAGACTTGAAAAAGAGAAAGCAATAGAGCAATTCTCAAACCGTACCAGAAGAAGAAGCCAAGGGGACCTAACTCCACTGCAATTCGGCTCATTTCTGATTCGAGCGGAGGAACTGTTTCACCTAATGATAAGTCTAATATATTCCGTAACGTACTAATCGCTTGATGGGTAGCTCCAGTTCCATAACCGTCGAGTTGTTTGTACTTAAAGAAATCAAATACAATAAAGTTATTCCAGATACGGTCTGATAGATTGTCTGAAGACGTTGAACGCAGGAGAAAAGCATCAAGAGCAGATCGAAACCAGGTAAAGGATACAACAACAGTCAAAATTAGAGGGATTGAAAATCGTCGTACATAGACTGCAATGATAGAAGCTTGCTTAAACCCTAGCAAACTGAAATAACTAATTAGAAATAAAACCTCGAAAAGTACAATGCTTCTTGACCCCGTCATAAATGCATTAGCAGTTAGCAGAGCTAACTCTACAATAGATGCCCACTGCCACCAACGCTGTTGTTTCCGAATCAGCATTGGGCATAATAGAGCAAAGCAAACAGTTAAATAGGCAACGTAATTATTGATGTAGGAAAAACTACCCGTAATTCTGGTTTTGACAACACCTTGAAATGTAGCATCTGCCTCTTTCCCTCCTGCATAAACATTAATCGGGCTAGATACAGGACTAGCGAACTGGGCAATTCCAAGTAAACAGACAGGAATGAGAAGTAAGAGATGCCATCTTAGAAACTGATACAGTTCTTCCTCAGAGCGAAATAAATTAGGCATCATCCACATTAAAGGAATGTAAAAAAGATAGCCTCTCAACCCAAATAAACCGACGAGAGGTGATCCTAAGCTTGGATTAAACGCTTGGAAAAGACACCAAACAGTAGCTAGAAAAAGAAAAATATTAAGGAAGCTATTTTTGATTGGAAATTTAAATTCAGGAGATGAGAATAAGAAATAGCGAATATAGGCTCCTAGGAGAACTATATCTTTAAGAAAATAGATTAAATCACTAGACTGAGGTAAAACCCATTTTCTCAAGACTCCTTCGATGACTAGGAGGAAAAAAATAGATTTAACAGAAAGCCGCCAGTTTAGAGAGGAAGCAAGTACTATCCCCAAAATAGCCATTAGAACTGCTACAGTTTGCACGATGTGTTCCTAGAATGCTTAGCGATAAGAAATTACCTTTATTAAATGCTCAACGTTCTAAACAGGTTTACCCAAATATTTTTCAAAGGTTTGAGCTTGTACTGGTAGGCTATGAGTTTTATACCAAGCATGAGCATTGATGGCAATTATTTGCAATGTTGCTAAATCTTTAAACGCTTTTGTATGACCGTCTAAAGTCCAGTAATGTTGACCCGCCTTAGTACCATCAATTGCATCAATAGGATAGGGTTCATAACCAGAACATACTGGTAGTAAACCGTGAGCAGAATAAGCAGCAAAGATCGTTGATTTCGCTAAACGTCTCAAGTCATAGTATATGAAACCTGCAAAGGAAGTCAGGAGCATATGACTAATTTCTCTATCTGCACAATGCCCTTTTTCGAGTACCGGAACGCCATTAATGTTAGATGGAATTTGTTCTAGTCGTGCTCCAATGTCCCAGATTTCTTCAAGCTTTAGCAACAAGCAAATTTCACTGAGTTGAGATAAACATTCTTGGTAGGCTCTCATCCTACTTGTTTTACTACCGAATATAACCATTCGACGCTGGCGTTCTTCAAGAAGAGGTAATTGTTTACTAGGTTCACCAATGGTAGAGAAAACAGGAAGCGTAGCAATATTAGCTTGTGTCTTATTGCTCAAGTTATACAACAATTTAGCGTAGTCCTGAAGACTAGTAAGGATACTATCACTTAAGACTGCAAGACGCATTGCTAAGAATTTTTGTAGAGGCGATACCCAAAAGGAACTTGTCCAGACTGGATAGCCGGATGCATATATCTCGTGAAACATTGTGGTTAGGTAAGCATCTGGAAGATTATTTCTCCAGCGTTCTAATCCTTGAATAAGCCAAATCGGGGCCCCCCTGCTAGCATAGCCATAGCCCACATAGTGCAGAAGAACTGTTTTTATGGAGTGGCTTTGTAGCAGTGATAAAAGAGATTTGGACGAACACTTCTTTACCTGAAGTATAGGAAAACCTTCAAGCTCACAAGATCCGAACCAGGTAGGGCTTCCTACGACAAAACAGGTTTCAATGCTGAAATCTTCGCGAAGTTGACGAGCCAGGTTTAGTGAATAGTCTCCTACACCGTCGATCGTAGGAGGGAGCTTAGGAACAATTTGAATAATTTTTCTCACAAGTTTATTCGTTGCGAAAGTTCTCGTATTGAGTTAGCATTGCTTCCGTTCGAGCAACTACCTCTGCAGCAGCGACATCCCATGAACGATCTTTAACCGAACGTCTTGCATTTCTGCCAAGAGACATTCTTAAAGCTTTGTCCTTCACGCATTGCTCTACTAAATTAGCCAATTCTTGAGCATTGCCAGGTTCATGTAACAAACCGTTATATCCATGTTCGATGAAGTCTCGCTGACCACAACAATTGGTTGCAATACAACATCGTCCTGTTTCCATAGCTTGCAGAAGCGATAATGGCTGTCCCTCGAAAAAACTAGGCAAGACAAAAATATTTGAGCTAGAAAGAAGTTCTAGCTCTTGTGCTCTTACAAAGGATGGAATAATTTTTAGAAACGGATGAAGATAGTCTGGAAATGAGTCTAAAACACTTTTTTCGTCTTTGCCTGCACCTGCAAGGAGCCAAGTTAAACGAAGTCCTTTTTCATATATAACTTTTGCTGCTTCAACTAAGGTTTTAATTCCTTTGCGCTCTATCCAGGAGCCAATAAAAGTAACTGTGGTGGAACTATCAGGCTGAATATCCTCGTTTAGCTCCGTTGCATAAATTCCATTTTTAAATACGTAAATATTTGTTTCGTCTCTACGATAATAATTGTTGACGAAGCTGGAATCTTCCTGGTTAATGAGTAAAAGCAAGTTAGCGTTTTTCAAACCTATATCGCACTGACGTAAACGCCAGAGAGGAAAAAGAAGCTTTGTTCGTTGGGATATAGGTTTGGTTGTTCCATCTCTATGCCCTAACCTTAATTGCCAACTTCGACGTTCAACCCCATGACTTACAACAGCAACAGGAACATTGAGATTTGCAAATAATCCTGAAGCTGGTTCATGGACAAGTAAGAATGAAGCTTTGCGTTTAAGTTTTTTGTAGACCTGATAAGCTTTGTATGGAAACAAACCTGGATGAGCTAATGCTCCAACTTGAGTAAGTCCAATGTGAATAAACTCATAACCTCGTTTCTCAAATTCTCGTCTCCAATGCCAAGCAACTCTACCCATACCTGACTCTTCGGAAATATCTATCTCAGCTATATGAACAACTAGTTTACTCATAAAAGTTGAACTATTCTTTGATTACCTTAAATGTCATATGTCTGGCGAGAGGAAGAAACAGTTTAGCAGTAAAAGAATTTTGAAATCTCTGCTTCACAAAAGTGTGAGGATGAAATCTCGGCAACAACAGGAAAACATGATGCCAACCGATCATCTTTAGTACCCTAAACCCAGCTTTCTTGAAGAGATGCCTTACATTCCAGTAGAGGAAAAAGTGTTCAACGGGTTGTACATGAGTACCACTATTAAAAGGCTCTTTGCGTAACCAAGCAACTATCCAACCAAGTATCATTGCATTTGAATAGTTTTCAGTTGAAAGTATAAGATAGCCTGATGGTTTGAGTACTCTGTAAAGTTCATTTACAGCCTTTCGGGGATCTGGAATATGCTCTAGACATTCACAGGAAAAAATTAAATCGAATGATTCGTTAGCAAAGGGCAGTGATTGAGCATCTGCGACTTGGAAGTTAATCTGTTGATTTTGCTTTTTTGACTTCTGTTTAGCTATCTCAATTGCTTCCGCAGAGAAGTCAACAGCAGTCACCTTAGCTTTTTGAAGTGCTAAATGGATCGCAAAATCTCCAGCCCCACAACCAACTTCTAAGACGTCTAAACCCTTGACGAAGGGTGATAAACTCAAAGCATCAAGGTGCCAATCTTCTAACTTGTTTTCTGTAAGAATGTCTTGTCCATGAACTGTCCGGTGCCATTCGTCATAACCACCTGAGTCAATCTGATTTAAATTATTCTGCATTTTCTAGTTAATCCTTTGAATTACAACAAGTGAGTCTATTTCATCAACAATGTGCCAGTTAGGATTATTGTTGTTCCTAAATAATTCATTTACAACTTTGACTGGTCCTGAATCTTCACTTGTCCAGCCATCTGAGAAGATTCGACTATCATGAAAAGCAACGATTCCGCTCTCAACTATATAAGGACTCCATTCCTCCCAGTCTTGCAGGCAAGCATTATAAGAATGATCTCCATCAATGAACAAAAAATCAATCGGCTTATGCCAAGTTTTAGAAACATTGAAACTGTAATCTTTCAACCAAGCGATATTTGCATTAGAGCATGAGTCAACATATCGATGTGCCACAAGCTGCATGAAATTAATGTATGGAATACGTCCCGTCACTACAAACGGATCAATCAAATAGATTGTGGCATTCGGATCTACAACTCGCCTTAGTTCAAGTGCAGATGCTCCCTCTGCAATACCAATCTCAACTAGGATCTTGCGTCCTTGGGCGTATTTCAGCAACAAGGCTTCTTCTGATTGAGTATGACCAGCAACCACTCCTCTAAGCCCTATAAGTTGAAACATAGGATGTTTGAACCTATAGGATTGCCAATTTTCTTTGATGTAAGGAACGTAAAGCTTTTTCATGGGATAGATATTTTTTGAAACTAAAGAACAAGGTATTTACGATTCCATCTGTTGCAACTTCTTTGTTTTTACAAAGTAACTAGTTGAAGACACTTAGAACTCAACTAGGGTTCACTGAAACTAATTTTACGTAAGTTTCTGCTATGTTTTTCCATGTAAATATCCTAAAGTAACTGATTAGATTCTCGTGATTGATCGAAACATCAGTGGTCGGTCTTGATATAGGAGGAAAGGGTTTAAGCATCTCCCGAAAAAAAGGTTGTAAGTCCAATACTCCACCCACATTAGTTGCAAAAACTGGCATTCCAGCCTCTAACATTTCATTCAAAACAAGTCCCCAGCCTTCAACCCTACTCGTAAACAAACCAATGTCATGACTAGCTAGTAGTGTAAGGAGTTGACTCCTGTCAAAAGAAGGTATGACTTCTAACGATCCAGATTTAACCAACTCAATAGGGAAATCAAGTTCTGCTGCTCCACAACCTGCAATTGTAAAAGTATCTTGAGGATGTAAAGCCAGCCAGCTTATCATAAATGAAACGATTCGATCATTACCTTTATGAAAATCCCAACGCCCAATCCACAAAAAATTAATCGTGTCTGATGAATGTTTTTGTCGAGATAAGCGTATTTGACTAATGGCTTCTGAGCCTTCCTCAGAAGTTGCATGTAAATAATACGACACCTTCTTCTTCCACCAAGGAAACCATTGATTCACCCATTCATATTGCAAACTACCCAGACATAAAATGTGTTGCGATCTAGCCCATCCTTGTAAAAGCAAAAATACATAGATCAAAGCAAATATGCAATTGAATGGTAGTAGAACTATTTTTTTTACTTTTTTTTGCTTTTGATCAAGTAAGCCAGATAGTAGATATAAAATTTCAGGCTGTACACTACGTGCTACCACCAAAGCCGATCTGGAAACCTTCTTAGTGATTAGGACAGAAGTGCAGTCAATTACATCAAATTTCTGCTGCGTTTCAAGAAAATCATCTAACTTTGATCTCATTAATTGAATACTTTGTAAACCTTGCCACCATCTTGTTAAATTAGGCATGGGATGAGGTGACCATAGAGTCACCTCATGCCCCTGTTCACGTAAGGCTTCTGCTAAATTTATAGCTACCTGACTAGCACCAAACTGAGCTGAGATAGGAGCATAAGTTGTTACAAGGATACGCATTATTTTTAGTTAGAATAGAGCTCTAAATGAGCTGAAACTACCGTTGACCAACTGAGACACTCTGTCCATTCTCGAGAACGGGTCTGATATTCTGCATAATCTGGATTGGATAAACCAACGAGCTGACACAAAGCCTTAGAAATGTCTTCTCCAGAGTTCTGTTTCACTATAAATCCAGTTTTACCATCATCAATAAATTCATGCATTGCCCCTGCATTTGTGCAGATTGCAGGTGTTCCACAAGCTTGAGACTCCAGAAGGGTAAAGCCCATCAATTCAGGAATTGGAGTATGGTCACCGTAGCAGGTTGTATGGACTGAAGGCAAAACAGTCACTTTTGCAGTACGATACTCGTGCAGGAGCCGTTGATCATCTGCATCATGTACAAACTCGATCGATAAATTTTCGGCCGCTTCCTTCAGCATTTGATAATAAGCCTCATGATAAACTCTACCAATAATAGTTAGCTTATAGTCTGGACGATTGAGCAACCGAAAACCATCGATCAAATAATCAATTCCCTTATGAGGTAGGATTCGTCCAACATAAAGTATTTTGTTTTCTTTTGATACCGATGGATCAGGGCAAAATTTATCTGTGTCAATACCACCTTTGATTAGCACCGCCTTCTTCTGTAGCTCTGGTGGAATAAAGTCTAGTCCGAAGCGTGAATATGTGACTGCATGACGATACTGCTGAAATATTGGTAGTTTATGATTTAGTACAAGACTACCGCCACCGCCATAGTCAGTTACGAAGACTCGTTTACCTAGTGCTGAAGCGACTAGACACCCTAAGTCTGATGCGACTGTATTGATGTTATGAATGTGTACTATGTCAGCAGCGAAGATTTCTGTTAGGTATCGAAAACTCAAAGGATTGACCTTGCTACCATGAATGAAATATTTAACCGGATAAACTTCAATCTTCAGCTTACCTTGCTGAGATGACTGACGTTTTGACGAAAAACTAACTAATGTGGTGTCAACCTGGTTTGCCATCCAGGTTGACAGTTCGGTTGGATAGCGTTCACCGCCGCCGATGATAGAAGCGTTATCGAAGTAAGTAGGTGTGATGTGAACAACTTTCATGATTAGCACTAGTTATCTTTGATAGCTTCTATCTCAAAATAGAGAAACCAAGCAGGAAATAGCCAAGCGTAACGCTGCTCATAAGTTTTAGGAAACTGATTTGCTATTCGGCTAATAATAGAACGATTGAACCTGCCACCCTGAAATTGAAGATGTCGAGCTTTAATTCTAAATTGAGCACTCGAGTAATAAGATAATTTATGCCCTTTGCAAAAGTAATCTAGTGAAAAATAGCTTAAGTGATACTTATGCGTTGGATCGATGTACGAGTTTGCACAGGAGAAATGGGGTGTTGTAACTTTTACAATACCTCCTGGCTCCAAAATTCGATGAAACTCCTCCATTACTTTAGGGATGTCTTGAAGATGCTCAATTACATCGAAGCATTCGATTGTAGAAAATTTACTATCTTCAAATGGATAGGGGTACTGCTCTAAATTCCAAACGAGATCAGGCTCAACTCTTTCTGAGATATCAAGTCTGATTAGATCTGGTTGTTTTTCTTGTTTGCCACACCCAACTGATAAAGTGGTCATACAACCTCCGCTCTGCTATTGAATCGGCAACTGTTCTTTAATTAAAGATATACTCACGTGTTGTACTAATCAATACTTCGGACAGATTTTGAGCAAATTTTGAGGCTCAAACCCTTATCCAGCCGTGGGTTGGATCTTTTATTCAAAGTTAGGGGTAAAGCTAACTTTGAATAAAAGATCCAACCCTTGAACTGTAAGAGGATGTCTGAAAAGTATCGTCAATCATCTGTAGGGGCGTGGCATTCGGCTAAAAAGTTCTCGGACACACCGAAAAATGATTGTCCGAATGCCGCGCTCTGACGCTCAGATGTCATATCTACGACTTTTCAGACATCCTCTAAGCTCTGAGAGCCTTATAGAACGTTTAACCCTTGAACTGTAAGCTCTGAGAGCCTTATAGAACCGTTCAAAAAACTGTCCGGAGTATTGACTAATGCAACTGGCAGCGATGGTTCCTAAACGAGTGATTTCTGTATCCTTGTCGATGAGAACTCTTGTGGGGTAGGCATTTTTAGATTTTTAGATTCCTCCCTCGTTAGTAGTCCAGTGCCTCTTCATGCGCATTCTTAAAGCAAGCTAAGTTTGTAAAAGATTCACCAGTTAAAGAGTTAATTAAACTATCGATATCAGAGACCTCGACAAGATTTTTATTAGACTCATCAATCTGAAAAATCTTGAATCCATGTGATCTAAGATTCTCATAAAATAGTTTGGGTGAATCTTCTCCAGATGCAATAGTCATAGCATACGGCCAGAACTCGCTTAATAAGACTAAGGTAGAAGTCTTATCTATTAGTTTTTGCATACCTTGGAGAGCAAAATACTCAAACCCTTGTATGTCCATTTTAATAACATCTGGCAAAGTAGCTTCATCTTTAAACAAGGAATCTAGTGCTACTGCTTCAACTTGATATGAATGTCTACCCTCAATCGCATTTTCAGATTTGTGAGTTCTATGATCCCCCATATTGTCTGCCGATAAATTCATGGTGATGTGACTATTCTCGTCCGATACTGCATATTTCATCAATCTAATATTATGACAATTGTTCAGCTCCAAATTTTTACTCAAAATCTCAAAGTTTTCTTGCTCTGGCTCAAAGGCGTATACTTGACCCAATTTACCAACTTTACTTGCAGCTAGCAGTGTGTAATAACCTACATTTGCTCCTATATCAAATACTGTAAATCCACTCTTTATAAGTGATGAAAATAAGCTGACTTCAAATTCTTCAAAAGTCCCCTTAATAGCAAGCTCATTGGACATGACTTTATCTTTGGGATTGAGCATTAACCAGTGATCAAATATTTTGATTTTGTTTGGTTTAAGAGTATTAAATGTAGATGTATAAAGCGTGATCAAAAACGGCATTTTTTTACCTAGTCTATAGCCCAGAAACAGGTTCTTGATTTGCTCTAAAGTACGAAACGCTTGTAGCTTCATCCAAATTGACACATTCTGAATTGACATATCTCTCCTCTAAAAAGTTCAGGTTAAGAAAATTAGATCAAAACTTAAGAGTCAGATCTTGTATGTAAATGGAACCCTCGATAGGCAAGAAAACAGTTTACAGCGAACGGTGGAATAGAAGACAGAATAGAAAAAAGTAGAACTCCTTTTACTGTAGAAATATCTAATCTAGCTAAGAGAAATACTTGAGCCACTATAGTTAAAGGTATGT
>Ga0209181_10006308_pt1 | contig 16679 bp, 10 predicted proteins | sample MAT05_FD_187208 | JGI IMG/M metagenome (GOLD analysis project Ga0209181, IMG submission 187208) | Freshwater microbial communities from Lake Fryxell liftoff mats and glacier meltwater in Antarctica - MAT-05 (SPAdes) (version 2) | ecosystem: Environmental > Aquatic > Freshwater > Ice > Liftoff...
ATCGAACCGCAAGGCGTCTTTCGGCTGCCAGATGGTCGGCTCCTACTGAGTCGGCAGTGCGAACGATTGGAGTAGCGGCGTTGTGCTGATGCAGCATTTGGGTGGAAAATCAGGGATATTAGCTGAGCCACACAATCGCCCTTTATTAAGAGGTTCCTACCGATCTGTCTTGTAGAAACAGGCAAAGATGATCGTAGAATTCAGTCAAGCATTTGAGAGAAACCGTCAGCTCGATTGAGCAGCAACTCCGATATAGTTTGGGAGTAGATTAGAGCAAAACCGTTGAAACAGAACTCAATGGAACCAAAGCTGAGCCTTCAAGCGATTCTTCAACGTGAACTGCAAATCTGGCAGTCGGGCGCTCTGCCCGGTCTGGCAGTTGTTGGGCTTATCGTTTTGCTACGCCTTACGGGTGGGCTACAGGTATTTGAGTGGATGGCGCTCGATACGTTACTGCGGCTACGCTCACCCGAACCAATCGATGAACACATCTTGATTGTCGGCGTTGATGAAGATGATTTGCAATCGATCAAAGAATATCCAATTCCCGATGGCAAACTGGCAGAATTAATCCAGACGCTGCGGCAAGACAATCCAGCACTGATTGGGCTAGATATTTTCCGTGATTTACCCCAGGGCAAGGGACATGCCCAACTGGAAACTATTTTCCGCACCACCCCTAATCTAATTGGCATTGAGACCGTTTCTCCCCGCGTGGTTGCCCCACCGCCAGCGTTGCCAGACAAACAGGTTGGGTTTGCCGATTTCTCGTCCCTAGATACTGACGGCAAACTACGACGCAGCCTCTTAGCCACCTATAACGTTGAGCAAACGCAGTTCCGGTATTCCTTCGCCACTCGAATTGCAGAACAGTTTTTGGGACGGTACCAGTTACTGCTGCAAGCAGGCAACCGCGACCCCTATGCCATGCGGTTTGGCGCAGCAGAACTGCCTCGCGTGCAGCCCAACACGGGAGGTTACCGCAACTTGAAACCAGCTGAGGTGGAAACGCTGCTCAACTTCCGCAGTGGGTCTCACCCCTTTCGGATGGTGTCGATGCGAGCGGTGTTGGCGGGACAGGTACCCGCAACATGGGTACGCGATCGCATTGTACTCATTGGCATGGTGGCTCCCAGCGTTAAAGATATCGTTAACTCCGTTGCCGTTTCCAGTATTGCCCCGTATCCAGTACCAGGAATTGTCTATGGAGTTGAAGTGCATGCCCATGCCGTCAGCCAAATCACTCAGGCAGCGCTCGATGGACGTCCTTTGTTATACAGTTGGGCCGAGGGCTGGGAGTATATCTGGATTATTGGCTGGGGTCTATTGGGTATCGGTCTAGGGCGGGTTTTTAGCCATCCCTGGCATATCCTCAGTGGTCTGGGTCTGAGCTGTTTCGTATTACTAGGAAGTTGCTATGCGCTATTACTGGTCGGCTGCTGGGTGCCGCTAGTACCAGCATTGAGCGTGCTATTTCTCAACAGCGTGGGGTTAACCGCGTCGCTGTTTTACCGCTATCAACAAGATTTGAAACGCCAACTACGCGATCGCCAACACATGCTCGAATATACGTTCGATGCTATCCACAGTGGGCCGCTGCAAACATTATCGCAACTGCTTAGTCAATCGCGGTCAAGTGACGTGAGTCGCGAACAGATGAATGAAAAGTTGGAAATTCTCAACCGAGAACTACGAGCAGTTTATGAATCAGTGAAACAGGAGGTATTAACCACACAAACTAATTTGCATTTAGCAGCAGATCTAGAACTGAACCTAGATTCTCCGCTGCATGAAGTACTCTATGAAGTGTATATCTATACGTTAGAGCGTGAGTTTGAATGTTTCAAAACAATCAAATTTTGTGTCACCACCTTTGACCCACTCAACACAACTCATTTAACAATGGAACAAAAACGAGGGCTATGTCGGTTTTTGGAAGAAGCGCTCTGCAATGTGGGTAAGTATGCCATTGGCGTAACCCGCCTGGATGTGGCCTGTACTCAACAACACGGCTGGAACATAATTCGGGTAACCGATAACGGTAAAGGACTAAGCACTAGCAGCACCGCTTCAAGTTCCCTCATCCCCCCCTCTATAAGTTCTAAGACGATAGGCGGAAGAGGCACCCAATTTTCGCACCAGTTGGCACAGCAGCTAGGAGGACACTTTCGTCGAGAACCAATGACGCCCTGTGGCACCTATTGCGAACTTAAGTGGAATACGACAAAGCTAAGATTTTGGTGGTAAAACTGGCTGTTTTTTAATTGCAACTCTCTTCTCGCCATTTAGTCCCGCCATCTTGCAGAAAAGTGCAAGAGCGCTTGCAGAATTCAGCCAAGCATTTAAGATAAAACGCCAGTTTTATTGAGCAGCGACTTCGCTATAGTTTGGAAGTCATCTTCGTTAACCCACCGTTTACTATCCACCTTTTACTACCTATTTGTGATTTTCTTGCTGTGGTTCAGTTTCTTCGCTTGGCTGGCTGTGTTTTACTGGGAAACGCAGCAGGCATTGCAATGGTGGTTTCAGCAGCAGCAGCGATGGCTGTGCCAAGAAGCAGAACGAGTCCGTAATGGGTTATTACAAGATACGTTTGTACTACGACGAGATTTGGAAGGTAGCCCACCAGCAAGCGAAGAAAACTTAGAACACGTACAGCACCGCTGGCTTCACCAAATCCAGCAGTTAGAAGGACATCTGATTCGGTTAAGTGACGATCTATCTCCACCATATTTGGAAACAAGTCTGCCACTGTCAATTCGGAAGTGGGTTCAGCACATTGAGGGTACTTCAATCAATCAATCGGTGATGCAGCAGCCGATCGCCCTCGATCTACCCTCCGCATGGCAACCTGAACCGCTCACCCACAACCAAATAATTCTGACCTCGTTGGATTATTTACTAGCTTTGGTGACGTCAGAGACTGAGTCAGTCCCTCCGGTGATGATTCGGCTCCAGGCACATCCCCATTGCGCAGAACTAGTGGTTCAGGTTGACTACCCAAGTGTGGCAGCAGCGGTCAAGGGAGTTCGATCTCGTGAGCTAGGGTATTTGAGGCGGTCATTTTGGGTACTAGCATCAGGACGTAGTTACTATCGACGGCAGCAGCAGGTAGTTTTTTGGCACTTTCGGTGGCGGCTGTCTCACGGTAAGGTAGAAACTCAGGTCAACATCTGAGCTAATTGGTCAAACCAACTAGTAAGCAGGTTAGTTGAGTCAGTATTCCGTACAAGGAGAGTTAGAGTGTCTGGACAAGTTGCGCTTAAAATCGTAGTGGTAGATGACCATGAACTAGTGCTCGATAGTACAGTAGCGGTGCTCAAACGCCAATATCCTGAGGCACATATCCGCACGGCTCAGGCTACAGCAAATGCCCTAACCCTAATTGAACAGACCCAACCTGATTTAGTCGTAGTCGATCTGGCATTACCCGAGCAGCCCGGTCAGCCATCGCGCACCGAGATGGGGATACAAATGCTGCGGACACTGTTTCAGCGCTACCCCTTGCTCAATATTGTGGTGCAGAGCGCCAATGCCAAGTCGTTGGTACGTCTCAAGCCCGCCATTAATGCCCATGAAGGCGGGTTTACTATTGCCGATAAAAGCCTGCCACTGGCAGAAATGCTCACGAAAGTGGAATGGGCTATCAAGGGAGTGGTATACACACCACGGGAGATGCGTACAGGATTAGAAATCAAGCCGGCGTGGCTAGAAGTGTTGCGGCTGGCTTTTCAGGAAGGTCTGCAAGATAAGATGATCGCCGACCGCATGAAGGTAGCAGAGCGCACCGTGCGCCATTACTGGACGCAGGTGCAAGATGCTTTGGGAGTGTATCCCGATACGGGCAAGAATATCCGCATCCGAACTGAAATGCGAGCCCGCGAAGAAGGATTGATTGATTAAATACTCCTACATGCAGATCCAGACGCAAAGATCTAGGCGGTAAGCCTTGCAGATTCCGGCAATAAATTAGACCGTTTGGGGCACTCCCTCCCTCCATTTCAGGTAACCGATGTTTCTGAACCCTACATAGGCAGCAGCAAAATTCTCCGTTAGGGTAAAGATGAAACCAACAGCATAAGAAGTAGGTGCAGCATGAATCGAAGTGCTCAGATCCAACATGACCGAATCAGATGGGTTGCAACGCGTAGCATAATGCTAGGTCTGTGGCTGGCGATCGCGCCTAGCACGTTAGCACACAGTGCCACCGTTGAAGTTGCACCAAGATCCAGCATGCCCTCCATGCTGGTGGCTCAGACCTATAATCCCCCACCGCCTAGTGGGCAAGGTACCTCTAGCACGCCTGGGGGAGTACGTGGTACGTGCAATGGTGTATCAAGCGCTTCACTGCTGGCGATCGCCCCCCAGTCTCACACCGGACAAACCAGCTCAACCCGTCCCACGGTGGCCTGGTACGTGCCAGACGAGGCTCCGTACGACATTGTGTTTCAACTATTTCAGAGGGACGCAGACACTCCGCTCTACGACGTAACGATGACAAGCCATAAAGGCTGGATGACCTGGACACCGCCTGCTAATAGTCCTGGCTTAACAGTGGGTGAAACCTATCGCTGGCGGGTTATTCTGATTTGCGATCGCAACCGTCCCTCCCTATCCATGCGCGATGGTGCTGCATTTAAAGTAGTCGTGTCCCCATCAATCACTGCCGCCGCAAGCGATCCAGTTGCCTACGCTCGTCAACTAGCTGCTGCTGGGGTTTGGTATGATGCACTAGCCACAATCTTGAATGCTCCGCCAACGGCACAATTGCGATCGCTGCGCATAGAACTACTAAACGAGCTAGCGCAGTTAGAATCGGCTACAGACACTCGACGAGCCGACAATCTACGTTCGCTAGCGACACTTGAACCATAGGAATTTATTTTTCGTGCGCGATACGCACGAAAAATAAATCTCTAAAATAGCCTCTTGAGCGAGTTCATCTGAGAAATATTGGTCTACAACCAATTACCAATGAGGACAAATGGTGCCCAGTAGGCGGGCCGAGAAAACTCTCCACCCGCGTCGATCAACTTAATTTGAGCTTGTTGTAAGGCTTTAGCTTTGCCAATGTGGGGTGTTTTCAAACCAGTATAAAAACTACCCATCAGCTCCGAGGTAGCAGCATCATTGACAAACCAGAGCGATGCCAACACACTGCGAACACCTGCCTGAGCGGCTATGCCCGCTAGCCCCAGAGCAGCGCGATCGTCTCCCACAGCTGTAGTACAGGCCGTTAATACCAGAAGCTGCACCGGGCGCTCAGGTTTGACGCGCCGCAACAGGCGATCAAGTCCCGTTAGGGTCAGCTTGTTATTAGGAATATCACCCGTCACTAGAAACGTATCGTCTGACTCGGTGCCAAAGATGCCGTGGGTGGCGATGTGCAGAATCGGGAAGTCGTCTGACTCAAGGGCTTGCTCTAAGTTTTGTAGACGGAATTCTGTTCCAGTCAGGGTGACGCTGTCTGGTAACTCGGTCTTAATGGCAAGAATTTCAGCGTCTACATTGCTCAGGGGGGCAAAGAAACCCGCGTCACTATCGACAGGGCTAGTAGTCGTTAAACCCACAGCTAACGCTCGTAACCCCCTTGATTCAAGCGGATTCAGACTCGTCAGTTGCAAACTGGGAGTATAGGCGATCGCATAGCGCTGGATTAAAAATTGGTTACCGTCATGCAGAGCAGACATGGGCACGCTGCGTAGAATGTCATCTTGCACAAACACGAGCGTTTCAACCTGAGCTGCCGCTAAAGCTGTTTCAAAGGGACGGACTAACCAGTCATAAAGTGCCTGAGCAGGCAATGGATCATAGCGACGAAAGTCAATTTCTAACCCCCGGCGATAGTCATTAACCCGCTCGGTTAGCTGCGCACGGGTTAGTGGAATCCATTCATATTGGCGGCTGCCATCGGGTAGGGTCAAAATGACGGCGGCGCGTTCATCTAGCATGACCGTACTCAGGACGGCGGCGCGATCGCCCTGGGTTAGTAACTGCTGAGGTGCAACCAAATCCACACTCCGCGCACTCAAGACGCAGTCGTTACCAAAGTAGTTTTGTAATTCTGCCAACTTCAACGAGTCAAGAGTGGTCAGCACTTGACTCAAGCCATCCAGCTGATTATCCGTGGGAGCAGGCAGCAAAACAGACGGTTTACCTTGATCCAGACGCAAACTTACAAGTTGACGGTAGAGCGGTTCGATCGTGTCACGAAAGTCAAACTGCACATCGCGGTTGGCAACCAAAATGTCATCTCGGATGGTTTCCAGGGTGGCCACCGACTTTTCATAGGCTTGAATGGCGGCAGCGGGTTGCGCTTGTTCCTGCAAAATACGCCCGACTTGCCACTCCCAAAGATAGCGACTATCAAATTCCCGCTCAGCAGCAACCCGAGCCTGTTGGGTGAGATCCAACGCCTCGGCATAGGCTCCTCGACATTCAGACAAGCGCCCTAGTTCACCCAAGGCAAAGGACTGAGAGCGGCGATCGCCAATTTGGCTCGCAGTGGCAACCGCCTGTTGCAATAACTGTTCTGCAGGGGCGATCACCTCCACGATAGGGCACCGGCTACTGGGTCGCGGCTGACGCGGACTGACAGGGGTCAACAACTGTGCCAGATCAATCGTGGCTAACGCTTTCTCCTGCGTATTGGGCAACTGCCAGAGTAGATCCTGCGTCTCCTGACGGGACTGCTGAGCGGCTGTGGCTAACCCCGTGCGATCGTAAGCTGGAATGATCGCCAGCAGCACCCGCAGCCGATTTGACGGTGGAATAGGCTGCGCTAAGCTTTGTTGCAAGTATTGAATCGCGTCCTGGTCAAACTCTTTACCTTGAGTTCTCAGGTTACTCGCTCGCACCATATCGCCCAATGGTTCTGCCGAATTAGCTTGACGGTAGCGCCCAACCGCCTGACTCGCCGCCGTCGCTCCTAAATCGCTATAGGTAGCCGCCTCTAGCACCGGGTCGCCCAGCTGTTGCGCAGTAGCTAGCGCCGCCTTCAGGTAAGTATTGGACTGCTCATAGTCTCCCATCAACCGATGCGCCTGCCCCAAACTGCCCAACGCTGCCGTCTTCCCTAGCAAGTCTTCAGCGACTTGGGCGATCGCCAGCGCACTGCTCGCGGTACAGGTGTCTAGCCCCTCCACACTGCCACACAGTAACGCCACGGCTTTGCGAGTTTGGCCTACCCGTAAATATGCCTGCGCCTGTTCGGTTAGCGATCGCCCCAATTGCTGCACATAATTAGTCCGCTGCGTCGATGAGCTGGCCTGAAGCTGCCGATACCGATCAATGACCTGCTGCCAAGATGCGATCGCTTCTGCCGTTTGTCCCAATGTCTGATGAGCACGAGCCAGATTCTCCAGCACAATCGCTTCATTGGCCAGATTGGGGTGTTGCCGATAGTATTCCAACGCTGCCTGCCAAGGGGCGATCGCCGCTTGAAAGTCTCCCTGTTGATAGAGGGCAACCCCCTGCTGCACTTGTTGTTCAACGGCTGTGGAGCTGGACTCACTGCTGCTAGCTGGAAGGTGGCTCACTAGCAAGCCAAACACCAAACTCAAACAAAATAATCCCGTTAGCAATAATCGGCGAAAACGGTGCCTGCATGGCGTGAAACGGAGTCTAGGCTTAGGGCTTGGCATGGGTTAACGGGTAAATGTGATTGAGGTGGTGGAATCAATTCGGAATCTAAAGCAGTTGTGCAGGCTTTCTTAAAATTTAAATCCATGCGAGATTAGTTGTCAGGATATCTTGGCTAGTCCTAATCTTCAAGTCTGGGTTGAGAGGTTCTGTAATGTAAAGGGGGGTAATGTAGTGCAGCGACAGGATAGACAACCGGGTCAGGCTAGTTTTAGCTTCACTTCAGGATTCGTTAGCTTGGGCGTAGGACTGCTGAGTGGGGCGATCGCATTCACTGACTGCCTACCCGTCCTTGGCCAGAGTGCCATTACGGCAGATACAACACTTGGCTCAGAAAGCTCTCAAGTAATCCAAAACTTCCAAGGGCTTCCGCTTGAAATTATCAGCGGCGGCGCGGAACGTGGCCAGAATCTCTTTCACAGCTTCCAGCAATTTAATGTTGCGGCGGGTCGAAGTGCTTACTTTTTTAACGCTAATCCTGCTATTGTCAACATCATTGCAAGAGTTACAGGCAATACCCGCTCCGACATTCTCGGTACCTTGGGTACCCTCAGCTCCCAGCCTGTTAACTTATTTCTCATTAATCCCAATGGTATTGTTTTTGGCCCTCAAGCCAGCTTAAATGTTTCTGGCTCTTTTCTGGCTAGTACTGCTAACGCAGTTCAATTTGGTGATGCAGGCTTTTTTAGTGCTACGAATCCAGAAGTGCCTGCTGAATTGCTAACGGTTAATCCCTCGGCATTCTTATTCAATCAAATTCCAACTGCGGCGATCGCCAATCATTCAATAGCTAATGCTGGACGTGACCCATCCAATTCTTTTGGTGTTTTGGGGTTACGCGTTCCTGATGGGCGCAGCTTAATCCTGCTTGGCGGCGATGTCACGGCGGATGGCGGCAGCATGGTTGCATTTGGTGGTCGCATTGAAATAGGTAGTGCTGCAGGTACCGGTTCCGTTGGATTGAATATAGGCGAAAACACTCTCACTCTTAACATCCCTGAGAATTTAGCACGAGCAGACGTAACTTTAACCAATGGTGCAGGATTTCTTGCGACGACTGGCACGACTGGTGGCGATGTCGTGATCAATGCACGGAATATTAATGTTCTAAATGGTAGCTCCATCCAAACTGGAATTGGAAGAAACTTGGGAACGCTTGGTAGCCAAGCAGGCAATATTATTTTCAACGCACAAGAAACTCTCACGATCGCAGGCGGAAGTAGCCGTGTTGAAAACAATATCTATCCAGGAGGAGTCGGCAATGCGGGCGAAATTAGACTGTCAGCTAATTCAATTGATTTGCTCCAATCTACAAATGGGGATGGCTACATTCGAAATAATATCAGTTCTGAAGCAGAGGGCAACACAGGAGGCATTTTTATAAGAAGCAACTCGCTCTCCGTCAGAAATGGATTTCAAATTCAGTCACTTATTTATGGAGAGGGAAATTCAGGTGGCGTAAAAATTGAAGTCCCAACATTAGTTGAATTGGATGGCTTGGGGCAAGACGATTTTCCTAGCGGAGTTTTTACGAATGTTGAGGGAGGTATAGGCAATGCAGGAGATATTTCTATTGATACCATAAACCTCAGACTTACTAATGGCGCTCAAATTGCTGCTACAACTGAGGGCACAGGTAATGCCGGCAACATTAGGATTAACGCGCAGGACCAACTCTTGCTTTTAAATTCAATTATTATCAGTGAGGTCACAGAAGGGGGAGGGATTGGTACTGGAGGTGACATAACAATCAGCACAGGCACTTTAGAAATGCGTGATGGTTCTTTATTACTTGCTGATACTGAAAATATAGGCAATGCGGGCAACATTACGATTAATGCTCGTGAAACGGTAGTTCTAACAGGAGAAGGACCGGCTCCCCTTAATCGCAGTGAGCTAATATCCAGTCAAATTTCTACTACAGTCGAATCACAAGCCGAAGGAAAAGCCGGTGATATTAAAATTTCTACGGGCGTACTCGTGATGGACGATGACGCTTTTATTAGTAGCAATACACGTGGTCGTGGAGATGCTGGAAATATTTTGATAGACGCTCGAAATCGCATCTCTCTATCAAACGGCAGAATTATCAGTGAGGTGACGGAGGGAGAAGGGATTGGGCAAGGGGGTAATGTCTCTATCTCTACAGGATCACTCGAAATGCGAGATGGTTCATCAATCCTGGCAGATACGGAGTTTCTTGGGAGTGCAGGAAACATCACAATTAATGCTCGTGATGCCATCACTCTTTCAGGTCAAGATGATGAAGGATTCCCCAGTCAGATCAGCTCAACGGTAGAATCTTTAGCCATTGGCAACGGTGGAGATATTACTATCACAGCAGGTTCTTTATCATTATCTGACGACGCATTTATTTCAGCTAAGACAGAAGGACAAGGAAATGCTGGGGATATTTCCATCGAATCAGGTCTATTCTCTATTACGGGTGGAGCTGAAGTTAATACGCGTTCGTTAGGGCTTGGACGCCCAGGTAGTATCACAGTACATGGGGTAGATCGCTTTGTGATAGATGGCTCTGGTTCTGGTTTGTTCAGTACAACACGGGATTCAGCACTTGCATTTGAAGCGCGAAATGATGCAGGCCAATCACTCGAAAATGCCCAGGATTTAACAGTTGACGGAACCCCACAAGATCGATACCGAATTGTCGGTGTACTTGGAAGCGAAGATGACGTTGATATTTATCGGATATTTTTAGAAGGCAACCAAACATTCTCGGCAACAACAAGTAATAGGCTAACAGACAGAATTGGAACAGATACCCGGTTATTTTTGTTCGATGCTAATGGTCAAGGGATTTACTTTAATGATGATGTGGCAAACAATGATGTTCAATCAACATTACCAGCTCAACATCCCCTCACACCCCTGGCTCCGGGTGAATATTATCTAGCAGTGACTAGCTACGCCAATGAAGCACTGAGTGCAGGTGGCAATATTTTTGGTTCGGGTAGCTTTACTGATATTCTTAGGTCAACTGGTGCTGGTGGCTCTCTCCCATTAAGCAATTGGGATAATGGTGGAACTGACGAGGGAGGTTACATCATTGACCTCACAGAAATCGTTGCACCACTTATTCCCGGCCAGGATGGCAGAGGCATAAGCATTGCTGCTGAAACGTTGGAGGTCAAGAATGGGGCCGAAATTAACGCGAATACTTTTGGTGCTGGTAATGCAGGCAGTATCACAATTGAAGGCAGCAATCTCTTTGTAGAAACTGGGGGGCAGATTACATCCAGTACTTCTGGCAGTGGGGCTGCGGGAAATATAAACATCTCAGCTGATCGGGTACAGATGACAGACCGTGGGCAGGTTGCTGCCAGCACGTCTGGAACAGGCATTGCCGGAAATATTTCAATCCGTGCGGCAGAGACTGTTGGATTAGATAACAGCAGAATTGCAACAGAAGTGCTTCCAGGAGCTGTGGTTAATGCTCAGCAAACTGCCAATATCACGATCCAGACTGATTCTCTCGCTCTCAAAAACAATGCAGAGATAACGGCTAGCACTTCTGGACAAGGAAATACTGGAAATATCAACATTCAAGCTAACGATCGCATCACTCTCAATAATGACAGTCAAATCACCAGCACGGTCAATCGAGGAGCCATTGGTGATTCCCAATCAATTGCCTTGCAAACTCCCAACTTAATTCTTAGAAATAACTCCGCTATTTCTGCTGCTACATCTGGACATGGTAACTCAGGTACTATCCAAATTCTTGACAGCGATCGCGTGCGATTAAACAATAGTACTATTTCCACGCAAGTCAACAATGGAGCGATCGCTACCCAACCCGGCAACATCAACATTCAAACTGACGCCCTTGCACTGAGTAACCATGCCCAACTCACTGCCAGCACTGGTGGCCAGGGTAATGCTGGAAACATTCTAGTACGCACTTCTGGCAATATATCGCTATCTGGCAGTACGATTCAGACTGTTTCAAGACGCAATTCCAGGGGGGCTGGAGGCAATATTGAAATGTACAGTGAGGCAATTGAACTTAATGCTTCTAGTATTACTGCCCGCAGTCGAGGAAATGGAAATGCAGGAAATATCACGCTGTCCATTAATGGACAACTGACAGCAAGTGAAAGCCGTATTACCACTTCTACTGCTAGGCGAGATACACAAGGAGGTGCTATAAATCTTCAGTCCGGGGATGTTGTGTTAAGCGATCGCTCCCAAATCAATGCTCAAAGCGAGGGTCGAGGATTAGCAGGTAACGTTTCGCTGAATGTGCGCGATCGCCTTCAATTAACAGACAGTGACATCACTACCAGTGCCCGCCGCTCATCCGGTGGCGATATTCAGGTCAACGCTACTCGCACGAGTGACGGCACCATTCGCCTAGATACCAGTGGCATTGTCCTATTAGAAGGCGACAGCGATATCACAACCGATAGCCAGGGCGATGGCGGCAACATTGCCATCGGTGGAACTGGCATCATTGCTTTCGATGATAGTGACATTGTTAGCCGTTCCAGCCAAGAACGCGGCGGTGATATTACCCTCAGTTCCTTTTTTAGTGAAACGAATCCACCCGGCAGTGCTGAAGAATTTGACGGTAATGAGCAAGTTGACTTAAATGCGGCAGGTGCGCTGGAATCAGGCCGCATCAATACTACCGACACCAGTACTATCCAAAATAGCCTCTCTGATTTACCTGATGCGGCTGTCGATGTGAACCAAATCTTGGCCAACAGCTGTATTGTGCAGACACAGCAGAGCGGCACGTTTCTAGTGACAGGGACGGGCGGTTTACCGCAGCGCCCTAGCGATGCATCGCTGTCGCCGTATGCTACAGGTACAGTACGATTGCTGTCTGAGGCACCAATGGCGGCGGCTGACTGGCAGTTGGGTGATGCAATTGTAGAACCACAGAACGTTTATCAACTGCCGGATGGGCGACTGGTGATGAGTCGAGAGTGTGTGTGAGGAAACTGGGTGTGAGTGGATGTCGGATATTGTTGAGTGGCTCTAGTCTTCTGGGGTCTTTTGCGCTCAGTTTGGGGGTAACACTGTTGGCCAGTAAGGGTGCGATCGCCCAATCGATTCCGTCGGGGGGCAGTATTCCTGATAATGTACCGGAGACAGTAGATCAAAGTACGCCGCGTCCTGCCAGAGACGTGCCATTACTGGTAGAACCTCCAACCTCGCCAGCAACACCCATTTTAGAATCACCCAATGGCCAGCCTGCGCCTGCACCGACCGTGCCGCCAGTGCTAATTCGGGTAGAGCAAATTGAAGTGAAGGGCAGCACCATTCTAGAACGTGAAATTGCCGCCCTGGTGCAACCGCTCGAACATAGCGAAGTCACCTTTGAGCAGTTGGTGCAATTGCGGTCTGAGATTACGGCTCTTTATACCAGCCGGGGATACATTACCTCCGGTGCATTTTTGCCCAACAATCAGGATTTGTCTAGCGGGGTGGTTCAAATTCAGGTGGTAGAAGGGGAGCTAGAAGCCATTCAGATTGACGGGTTGGAGCGGCTCAATCCCAGCTATGTGCGATCGCGGCTTCAGTTAGCAGGGCAAACCCCGTTCAATCAACAACAGCTAGAACAGACACTGCAATTGCTCCAGGTTGATCCATTGCTGCGCCGGGTGAATGCCGAACTGACAGCAGGGAGCGCCCCCGGTCGCAGCATTTTGCACGTCGCGTTGCAAGAAGCACCGCCGTTAAATGCCAGTCTGGGTACCGATAACTATCAGCCCACTAGCATTGGCTCGGCGCAGTTGAGCGTGGCAGGCAGCTATGTCAATTTACTCGGACGAGGCGATCGCTTCTTTGCTCAATATGGTCGCACCAACGGGCTAAACCTTTATGACATCGGCTACACCATCCCCGTCAACCCGCGCGATGGCACAGTGACATTGCGCTACAACACCAACGACAGCCGCATCATTGAAAATGCTGTCGATGAACTCGACATTCGCAGTGATGCCGAAACCTGGTCGCTGGAGTTTCGCCAGCCGTTAACTCGAAGTGTGACGGACGAGTTTGCGTTGGGACTAGCGCTCGATCTGCGCCGCAGTCAGACCTATATTTTGGGCGACATTCCCTTTTCATTTTCAGTTGGCGCAGAGGATGGCGAATCGAAGGTAACGGTGCTGCGGTTAACGCAAGATTGGGTACATCGGGGCAGAACTCAGGTGTTGGCTGCCCGTTCTCAGTTTAGCTTGGGACTAGATGCATTCGATGCCACGATTAACGACAGCGGTACTGACGGGCGGTTCCTGAAGTGGCTGGGGCAGTTTCAGTGGGTGCAGCAAGTGGGAGGGCGATCGCTGCTGGTGACCCGTCTGAATGCACAACTAACTCCCGATTCATTGCTCTCACCCGAACGGATTGGGCTGGGCGGTCAAGATACCGTGCGGGGCTATGCGCAAAACCAAATTGTGGCCGATAATGCAATCTGGGCTGCGGTGGAAGTGCGGCTGCCCCTAACGCCCAACTCCAATCGCCTGCAATTGATTCCCTTCATCGAAGCGGGTCATGCCTGGAATAATGAACTGCCCGACCCCTCCCCCGATCTATTAGTGGGGGCTGGTATTGGTCTCAATTGGCAAGTGCTACGCGGTCTCGATTTACGGGTGGATTATGGCATCCCGTTGGTTAATGCCGACTCGCAAGGTAATTCATTGCAGGACAACGGCATTTATGTGTCGCTGCGATATTCCCCTTTTTAGGAAGTGCAACGATCACCCCTAGAAGTAGACTTAGCACATACCTCCCCCATTATCGATACCGCTCAAAAAAACCTGCTCCGATCCGTCTGTCATACAACCACTGCCAATCTGGTTGATTTTAGGGGCTTACAAGTAATTACTGAGCCTACTTACAGTTAAACCACCCCTGATTTTTAAGCTGCTGCCATGCCTTCTTTAGATGCTCAGCTTTGAATAGGCTGCGTTTTCGCTCGCTCCAAGCCTGAACATCTCCGATCGCCACCTCCACCTCTACTCTCGCTTGAGGGTTTTCCTTAGCAACCCAATGAATTGTTGCCAGCATCTCCATGCCATAGGGTGTTTCAAACCCCTCAATCAACTGGCTCACATGCTCTAGCCGTTGGTGAGCATCCGGATGTTCTGCCAAAAACCTCTCTGCTGCTTGCCGCCCCTGAGGCAAAACATAGATTTGAGATTTCTGAGCGCGATCGCCGTAGCCCTTGATATAGTGACCATCAATCCGTTGCAACGCATGGTTGAGATTGTTAGCGTAGGGACCATAGTGGTGTTTCTTAAACTCCAGTTTGAGGCCGAGTTCCCCTGCCTCCTGAAGGAGATAGGTTAACTTCTGAGCCTCTAGCCGCCCCAACTGATAACCGGGAGTACCATAGCGGTCAAACAGAGAGATGACTAGGGCGCGAGCACGAGTCATAGGTGGTTTACTGGTATTGACCTGCACCTGGCTCACCGTTGGCGAAACACCAGGTTCAAAAAGGATGACTTCTATATCAGGCAATACCGTAAATGTATTGATGATTAGCGGCTTCACTACTGCCCAATCTAGCCCCCCGTTGCCACATCCCAATGGAGGAATAGCGATCGACCGAATGCCCAATCGTTGTACCTCTGCTGCTAGCGCTGCCAAACCTGCATTGACGTCCTCTAGCTTTGAATCTTCCTTCCAATGGCGTTTAGTTGGGAAATTAATGATGTAAAACGGACTGAAGAAATTCCCCGTTCCAACAGTAAACATTTTCCCAGGCTTTACATCACTCTTGTCACAGGCTTTTTTGTACTGCTTAAAATTTTCAGGAAACGCCTGCTTAAACTGTAAAGCAATTCCCTTACCCATCACACCGACACAGTTGACGGTGTTGACTAGAGCTTCTACCTCTGCTTCAAGTAAGTTGCCTCGCCGGAACTCAATCATGGATGATTCTTAACAATTTAATACAATTGTACTGCTTGGTGGCTTTGAAGAATTTTAACGTAAAGAACTTTTAACTTTAGTAGTACCAATCAGCGTAGACGTTAACGGGAGTAAAGTCATTCACCTGTTGCAAGATTTGACGAACCTCTGATTGAACCGAGTGTTTCATCACCCCAATTTCCTGGATTAGGTTCCAGGGAAAAGAGCGATGGACTAAAAACTCGGCCTGACGTTTACATTTTCGGTTGGGGTCAGCTTCGGTGTCATACCAAAGTTTAGATTTCATGACATTTCAATCAATCCTCTCCAGCGCATCTAGATCATCATAAAATTCGGAATACGCCATCACTGCGTGACCGTCGGTAAAGGTAAACAGCGATCCTGATTCTTGAATGGCCTCTACAGTTGTCAGCAGATGTAGAACAGATGCTTGTCCACCCTGATAGTTAGGAACATTGCCTTTGTGGATGGTAAAAAGCATGGGCGATCGCGGGGCAAAATAAAACGGAACATAGTCGTGCAAAACACCCTTAGCTGCATACGGCACGCTTTTAGTTGCCCGTCGATCCTGAATGTTGCTATGAGAAATATCCTGAAAATTCTGTTTCCTAGCCTTAAGCTGCGTATTAGATAACAAGCCACCGCATTGGACGATAGAATTCAGGTTGTCGATATGAGTAATGTGGTACAGCGATAAGGACATCCAGGGGTAGAAAATTGAGTAAGTCGGTATAGCAAGGCGAACAACGAAAAAAAGCGTCACTCTTGATTTTGCCGTCTTTATCACTCTGTATAACTTTTACTGAACACATAAAGATCTAAGGAAACTAACGGATCAATATCGCCAGCGGCGCTTGGAGCCAGTATCAATATGGACAAAAGAGCCAGGTTTGATTGCCAAACCCCCATCCCAGGAATTTACTAGATCCTGATAAATCCGATTCATGTCGGGATGTGAGAAATCAACCGCATCGCCATGAAGATGGCGTGAGCTGGATGCTCCGCCCGCTCGTCGATTAGACTCGGGGTCACGATACCAAGAATTGATCTGTATCTTGCGTCCACCGTTATAGCGATCGCACAGATCCTGCATGACGCGGGAGATTTTGGCGATCCCTTCCATGATGGAGCGA
>Ga0209181_10006309_pt1 | contig 16676 bp, 13 predicted proteins | sample MAT05_FD_187208 | JGI IMG/M metagenome (GOLD analysis project Ga0209181, IMG submission 187208) | Freshwater microbial communities from Lake Fryxell liftoff mats and glacier meltwater in Antarctica - MAT-05 (SPAdes) (version 2) | ecosystem: Environmental > Aquatic > Freshwater > Ice > Liftoff...
AAGCGGCTAATCGGCATGTTGGTGATTGCAAAAAGCCGGTTGAATTCAATGTCAAACTTGCGTTTGAGCTGCGATTTGAATTCACGCTCGAGCCCCGCTTGTCCCGCAGGCAAAAAGGCCCCGGTTGGATTGTAAACCAGATCCAGCTTGAGCCCCGTGTTTTCTTTGCCATAACCGACCGCATTGAGTTGCTGCAAAGTTTTGATGGAATCCTCAAAGACGCCATCACCTCGCTGGGCATCCGTGCGGCCTTTGCTGAAATAGGGTAGGGAGGACACGATATGCACGTTATGCTCTGCAAACCATTCTGGCAGATTATGGTATTTTTTATTGGCCTGCACAATGGTGAGATTGCAGCGATTCATAACGGTTTTGCCCAGTTTGCGGCACTCCTCCACAAACCATCGAAAGTGTGGGTTCATTTCTGGCGCACCTCCGGTTATATCCACGGTGCGGATATCGTACTTTGACAAAATATCCAGGCAAATATCCAGCGTTTCGCGGCTCATGTTCTCCACTTTTTTGTCTGGCCCGGCGTCTACATGGCAGTGAGCACAGGTTTGATTGCATAGTTTGCCAATGTTGAGTTGGAAAATATCAATATTCGTCGGACGGAAGTTTGTGTAGCCATGCTCTGCAATTTTGGTTTGAAATGGCTGGATTTGGAGATCGCTCCGTTCTTTTCCATTCAGGACTTTGAGTTGGAAAAATGTATCTGCAAGCGCATTTCCCTGGGCAGAGAGCGATTTTGTACGTTGATGGATGGACATGGATTGGTGAGTGTGTATTAGAAACGTTGGGTCTTACATGGAGAGTTTTTTGGCGTGCTTCATCATCTGGGTTGAATACACCAGGGTGATACCCGCTTTCATCGTTGCCGCCACATGGACGGCTTCCATCATTTGTTCTTCGTCGGCGCCCACTTTAAGACAGGTTTCCGTGTAGGCATCAATACAATAAGGGCACTGCAAAGCGTGAGAAACCGCCAGGGCAATCAGCGCCTTTTCGCGTTCGGTAAGCGCGCCTTCCTTCATAACCTCCCCATAGTAATCGAAGAATTTTTTCCCCATCGGCCCTTGCCATTCACTTATTTTTCCAAAATTGGCCAAATCCTGGGCCTCGAAGTAATTTTTTTCCTTGCTCATGTATCTTAGTTGAAGGTTAAATGACAATCGGGAAGCAGGAAATACGAGCTTCCACTGACTTTGGATTTTTCAGATCAAAGAAACTCGCCTCCATTTTCATATCGTTCCAATAAGTCGGGCCGACGGCTGCGGGTGCGTTCCAAACTTTGTTCGTGCCGCCACTCGCTGATATTTTTCTCATGGCCTGAAAGTAGCACCTCTGGCACTTTCATTCCTTCCCATTCTGCAGGACGCGTATACACTGGCGGCGCCAGCAAATCATCCTGAAAACTGTCGAAAAGCGCTGATGTTTCATCATTCAAAACGCCCGGAATCAAACGCCCCACGGAATCTACCAGGACCGCCGCGGCCAATTCCCCACCAGACAGCACATAGTCGCCGATGCTGATTTCAAGCGTAACGTATTTTTCCCGAATCCGTTCATCAATGCCTTTGTAATGCCCGCAGATCACGAGCAGGTTTTCCTTCATGCTCAGTTGGTTGCAAAGGCTTTGGTCCAGCCGTTGGCCGTCGGGACTGGTATAGATGATGGCATCGTAACTGTGTTCGGCGCAGAGCTTATCAATGCAGGCAGCCAAAGGCTCGGGCCGCATGACCATGCCTGCGCCTCCGCCGAACTGGTAGTCGTCCACTTGACGGTGTTTTCCCAAAGCGTAGTCGCGCAGGTTGTGGAGGAAAACTTCCAGGAGGCCCTTGTCTTTTGCGCGTTGCATGATGGAGTGGTTGAGCGGGCTTTCCAAAAGCTCGGGCAGTACAGAAATGATATCGAATCGCATAGAGGGGCAAAGGTCGTGAAAATTGGCAATGTGCTCCAGAGAACAAGATCTCCGCATTTTTCAGTATATTTTTTCTGTAAAAAAAGAGCACCGCGTGTTGTGTGAACAACATGCGGTGCTACGAATATAAAAGTGGTGTGAAAAAACACCCCTTTATGGAGAATCCATTAAAAATTTAGGCGAAGACCCAATTGAGCCTGCCAGAGCGAACTGATAACACCCGATTCGTCAATGTTCCAAACCGTGCTGGCTGGTTTTTTGAACGTGAACTCGGGGTTTCCAGTGGTGCTATTATTGCCTTTGTAAGCGATCAACTGATAGGCATCGTTGGAAATAAAGAAGCGACGACCCCAATCAGCATTGATCATATTTCCAACATTGAAAATATCCAGGGAGACTTGAATTCCGCGCGCTCTGCCGGCCATTTTGACATTGAACTCCTGTATTATTTTCAAATCGAAAATGTTGGTAAAGGGAGTGCGACGGCCATTGCGTTCAGCGTAGCTTCCACGATTGGCATCCAAGTACTCATCACCCTTAATAAACTCGTCCAAAGCAGTCCATTGTACAGCAGCTGTACCAAGGGTGGCATCGTCTACCAAGTTGATATCAGATTGTTGAGCTGGGATGTAGATCAAGTCTTGACCATTTGTGACACTGTTTTTTACGAGGTTGTTCCCATAGGTGTAAGAAAAACGAGTACCCGATTCACCTGTGTAAAACAAAGAGATCGTGGTGGCACCACCGAATTTAGATCCATATTTGATGGTTTTGGAAACAAAGCCAACTACGCGTGAACCCAAATCAAAGTCAGAATAAGTCAGCGGCAAATTGTTTTGGCCATTGACGCTTTCATTGAAAACCCAGTTGGAAGAGTTTTGCGACGAAGTACCATCATTGATCACCTTGGTTTGTCCAAAAGTGTAGGCCATAGAACCTACCCAACCTCCAGCAAATGGTTTTTGCAATTGCGCTGTAAGGCTATAGGTAGAACCTTCGCTGGTATTGTAACCCAGGATCACGTCGGTGTATTTTGAGCTGATAAAGGTGTTCGGGTAAATCGTTCTGTTATCCGGCCCCCCTTTCAAAGTTGCAGTGGATGGAGTGCGGTTGATATTTTGATAAATGATGTTGTTCAAGGTTTTGGAATAGATACCTTCCAAGGTGCCCACTAAGCCAAAAGGCAATTTGCCATCAATGGCCAAGCTTGCACGGAATGTTTGTGGGTATTTGAAATCCTTGGCGAACAAGTCAATCTGTGCATTACCAGCACTTTTGCCAAAATCTTCGTTGGTGTATTGCTGATTAATGTCAGGAGAGAAGGCAAAAGTGGAGTCTTTGCTAATATCGGAAGCATTGGCCGCTACAGAAGCCAACAATATGCCGTTGTTGGTGTACATACCGCCTGGCCATACAAAAGGAATACGGCTGGTGAATATCCCAGCACCACCGCGAAGCACCAAGCTGCGATCCCCATTGACATCGAAGTTGAAGCCCAGGCGGGGCGAGAACAACAATTGGGTGCCTGGCGCTTTCCCAGCAACTGCACCACGCAGATCATATCCAGCGTTGGCCATCAGCTGTCCTTCGGTGGCATTGAAGGCAGTGGCTTCGGTTGGGTCATCCAAAAACATCGGAATGTCCACGCGCAAACCAGTGGAGACCGATAAATTATTGGTTACCGCAAATTCATCCTGTGCATAAAAGCCCAATTGAAGCGCTTTGAAGTCCGCCGCGGCCGCAGCACCATCCGAAACACCGTCTCTAGGCAACAGGGAATAGGTGCGGTTGTACAGGTTGGGCAATTTTCCAGTCAGGAAATCATCCATGCTGCTGTAGCGATATACCCCATAGGATTGGCGAACGAACAAGTTGTACAGGTCGAAAAACTCATTGTGCGTACCAAACGTCAATTGGTGTTTTCCTTTGTAAATATTAAAATTGTTGGTCAAGGTGAAAATCTTCTGTTCCAACAAATTAGCCGTCGAAAATTGTTCGCTGCCTGCTTGGATAGACCCCGATCCATCCTGTATGTTAATGAAAGGGCGCGGCGTCCCAACAGGATCGCGATCGTCGTTTACATTGGTATAGCTGACAACAAAATTGTTGGTCATGCTGCTGTTTACAATGCTGTTCAATTCCACTGCGGTTGAATTGGTAACGGAAGGGAATGAAATGCCTGAGTTTGCAAATCGAATCAGTGAATTGCTGGAGCTTTGTGAGCTCAATGATTCTCCTTGTGTATAATGGTGGCGAACCATCAACTTGTGGTTTCTCGATAAGTTGAAGTCCAAACGAGCCAAAATTTTCGCTCCGTCGAGTTTGTCTACTTTCCCCAGATAATCCAATCCATCATAACCCAGTTCTGCCAAACGCGCTGCGAATTGGTCAATTTTAGCTTGGTCTTTGGTATTGCCATTGTAAGCAGAAAAGTCGAAAGGCTGTGGCGTTTCATTGCGCTGAAGTTCAGCATTAACAAAAACGAAAACTTTGTCCTTGATAATAGGTGCGCCTATTCGGAACCCAAAGGTGTTGGCTACAAAATCAGGCAATTTGCGTTTTGCTCTGGACAAAGTGTCGGGCAGTGAAACCTTCAATCCTGCCAGATCTTCATTTCGAGTGAAATAGTAAACGGATCCTTCTACAACATTGGAGCCGCCGCGGGTAACCGCGTTGATGCCACCTCCAGAGAAACCACTAAGTTTCACGTCATAGGGGGCCACTACAATGTTTATTTGCTCAATAGCATCCGGAGAAATTGGAGAAATGCCCGTTTGACCACCATTCGTTCCAGAGGCAGCCAAACCAAATACATCATTGTTTACCGCACCATCAATATAGATGGAGTTAAAACGATTGTTCGCGCCTGCAATCGTGATGATATTGTCACCTCGAATACTAGCCTGTGGAGTCAAGCGAGCATAATCTGTCAAGTCACGGTTCACAGTCGGCAGCACATTGATCTCTTCCTCGCTGATATCAGTTGATGCGCCATTTTTTTCTGTGTTTAACAGGCTTTTTTTAGCGACAACAACTACCTCACTCAAAACGGCCACATCGTCTTTTAATTTAGAGTCAAAGACAAATGTTTGGCCCAATGAAAGATAGATATTTTCTCTCACTTGTTCTTTGTAACCTGTGTAGGTCACACGAATGGTGTACGGCCCGCCTACACGGAGGCCACTCATGTTGAAACGACCGTCAGCACGAGTTGCTGTTCCATAAGTGGTACCAGAAGATTCGTGTCGTGCAATAACAGTCGCACCAATCAAACCTTCTCCATCAGAATCTGAAATAAGACCAGAAATAGCCGAAGAAGTTGAACCCTGTGCAAATACATGGGTAACAGCAAGTAGCATTAAACCGCAACTTACCACTAAAATTTTGGAAATGTTCCTCATACGAAAAGTGTTGGATTTGATAAAAACAGAAAATTTTCGACGGCGAATTTACTACAGCCATGTTAATCCCCGATTAAGTTTTGCCGTTAGGTTGCAATCCCTTTTACTACTCTATGGCAGGTTCTGGGAGTTTTTGCTACTTTTGAGCCACTTATTGACAATATCAATTTTAGAACCACAGACAACCAGGAATTTGGATATTTTAACAAAAACCAATATTCCTGGTATCAATAGCACAATGTCCAAATTCAACAATTTCAAACATGAAAAAAACTATCCTGGCACTAGCGCTCTTACTCGGCATCTTCTACACAGGTCGTACCCAAGTCATTATTACAGAGATCATGTACAATCCACCAGAAAGTGGGAATGATTCGTTGGAATACATTGAATTGCACAATTTCAACAACTTGCCTACCGATATCTCTGGCTGGACTTTTACCCCTGTTAACAGTATTGAGTATGTTTTCCCGGCAGGCACCGTCATGGCGCCGGGCGGTTATATTGTATTGGCAAAAAGTGTCAGTGCTGTACAATCGGTATTTGGCCATACTGCCACCGCCTGGACTGCTGGCGCTTTAAGCAACGGTGGAGAACTCATTGAACTTCGGGATGCTGCCGGAACGCTAAAAGATGCCGTATCCTATTTGAATGCGGTGCCTTGGCCTACAGAGGCTGCGGGCATGGGGCCGTCTATCGTGCTTTGCGACTTCAATTCCGACAACAGTCTGCCCGCTAATTGGCAAGCTGCAACTACAGGCACTGGCATCATCATCAATGGCAATGAGGTGAAAGGAAACCCTGGGGCTGCTTCTGGCTGCACGGGCATGAACGAAATAACCGCCGTAGACGACAATGTAGCCGTGCCATCGGGACAGGCTTCCGTCCTAAATGTTCAGGGGAATGACCTGATCATCAATTCCCTCACGCTCTTCATCATTGTAACGCCCCCCACGCAGGGCAGCGCCACAGTGAGCGGAAACAGCATTTCCTATCAATCCAATGCCGGCTATTGTGGCCCCGATCAGTTTACCTATCAAATCTGTGACGCCAACGGCTGCTCTGAGGCTACTGTCAACATCACCGTGAAATGCTACCTGCTTCGTACCATTGGCCTGGTAACCACCGAAAACCCAAACACCGGGGTGGCTGATTCGCTCAATGCCAACTGCGAACTGCAAGGCACTGTATATGGTGTAAACCTCCGACCGCTCAACAACAGTGTGCCTTCCATGCTTTTCACTATCATTGACAACAATGGAGATGGCATCGCGGTCTCGACCTTGGGCGGCACTTTTGGGTACACCGTAAAAGAAAAGGATAAGGTGACCGTGCGAGGCACCATTGCACAATTCAATGGCCAGACTGAAATTCGTCCAGACACGATTTTAAAAATCTCTGCCGACAACCCCTTGCTTGCGGCAACCGTAGTAACTAGTTTGTCTGAAGCAACAGAATCCAAATTAATCAAAATCAACAGTTTGCACTTGGTAGATCCTGCGGAATGGACCACTGGGATGGGTTCGAGCGGCTTCAATGCCCGCGCAGTTTCTGACAACAACCCGAACGATACGATCCTGATCCGCATTGATCGCGATGTGGAGACTTTCAATTATCCTGCCCCAACCGTACTTTTTGACCTTACGGGCCTTGGCGGACAGTTTGACGCAACCAATCCTTTCAACACGGGTTATCAGGTGCTTCCTCGTTACGATGCCGATATTGACCTCATCGCTGCTGCGCATGAGGCTGATTTCAGCGCGGAAGTTTCACTTTCTCCCAACCCGGCCAGCAATCTGATCTCCATTGAAATGAGCACGTCCTTTGACCGTATCGTACTGTTGAATGCCAAAGGTCAGGTAATCAAAACTTATTATCAACCGGGCAATCAGCAAAAAGTGGATGTTACGCTGTACAAATCTGGTGTCTATTTTGCCCGATTCGAGAAGGGGGGGAAGACTTGGACGACGCGTTTTGTGAAAATGTAGGCCGAAATTTATTTCGGTATCAGCTAATCTTTAGCCGAAATGAAATTCGGCCTACCGCCCTTCGGTCTCCAAGCCGCAGGGCGGTTTTTGTCTGTAAAGACTCTTTTTCCTTTTTGGCCTAAACCTTGCAAGCCAGCAGGTTTCACACAATACTGCCCTGGGCATGACATCTTTAACGTTACGCTGTATTCTACTTTTTCACTTTGCATGTTTGCCCCAACTGCTTTTTTCACAGAACAAAAAACTCGCTCGCCGAACCAGTTTACCCGCCGGTTTTTCAGGCAGCCAATTTCTTAAAGGAAAACAACGATGGAAAAGCCTGCCCAAATTCTTGATTTCCAAACAGTTCGAATCCATCACCCAATGGGAAGGCAATGTTTGGGAGGCTGCCAATGAAGGCCGAAAGCCCCAGTTTCAGCGGATTTGGAGGTTGAAGAAGTAGTTGAGAATGTTGAGATTTTGCACTCAACATTCTAAGCACCCTCAAAACGGATACCCAACCGCCAAATTCGGGTTGAAATCCCTGGGCTGCATTTTGGAAAACAGGTTGCGAACCCAATAACCATTCCCGTCAGCATCAGCGTAAGGGCGCCGAACGGGTAGCCCAAAGTCTATGCGCAATACAAAATAATCCAAATCCATACGAAGGCCAAAGCCGGTGCCGATGGCTATGTTCTTGTAAGAATCCCAGCGCAACTCTGATTCCAAGCGGTCTGGATCTTTGCGGAGTGTCCAGATATTGCCACCGTCCACGAAAACGGCGCCCTTCAGCCATAAAAATAGCGGAAAACGCAACTCGCCTCCAAACTCAAAGCGGAAGTCCGCTGCTTGATAAAATGGTTGGGTGGCAAGCGGTTTGGGCTCATTGGTAAGGGCATCTCGTATTGTGTAGCCTCCTGGTCCCAACTCACGGATGCGCCAGGCTCGAAGACTTGAAGGCCCGCCCACAAAAAACTGCTTTACAAAAGGCACGGCACGCGAGTCGCCAAACGGCGCGGCCACCCCGGCCCCAACACGCACTGCGCCAACCACGTTTTGATTGAAATTGCGTGTGTACACGGCTTCTTGGTCGAGTCGCAAAAACTGCGCAAAATCCAAGTCTCCGATACGCCAGACATCCTCCTTTTTCCCGCTTAACAATGGCCATGCACGATTGGCAACAAGCACTTCGAGGCCACTCAATTCGGTGTTGAAACGATAATTCCAACGCTCTCCAAAACGATTGGGGCGGTTTGCATAGGTGTAGTTGAAAGAGCGAAGCACCAGCCCCGTAAAAAGTTGGTTTCCAAAACTTCGCTGCAAGAATTCACCTGGAACCAACAGCGAATCAAATCGAGGGCGCAGCACATCCAGCCCTATGTGATCCCAGTTGTACTGATGCTCGGGATTCGAACGAACCCGGTAACCAAAAGAAACGTTGGAGAGGTGGAAAGAGTAGAAATTGGTGACATCCAGATAGTTGTAATTCAACGAAAGTCTTGCCTCCCCATCGGAACGTATCCGCTCGTAAAAGTTTTTACTCAAAAGGCGCTTTTTGCCCAAATGGACTTTATCAGCAACCCACCAAAAACCAAAATAGTCAAAAAATCGAGGGAACAAGAGTTCGTTTTGAAATTTGAACTCTTGGGAAAAAACAATTTTCGGATTGGAAATGTCAAACTCGATGTTGTAGCTCACACTGCTTTGCAAATTCTCTGCACCTGAAAGCAGGTTTCGGTTTACCAAGAAAAATATGGGAGAAAGCCCCAACAATCCGTTGCTGATCGAATTTCTGGAGTAATTGAAGTCCAAATCGCTGCCCGGCGAAAAGCGTTCGTTGGGCGAAAGGTTTACCGTCACGTTTATTTTGTCCGTCTCGGTACTGTCTTGTACGGGCCGTAGCGACACAAAGCGATAAACCCCTAATGCGTTCAGATTGCGCAGCGTTTTGTCAAAATTTGATTGTTGGAATAGATCTCCAGGGTCGAGCAAGATTTTTCTCCGAAGCAAGCTAGGCCTTATCCAAAGTTTGGCTTCTGCGGCTGCAAAATACACCCCGGTAATGGTCGTGTCGCGCCGCATCGAAGAGAAGTTGGGCACCACCCCGGAGAGCACCTCAATTTTTCCAATCGTATAGGTGCGATGCATTGTGCTGTCATTGTACGGAAGCACTTCAATGGTTATGTTGGCTTTCGTGTCCGTGCTGTCGCCACCAAATTCGATATACTGCGGGATAAAATAAGCATAGCCGCGGTTTTTCATAACCGAGGATATACGGAGTTTTTCGGCATCAAAAATGTGGATATCGAGCGGTGTGCCGCGTTTTATGAGCGACTCTCCGGCAATGGCCTGCAGGATTTGAAGTATTTGGGTGTCTCGGCTTGTAAATTGAACATTGCCAACAGTATAGCGCGGACCGAGGTCGAGTTGGTAGGTTGTTTTGGCCTTATATTTTCCCACAAAAGTGGTTTTGAAACTGGATTCTGCGCGGAAATACCCACTTTGACGCATCTGGGTTTTGAAGTTCAGCGCCGTACGTTTTGCCAAAGTGGAGTCGTACACGACGGGAGGCTCGGCAATACGTTTGTTGATCCATTTGGCAAAATCAGATTTCCGATCACGGAACTTGTAATAAAGGCCCAACCGTGGATAGAAAAAACCGAGACTGCGGCGGTTGGGTTTTTGTCGGTAAAATGGCGCCAGTTCGTTGGAAAGTGCGGTTTTGGCCGATAAACTGAGCCGTTTTTCAGCCTTTATCTTTAAGGCGTTTTTTACCAAAAGGCGTTCGCCCTTTTCGGCATCAAGGTGTTTGGTGACGTTGCAAGCGGAAAGAACGAGGAGCGGCAAGAGGATTATTGAAAGAAGGCGAGGCCCAATCATCCGATGCCTCAATGTCGTCGGCTGATTAGGTGGTTCAAAGTGGGTATTTCTTTTTCGAAAAAAAAACATAATGGAATAAACGCCTAAGCGAAATGGTGGCCGCTGCAAAAGTCGGTAAAAAATCGCGGGAGTCGTCCTTTGACTCTAATCCTTAGGAATGCGTTGCTACAAGTTTTACCTTTGCAACTGAATACTTGCACTGGATCCACCCATGCTCTCACACAACCAGCTCAAACACCTCCGCTCCCTCAGCGTAAAAAAATACCGCCAACAGCACGGCCAGTTCCTCGTGGAAGGGGAGAAGATGGTGGCTGAACTGCTTGAGCAGTCGCGTATTGAGCTGTCGGCCATCTTTGCATTGGAACCCTGGATTGAAAAAAACAGCCGGTTTTTACGTCCGTTTTCTGACAAAGTCACCGCGGTAACAGAAACCGAACTTGCCAAAATCTCTACGCTTGCCACGCCAAACCAAGTGCTGGCCGTGGCATTCAGGTCACTCGAAACATATAGATATTCACTTGTAAAGGAAGATATCTGCTTCTATCTTGACGGCATACAAGACCCCGGCAACATGGGCAGCATCCTTCGCGTCGCCGATTGGTTTGGCTTTCCAGCGGTTTTATGTTCGCCCGATTGTGTGGACGTTTTTAGCCCAAAAGTGGTGCAGGCGAGTATGGGCGCCATTTTTCGGATACAAACTTGGGAAATTGAATTAACCGAACTTTTGGAGAATGCCCCACAAATCCCAGTGATTGGGGCGGTGCTGGATGGGGAGAATGTATTGGAAGCAAAACTTCCTGCGTACGGCTTGCTAGTGATCGGAAATGAAGGGCGGGGCATTTCAGCTTCGGTGGAACGTGTGCTTACACATCGGATCAGTATCCCGCGCCACCCGGCTGGCAAAGCGGAGTCGCTGAATGCTGCGGTGGCCTCAGGGATATTGGCGGCGGCATTTCGTCGGTAAAAATGGCCCATTAATCTTTACGTTTCGAAGCCTTATTTCGCATCTAATTGGTTCCTTTTCATCAAGTTGTGCGAAAAAAGCGAGCCGCTGGAATTTTTTAAGTGCGAAACATTAAACCCGTAAATTCTATTTACTTTCGCCCATTCAATTTTTTCAAAACAAAACATTCAAACTCAAATTTTGAAACTATGACAGACATCCGCAAATACCTTCCCATAATTCTGCTTGGCCTGCTGGCTGTGCTAGTATTTAGCATGTGCGGTTCTTACAACACAACGGTCAAAAAAGATGAGGCCGTTAAAGCATCCTGGTCGCAGGTTGAAAATCAGTATCAACGCCGCGCCGACCTGATCCCCAACCTTGTCAATACCGTAAAAGGGTATGCTAATTTCGAGCAGCAGACCTTGGAAGCCGTAGTACAAGCCCGCGCTTCTGCCACACAAACAAAAATTGATCCAGAGAACCTCACGCCTGAAGCCATTCAACGCTTTGAACAAGCTCAACAGGGCCTTTCAGGTGCTTTAGGCCGACTTTTGATGGTAACCGAAAACTACCCGGATTTGAAAGCCAATCAGAACTTTCTAGACTTGCAAAAACAGCTGGAGGGGACCGAAAACCGCATTTCTGTGGAGCGCAAGAATTTCAATGAATCGGTTCAGGATTTCAACTCGCACATCCGGCACTTTCCTACCAATTTGTTGGTAGGCATCTTCGGTTTTTCACCTAAGGGCTATTTTCAGGCATTACCTGGCAGCGAAAAAGCGCCTGAAGTAAAGTTTTAAATGAATAAACAGGAGTCGCCACAAAATTTGTGATGACTCCTGTTCACAGTGGATCCAATGATATTTACCAAAGAAGTTGAAGCTCGGGTCATTTCGGCCATTCGAGGAGCAGAGCGCGAAACAAGCGGTGAAATCCGCTTGTTTGTAGAGGAATTCTGTCTGCGCGACAGTCCGGTAGAGCGTGCTGCAGAAATATTCCAGCTCTTTGGAATGTTCAATACCAAAGAGCGCAATGCCGTGCTAATTTACCTCGCCGAGAAAAGCCATCATTTTGCTATCTGGGGAGATGCAGGCATACACGAGCGGGTAGGTCACCAATTTTGGGAAGACGAAAAAAAACTTTTGCACGAACATTTTATCCGTGATGAAGCCGCAGCGGGTATTTGCAAAGCTATTCACCTTATTGGACAGCGATTGAGCGAACATTTCCCCGCCGATGAAAACAACAACGACAATGAACTTCCTGACGAGATTATTTATGGTTAAGGATAAGCAGGGTAAAGTAGACGGCCTTCCTCCTTCGCCAAGGCTAGGGCTTTACCCGCCGAAGCCTTGGCGAAGGAGGGCAAAACTCCTATTGCTATTGCTGCTCCCGCTGGCGGCATTCGCCCAGGGTGACGCTGCGCTTTTTCCAACCAAGCCCAAGCCAGCCGTTTATGTCCACGACTATTCGGGCTGGCTACAGCCAAACCAAAAAAGTGCATTGGAGCAAAAACTCCGCAGTTATTGGGACAGTACCTCAACTCAAATTGTGGTGATGATTCGCCCTGATATCGGTGATTACGACAAGGCTAGCTACGCTTTTGAACTGGGCAACCGATGGGGCATCGGGCGCAAAGACAAAGATAATGGCGTGGTAATGCTTATCAAGAGCGAGGCGCCGGATCGGGGCATTTTTATTGCCACAGGCTATGGCACCGAAGGGGCTCTGCCTGATATTACGGCGGGGCAAATTATCCGCAACACGATGGGCCCTTATTTCCGTCAGCAGCAATATTATGAGGGCATCAATGCAGGAATAGACAACATTATAGCTGCGCTACAAGGTGAATTTCAAAAAGAATCCGCCCAAGAAGCAGGTAAAGGCGTATCCATATTGGTACTTCTTTTTATTGCCCTCCTATTTTTTCTGGTAATGGGGGCCATTGTGTACAAACTCCGAAATATCGGACAAATGATCACCCACGACGGGCGCTCTAAAAAGCGAAATCGCGACGACGACAATTTTGGAGGCGGATGGTGGATTGGGGGTGGTGGTTTTGGCGGAGGCTCCAGTGGCGGCGGTGGCTGGGGTGGAGGAGGTGGCGGAAGTTTTGGTGGCGGCTCCTTTGGTGGAGGTGGTGCTGGAGGGGATTGGTGATCCTGCGTCCTTTCTGTGGAGGGTAAATCCAAAACCCTCCGCAGATACAGTTATGGAGGGGTCAAATTATCTCCTCGAATAGCTCGCCAGAAGGAGCAGGAAAAGTACGGGCCAGCGTATCTAGCCTAGTATGGTGCATTTGTCGGAATCCCTCCAAGACTTTTTCAACCATACGACCGTCCACCATTTTTTGTGCCCCGTCTAAGGTGGAGAAACGCTCGTCATCGCCCAATTTGAACGTTTGTTCATAGAGCGAGGTCTCAAACTTTACAGAAGTTCGTCCGTCATTTTTAAATACGGTGATCTTAAGGCTGGGATGCTCGATGTAGCCAATGATTCGCATACTTTTTGATTTGCGTTTTCTAGTTTAATAATCCAGTCTAAGCACTTTTTTGTCTTCCAAATAAGTGCCCTTTACGAGATGCACCACAGATTTGGTGCCTTCTTCCGTCGTGAGTGTTTGTCCGTCCTGAAAGTGTGTATTGTATTTCACCACTGACATGGAGGCATCATAAAGTGTTGCATGCACTTCCGTTTCAGAATAGGTTGAGTTAACGATTTCCATTTCTTCCAGACCAAATTCCGTTAGTCCATAGGTGAAGCCATTGCCAGATCCGGGCCTGCCAAAATAGACCCAACAATAGAGTGGGATGCTTTGATTTTGTATCATGTTGCGGGCGGCAGCAGTATAATATCCGTTCGATAGCAACAAATATTGACTTTCCATGAATATGCCTGACGATCGTGTGACTTCAAGCAATGCAGCAGCAGTCTGTGTAAAGATCTTGTGAAGGTCTAGGCTGCGATTGGCTGGCCCAATGACAGAGATGACGACCTGCGCTTGGTGCAAGGAAGTCTCCTCTGCTGCCGTTTTCCATAGCCAAGAGAGTCGTGCTGCTGCCCCGATTTCATCTGGAGCGGCTGGGTATTCAAGGTAGGCAATCATAACGGTTGCACCTCCCAACGTATTAAAAACGATCGTTTTGTCGGTGATGTTAACAGAATCTGCTTTTAGTTTCCAAGTGGTTTTTAAGGCTGTTAGCAGTGCTTTGTTGTCGGGGGCTTTTTTTTCTTGAAGCAGTACCGTACCACTTACCACCAGTTGTTCATTCGGTTTTTGGGCCAAAACAAACCCTTGATGGACGATAAAAACTACTATTAGGCAGCTATATTGGAAACGGGCAAGGGCTTTGCGCATAATTGGAATTGTGTTTGAAAATTGAGGCCAAAGAACGCAAGTCTTTGCCTAATATTGGATCAGATAAGACATATCCTTTTCAGATAAAACACTTTTGTGGCAGAAAATCATAGTCATTTGGGGCGCTGCAGACGATCAGTCGAACTAATTGGCCCGGTGAACGTTATTTTCCTTGCAAATCCTTTTTGTTTCGTTTATGAACTGTTTTACAGGGGTATTCCCTATCTAATGTTTCCTGCAAAATAATTAATTTTTAAAAAACCTTTTGCAGTAAAATGATAAGTTCTTAAATTTGAACCTAAAATAGCTCATCCAGTAAAATTTCGGATAGCCACCCGGCTAAATGTGCGTACGTCCTCGTAAATATTCAAGTGCTTTTGCAGCAGCCATTTCAATGATTTGCTGTTATCTTTTTTCCAAAAACTGATCAATTACTTTAGCTATGATTTACAAGATTAAACTTAAAAATGCGGAAGAGAGCGTCCTTTTGGATGACCGCGTGTACGAATGGATTACTTCTGACCCATATCTCACTAAAATTGATATTCTCAACAACCTTCGACTGCACTCAAGCGGTTGTGTCGTTTTCCAGAAAACCTGGAAAAAGGCGGAAGGCGGGTTCAAAACCGAAACCATTTACCTGCACAAATTGATTGCCGAAAAGTTCTTGTCTGCAGACAAAACCAAGGTTCAACGGCTTGTAGGTGCAAAAAATGGCGACAAACTGGATTGTCGGCTCGATAACCTCGTGTACCGCTCGCGTGCTACGGCCAGCCGCATGCGAAAAACCAGCAGCAATACCGGTTTCACGGGGGTTTACCGGGAGCATCGGCGATTCCGGGCAGTCATTTCACTTCATGGCAAAGCCAAGCACATTGGGATGTTTGATTCCGCTGAGGATGCCGCAGCTGCCTATAACAAAGTCTCGAAAGAATACTTTGGAGAAGAAGGCAAAATCAATAAGGTAAAAGGTTGGTGATCTTAGTGCATCCTATCCCCTCGTGGTAGCAGATTTTCCATAATGGACGCTTCAAAAACAAGGCATTTTCTCCAACGTGCCTGGGCTTTTTCTTTTCCAAAATAGAATTCAGCCAGGTCTAGAAATAAGCGGTAATGCCCCGCTTCTGCTATCATGAACTTGTGGTACCATCCGCGCAAATCCTCTTCTGAACAGTGCAAGGACAGCAATCGAAATCGCTCGCAACTGCGTGCCTCTATCATGGCACAAATAAGTAGTTTGTCGAGTAGTGCTTGTTCTCTGGGCTGTCCTTTCTCCTGAAAACCAAGGAGTTGGTTCACATATTCGTCTTTCCGTTGACGACCCAGTTGCAGACCGCGTTTTTTCAGTTCGGCCAAAACCATTCTGAAATGCCCCCATTCTTCGGTCACAATAGGTGCTACTTCTTCCACCAGTTCAGTACGGTCTGGATAAGCTTGAATGAGCGAAATACAGGAGGTTGCGGCCTTCTGCTCGCAATAAGCATGATCGGTAAGGATTTCGCCGAGTTCGATTTCGGCAAGGTTCACCCATCGAGGGTCGGTTGGGAGTTGAAGTCCTAGCTTTGTGATCTGCATGACAGGTTTGTCAGGATTGGACTGGAATAACTGGATTGGCAAAAATACACACAGTATCTTCTTCGACTTGAAATTGTTCCTTCAAAACAGCATTGGCTGGAATTTGCGGAGCAACCAACCCTCCCCCCAGGCGCTGCTTGTTTTCAAGTACCCTGATTTCGTCCCAACAACCGGTGGCCAAAAACTGATTCAAAATATCAGCCCCACCTTCTACCAGAAGTATAGCACGGTTTGAATTTTTTAGGGATTCTAAAAGGTTAGGAATCAGCACTTTGCTTTCTGTGGGGATAAATTCGGTTTTATTAAATTGTGCTGCAATGCTTGAACTTCCATACACCCAGGTCTCGGTAGAATCATCCAGCAAGTGATGGTTGGACGGAATTTTGCCGTGTGTGTCAAATACGATTCGAAGCGGACTTTTCCCAAAATAATACCGTACGTCCAGCCGTGGGTTGTCAAGTAAGGCCGTGTTGGTTCCCACCAAAATTGCATCAGATGCTGCTCGCCAACGGTGCACGAGTCTTAATGCTGATGGGCTGGAGATGGCCGTCCGCGCTCCATTTTTCCCCAAAAAAGCATCTTGGGTTTGTGCCCATTTCAAAATAATACGCGGACGGTGCTCATTTAT
>Ga0209181_10006310_pt1 | contig 16672 bp, 12 predicted proteins | sample MAT05_FD_187208 | JGI IMG/M metagenome (GOLD analysis project Ga0209181, IMG submission 187208) | Freshwater microbial communities from Lake Fryxell liftoff mats and glacier meltwater in Antarctica - MAT-05 (SPAdes) (version 2) | ecosystem: Environmental > Aquatic > Freshwater > Ice > Liftoff...
CGGGGACCGCCGGTATCGGACACATGATGGGTGAACTGTTCTTGAGCGCGACCGGAACCGAAATGGTGCACATCCCCTACAAAGGTGCCGGTCCTGCGGTGCTCGACGTGATTGGCGGACAGGTCCCTGTGTTGTTCGACAATATGCCGTCGTCGAAAGCGCAAATCGAGGCTGGCAAGCTGCGCTTGTTGGCTGTCGCAGCGCCAAAACGCCTTTCCTATTTCCCGAACGTCCCGACCTTTGCCGAACTGAACATGGTGGATGTGAACGATCCAGCCTGGTACGGGCTGGTCCTGCCGGCCAAAACGCCGAAGGAAATCGTCGACAAAATTGCTGCCGCTGCGGTCAAGGCGCTGGCCAATCCGGCGGTGAGGGAAAAGCTGGCGGCGCAAGGCGCAGAACCGGTCGGCAACACCCCGGCGCAGTTTGCCGCACAGATCAAAGTCGAGTACGACAAGATGAAGGCGCTGGTCATCAAGAAGGGCATCAAGCTCGATTAATTGATCGACTTACCCAGATTCGGCATCTGGCAGCCGGTTGCGATCGCAACCGGCTATGTGCGACACCGCGTTGCGCGCACAGAGTTACGCGATTAGTTGGGTATTTAACGGCTGGCCACGCAAAAATATAGAGGCTCGCAATCTGGCAAAAGTCGCGTCGGGGATCTTGCAGACAACGGCCAAATACACGGCCTGCGACGACGCGCCGACCAGAACGATTTTTCGCTACGTACCCTCCAGTACTTTGATCATTTCCTGAAGGTGCCCCCGCGCCGGAATGGATGACCAAAGGCATTCCGTTCATTGAACGGGAAGAAGAAAGGGAGCGCGTTGGCAACCCCCTACCCGCTGGCGAACTTGCCGCGTTGGCGAACGTGCCGCGCTCACGAATTAGCCGCGCTGGCGAAAAAAAACCCGCCGAATATCATTCGGCGGGCCTTTTTTCTTGGCCATCAGACGTGGAGTACGCGCGGCTTACGCCTAGCTGAGTGAATCCTTCAAGAAGCCCCGCATATCCGCCGCCATTTTGATCAGCGACGGCGCGTGGATATACATCATGTGTCCAGCCTCGTAGTAATAGCGCGAAATGTTTTTCGCAACCGTCGGGTCGAGCGACAGATGATTCATCGTGTAGTCAGAGGCGAAGTGCGGCGTGGCAAGATCGTAATAGCCGTTCGCGACGTACACTTTCAAGTGCGGGTTCATGTTCATTGCCTTGCGCAGCGTTTCACCGACACTGACGTAGCGATTTGCATAATCCTTCCAGCCCCACGTCAGATAGAGCCCCGACAAGACCCGATAGTCGAGATCGGTTTCAAACTTAAGCGTACGGCGCACGTAGTCGTTCAGCGTGGTGGCGAAGACACCGCCAATCGCCGCGTGTGCGGGATCAAAATCAAAATGTTCGCCGGCGCTATCTCGGTCGCGCGCGGTAAACCGGCTATCGAGTCGACCGACCGTCGTACATTCGTGACGTAGCAGCTCTTTGCAGAAGCGGTGGATTTGAATTCGAAGTTTGGTTGACTTCACATAGGCCGCAGACAAGCCGCTATAGCGTGCGACCTTTTCCGCCATCGCATTAAAGTCCTTGGGCGCAAGGCTATCGCCTTGAAAGAGTGCATGCGCGTATTCGTTAGCAGCAAACGCTTCGACTTCTTTCATCAGGGTCGGCAGCGACTTCTTCTGCAAGTCGGCAGGCAATTTCTTGTGCGTCCATGCGGTTGCGGCGTAAGTCGGTAAATACAGCATCGGCGGCATATCGTTGCCGTGATCGAAACGCAGGGTCTGAAAATCGAGTGCGACCGAAATCAGATACAGCCCATTGATGTACATGCCGTACTTGTCTTGCAGCAGGCCCGCCAGCCCGCAGGCACGCGTGGTGCCGTAGCTCTCGCCGGCAATAAATTTCGGGCTCGCCCAGCGCTCGTTGCGCGACACGAATAACCGAATGAACGCCCCGACGCTGTCAAGGTCGCGCTGATACTCGTGAAACTCCTTGGTCTTCTCGCCCTCGACCATGCGCGAGTAACCGGTGCCCACCGGGTCGATAAACACCAAATCAGCATCCGACAACATCGAGAAATCATTGTCGATCAATTGATACGGCGGCAAGCCGGCATTGCCATCGCGATCCAGTGCCACGCGCTTCGGGCCGATCAACCCCAGATGCAGCCACACCGAGGCCGAGCCGGGACCACCGTTAAAACAAAACATGATGGGACGCTTGGCAGGATCTTTAACGCCATCCTTGATGTAGGAAGTAAAGAACATGGCTGAGGTCGGCTTTTGGCCGAGGTGCTCGCCGTCCTTGTCGTGCTCTTCGTGCATGACCCAAGTGCCGCAAGTCACGGTGTAGGCGAGCGGTTTACCATTAATACGCGTTTTGTGGCGGGTCACCACGACCTGATCCTTGAATTCAGGCGCTTCCACCGGGGGTTTTGCGCTGTTTTCGGCCGCGCCCGGCGCTTTTTTGTCGTTTTTCATGACGATACTCTAGCAGAGCTAAGCCGTTGCTTTGTCTGGCTTTTTTAGGCATAATCTCCGGCTCCCATCACACTTGTTCGAATAGAGGTTCACCCAGGGCGAAAAGCGCGGTGAACCCTTTACGAAAAGAAAGGCATGTACGACCATGAAAGCCGAAGCTCATCCCGCATATCACGAAGTCATCTTTTTTGACTCATCGTGCGATTTCAAATTCCTGACCAAGACGACTGCCGATACCAAAGGCAAAGAAAAATTGAAGTGGACAGACGGCAAAGAGTATCCCGTCATCCGTATCGAGGTTTCGTCCGAGTCACACCCGTTCTACACCGGCAAGCACAAGATCATGGACACGGCCGGCCGTATCGACAAATTCAAGCAGCGTTACTCGAAGACCAGCGCAGGCAAGTAATCTGCACTCGCCACGTCGAAACGTCGCACAGCAAAAGGCAACCTCTAGGTTGCCTTTTGCCTTTCTGGTGGTCAGCGCTTTGCCGCCCGACCCACCGCGCTGCACTCGGTGTCAGACGACAGCTGCGGCGTAGAATCGACCGTAGCCCATTACCGAGACAACACATGAACTTGATGGAAAGCAGACTCACTTTCGTAGCGCTTCTCACCTCGCTGGCGTTGCTGGGTGGCTGTGCGACTTCGGTTAATCCCGTGTCGGGTCGCGTCGACCGCGGGTTGATGTCCGAGCAAGAGGAAATTTCCTCGGGGCGGCAGATTCACCAAGAGGTTCTCAAGCAATACACCCCCTACAAGAACGCGGCCCTGCAAACCTACGTCAGTGCCGTCGGCCAAAAGCTCGCCGCACAGAGCCACCGCAACAACCTGCCGTGGACGTTTACCGTCGTCGATAGCGATGAAATCAACGCCTTTGCAGTGCAGGGCGGGTTCATTTACATCACCCGTGGACTGATGGCGTATCTGGATACCGAAGCCGAATTGGCCGGCGTACTTGGGCACGAGATTGGCCATGTCACGGCCCGGCACGGCGCACGCGCCGCGCGCGACCAGCAGATTGCGGCTGGCACGCAATTGCTGGGCACATTGTTGGGCGCGTATTTGGGCGGCGAGAGTGGCGCGAACCTCGGCGGCCAGCTCACCGGCGGGTATGCCCAGGCAGGTTTCTTGCTGCCGCGCAGCCGTGAACACGAACTGCAAGCCGATCAGCTCGGCGCGGAGTATATGCAACGCACCGGCTATAACCCGGATATTCTCGAGAAGGTCATTACGGTACTTAAAGCCCAGGAAACGTTCGCTGCTGAGGAGGCGCGATCAGCCGGCCGCCAGGCGGACACCACGCCAACTTGGATGCGCACGCACCCGTCAAACGACCAGCGCCTGACCGAGATGCGCCGCATCGCCGACCAGTACAGCGGCAAGTATCAGGAGGCGGGACGAGCACGTTATCTGCAAGCGATCAATGGCATGACCTTCGGCGATAGTCGCGAACAAGGCGTAACACGAGGCCAGAATTTCTACCATGAGCCGCTCGGCTTCACGTTACGCGCGCCAACCGGTTGGTCGTTTCAGAATAGCGAGAGCGAGCTGAGTATTGTCGCTGACAACATGCAAGCGGCGGTCGCGATGCGTCCCTCGCCAAATTCGCGCGGCGACCACAACGCTGCCATTCGCACGCTGTTGCAACCGGATCAAGGGCGTACCGAGCCGCTCACGATCAACGGCTTGCGTGCCACTAATTTCACCGGCGCAAAACAAGGACGCGCAATCAGCGCGACCGTAATCACGTTGAACAACGCCGACTATGTGTTCAGCAAGCTGCAAAAAACTGGCACCAACAGCAGCTACGATCAAGTTCTGCGTGACATCGTGGCGTCCTTCCGCGCGATAACCCCGGCGGACGTCGCGAACGCAAAACCGTATGTGCTGCGAACCGTTGCGCTACCGCGAACGTCTTCACCGTTTGCCGACCTCGCAAGAGATGTCAGCCGCATCGCTCCCCAGTACCGCAATGCCGAGGCGCAATTACGGTTGCTGAACCAGGTATATCCGCAGGGAAATATTGCGCCCGGGCAGATGGTCAAGACCATCCAGTAGCCAACCGGAAATGCATTCTTGAATTCACGCACCGACAGCACCGACAAACCGAACTCCGGATTTTCAGACACGCTGAAACGCCCGATCGTGTTTGACGGTACCGCATCACCGGTCAAGACCGCGCTCTTCTTAATCATTTGTGCCGCGTGGTTACTGCCCGGCCTTATCGGCCACGACCCGTGGAAGCCAGATGAGGCGATGGCCATGGGCATCGTGTATTCGATGCTCAATGATTCCGGCTGGCATGCTTGGCTGGTACCGCAGATTGCCGGTGCCGCCAATAGCGATTACCCGCCGCTCTATTACTGGGTAGCGGCGATGATCGCGAAGCTGTGCTCGGGGCTGCTGGCGCCGCACGACGGTGCGCGCCTTGCCACCGGACTATTCATGACGGTGACGCTGGTGTACTTGTACAAAGCGGCCAACAAGCTGTTCGATGAGCGGGCAGGACGCATCGCTGTGGCACTGATGATCGGCTCACTCGGGTTGCTGCTGCGCGCGCACGAAATGAATCCCGAGATTGCCGGTCTTGCCGGTATGTCGGTGGCCATTTATGGTTTGACGCGCATCCGCTTCGAGGCGCGTAAAGGCGGCGTCACAGCTGGGCTCGGTAGCGTGATCATCGCCCTGTCGGTGGGTCTGGTGCAGGCGCTCGTGGTTCCGCTCGCGGCGCTGGCAATGATGGCGCTTTTACACGACTGGCGGAACATCGCGTTTCGGCGCGGCATCGCCGTTGCGGCCGCGCTGCTCGTCGGTAGCGCAAGCCTTTATCCCTTGGCACTCGCCGGTCTTGGCTATGCGGGCAGTCTCACGCCGGCACTTTGGCACAATTCGATATTGGGCACGCCGCTTTTCGATTCCAACACGCGCACCGGCATTGAGCCCTTCTACCTGATCAGCATCCTGCCGTGGTTTGCCCTGCCGACGTTGCCGATCGCGCTCTGGCTGTGGCGCAAAGATCGCAGAATCATTCACGAGCGTATCGAGCTTGCGTTACCGGTGGCTGTATTTTTCGTTTCGATCGTATTGCTTTCGCTATTGCGCGAGGCGCGCGACGCGGTCGGCCTCGTGCTGCTGCTGCCGCTCGCGCTCGCCGGTGCCAACACGCTCGACCGCTTGCCGAAGGGCGTTGCCAGTTTCGTCGATTGGTTCGGCCTGGTGTTCTTTGGCGCACTGGCGGCAGTGGTGTGGGTGTATTGGTCCGCAGCGTTGCTTGGCGCACCGGAGGCAGCGGTCCGTGCGGTCGAGCGCCAGGCACCCGGATTCGAGTTCACCTTTGCGTGGGTTCCGTTCATCATCGCCGCCGCACTCACGCTGGTGTGGCTCTACGCTGTGGCGATGGCCCACCGCAACAATCGCCGCGCGATCGTCAATTGGGCGGCAGGCGTCACCATCATCTGGGTGCTGCTTAATCTGCTCGGACTACCCGCGGTTGACCACGTGAGAAGCTACCGGCAACCTGTTAACACGGTCGCCGGGTTTGTTGCTTCTGCACCCGGATGCGTGATCGGCACCAACATCGGCGAGCCACAGCGTGCGATGTTCGATTACTTCGCCAACATCCGCTTCGTCGCACCAAAATCGGCGGCAGCGGCGAATTGTTCGTGGCTCCTGATTCAAGGCAGCAAATCCAATGCTCCAGACGTTGGCGCGATCTGGTCGCAAGCTTGGGAGGGCGCCCGTCCAGCGGAACGCGTGGAGCAGTTCCGCCTCTATCGACGCCAATAGCAAGGCGCGCTAGACGGCCCACCAAACTCCTTTATTGGCGGGCGTTTTCAGCCATTTATGCCTGAAAACGCCCGTCAAATGGCGAGTTTGGTCAGCGGGAGCTTACATCTACCTCAAAATTTTGTCTCCCCGGCGGAGAGGGGCCTATTTCGTTGGTGTATCAACGGATTACAAAACTTGGATACCGGCCTTCGCCGCTATGACAGCGGTTATTGGAAGTTCTCCAACAACTTCTAAGTCGCGAGTCGCTCGTCGATCAACTCGATCCAATGCCGGATCGGCGCTCCGCCGCTGGCATTCAAACCCGCCTCAATATGTGCCAGACAACCAATGTTGGCGGTTGCGATGATGTCCGGCTTGCCCGACTCGAGCGATTGCACCTTGTTGGTCAGCAACTGCTGCGAGAGTTCGGCTTGCAACAACGAATAGGTGCCAGCCGAGCCACAACAGAGGTGGCCGTCAGGTACCGGCGTCAACACGAATCCCGCGTCTTGCAACAACGCCTCGACCACGCCTTTGATTTTCAAGCCGTGTTGCAAGCTGCAGGGAGAATGAAACGCAACCCGCGTCGCGATCGAAGCCGCTGCGCCGCTCAACCGCCCCGAAAGCGCAGCACGCTCTGCGGCGATCACTTCACTGACGTCACGAAAGAGTGAGGACACCCGTGCGGCCTTTGCGGCGTAGGCGGCATCATGACGCAGAATGTACCCGTACTCCGCAACCATGGTTCCGCAACCTGAGGCAGTCACGACAATCGCCTCGCAACCGGATTCGATCGACGGCCACCACGCGTCGATGTTGCGTTTCATCATCACGTGCCCGGCGTGGGCGTCATTCAGGTGATGTGGAATCGCGCCGCAACAACCGGCACTTGGGGCGACCACCAGACTGATCCCGGCTTGGTCGAGTACGCGCGCCGTCGCCGCGTTGATGGAAGGCGCCATCGCTGGTTGCACACAACCAGCAAGTACGAGCATCTTGCGGGCGTGACGATTGGCAGGCCACATTCCCGGTTCGCGCTTGGTCACGATTTTCTTTGCGAGTGCGGCCGGCAAGAGCGGCTTTACCAAACGTCCGGCGGCAAGAGCCGCGGTGAACAATCCCGTCTGCGGTAGGAGATTCTTCAGAACGCTGCGCTTCGCGCCGTCGATCACCGAGCGTCCAACTTTCTTGTCGACAATCTCACGTCCAATATCGACCAACCGACCGTATTGCACGCCCGACGGGCACGTCGTTTCACACGCGCGGCAGGTCAGGCAACGATCAAGATGTAGTTGTGTTTTCTCTGTCGGCTGTGCGCCTTCCAGCACCTGCTTCATCAGGTAGATACGTCCACGCGGCGAATCGAGTTCATCACCGAGCAGGCTATAGGTCGGGCAGGTCGCCAAGCAAAAGCCACAGTGCACACACTTACGTAGGATCGCTTCGGCTTCTTCGCCAGCCGCGGTGCCTTGAAATTCTGGTGCGAGATTGGTTTGCATATTTGTGGGTGAGGTGAGAGGTGAGAAGCCAGAAGTGAGGAGTGAGAGGAGTGGGGGTTGATCAGTGGGGGTTGATCAGCAGTGTTTACAGCTGCCGCAAACTTGGTGGCAGGACAGAGCGTTCTAGCGGAACGGGTGGTGACCTACCCTCCTCACTCCTCACTCCTCACTCCTCACGCCTGACCCCTCACTAAAAGGAGTCCATGCGGCCCCGATTCAGCACATTGGCCGGATCAAATGCCGCCTTCAGATTTCGATTCAATTCCGCGAGCTTGCCGGTAAGCGGATGAAATACCGGGTGTCCAACGACACCGTTGGTGCCAGCGCGCATCAACGTCGCGTGTCCACCAACCGCGGCGATCTGCTGACGCAATGTGTCGGCCTGCGCGTTGGCATGAGAGTTGGACTGCGCGTCCGCCCGAAGCCAGCGCAACGCACCGCCCCACTCAATCAGCGGCGTTGATGGTACCGGCGTTGATGGTAGCGGTGTGGATGGCAACGCCAGCACCGGCGTCGTCGCGGGGACCGACAGCCGCCACAGTGGTGCTGCACCATTTTCAAAAAACGGGTGGCTGTGGTCACGCACAGACGCCCAGAAAGTGGCCGCCTGCGTCTGCTCAACGACTTCGCCACCGAGCTTTTTCCGTGCGGCCTCAACGCCGGCAAGCGTTCCCGACAGCCGCACCATCGCAACGCCGTTGTCCCAACACGTTGCCGACAGCGGCAGCGGTTTTCCCGCCCATTCGTTGAATCGTTGAATTGCCGTTGCCTGATCCATCTCATAGCGCAGCGTCGTCTCCCGCGCCGGCTTGGGCAGCACCTTGAAACTGATGTCGAGCAACACACCGAGCGTACCCATGGCACCCGTCATCAAGCGCGATACGTCATAGCCTGCGACGTTTTTTATCACACGTCCGCCAAAGTGCAAGTCTTCGCCTTTACCATTGACGATGCGCGTGCCGAGTACGAAGTCACGTACCGCACCGGTATAGGGGCGGCGTGGTCCCGAGAGCCCGGCAGCGACGCTGCCGCCAATGGTGGCACCCGCGCCAAAGTGCGGTGGCTCGAAGGGCAATATCTGCATTTCAGTTGCCATGGCGGCTTCAATTTCCGCAAGCGGCGTTCCGGCGCGCACGGTCAGCACCAGTTCGCGCGGCTGGTAGGCGATGATTCCCGAGTAGGCGCGCATGTCGACGGCCTCGCCGATTGTTTTGGCGCCATAGAACGACTTGGTGTTGCCACCGTGGATCACGAGCGGCGTGGCGGCGGCCTGCGCACGACGAACGCGCTCCTGAAGATGCGGCACAAAGGAATCGGTCATGTCGCGGTCTGGTTAGAACCGGGGAATATCAGCGTGCGGAAGTTGCCCGCCGGAAACGCGCATACGACCATACTCGGCGCAGCGATGCAGCGAGGGTATCGCCTTGCCGGGGTTGAGCAACATCTTCGGGTCAAACGCGCGCTTGACATCAAAAAACGCCTCGCGCTCGGCGTCACTAAACTGGCTGCACATCTGATTGATCTTCTCGATACCGACGCCGTGTTCGCCAGTAATGGTGCCGCCGACTTCGATGCAAAGCTCGAGCAGCTCGGCCGCGAAGGCTTCTGTTTTCTCCAGTTCACCCGGTTTGTTGGCGTCAAACAAAATCAGCGGGTGCAGATTGCCGTCGCCGGCGTGAAACACGTTCGCACAACGCAAGCCGTACTTGACCGAGAGTTCATCGGTGCGCCGCAACACATGCGCCAGCGCGCCGCGCGGAATCGAGCCGTCGATGCAGTAGTAGTCAGGCGAAATTCTGCCGACAGCGGGAAAAGCCGCCTTGCGCCCCGACCAAAATTTCAGGCGCTCGGCTTCATCACGCGACACGCGGCAGGCGGTCGCACCGGCGGCCTTCATCACCGCCTCCATCTTCGCGACTTCCTCTTCGACCTCCTCCGGGGTGCCGTCCGATTCGCACAGCAGTATTGCCGCTGCGTCCATGTCGTAGCCCGCCTTGACGAAGTCCTCCACCGCGTGAATGGCAAGCTTGTCCATCATTTCAAGCCCGGCCGGCACGATGCCGGCACCGATCACCGCCGCGACCGCCTCACCCGCTTTTTCGACGTTGTCGAAACTCGCCATCACCACGCGCGCGAGTTGCGGCTTCGGTGTCAGCTTGACGGTAACTTCGGTGGTGATGCCGAGCATGCCTTCGGAGCCGGTCATCACCGCCAGCAGGTCGTAGCCCGGGCTGTCGAGCGCGTCCGAGCCAACGGTAACGGATACGCCATCGACGGTGACGATATTGAGCTTCAGAATATTGTGAACGGTGAGGCCGTACTTCAGACAATGCACACCACCTGCATTCTCCGCGACATTGCCGCCGATGGAACACGCGATCTGTGACGACGGATCCGGCGCGTAGTAGAGGCTGAGTGGGGCCACCGTTTCCGAGATGCGCAAATTGCGCACGCCCGGCTCGACCAGCGCCGTGCGCGCGAGTGCGTCAACGCTGACGATGCGGCTGAACTTTGACAACGACAATAGGATGCCATCCGCCAGCGGCGTGGCACCACCCGACAAACCGGTGCCCGATCCACGCGCAACGACTTTCGTATCATTCGCATTGGCCACCCGCATGACGGCCTCGACTTCAGCAACCGAGGACGGCAGTACCGCAAGCATCGGCAGTTGCCGATAGACAGCCAAACCATCGCACTCATAGGGCCGCAGGTCTTCTGCTGCCGTCAACAGTGCCGATGGCGGCAGCATGCCTTTCAGCGCCAACGCCAAACGCTGCCGGTGCAAGTGAATCTCTTGGCTGTTGCGCGCCGGATCGGACGGCGGGTCATTCAGTACAGCGGCCATGGCTACCTCTCTTTGTCTACCCAATGATATGGCATTCGCCTTGCGGCCGCCCCCACCAACCCAAAAAACCGCTTATACCGTTCTCGGCCCAATTCGGCTTCGGCACCACGCCACAACACACCGCATCCCCGGCACTTGAACTTCATGCGCGCAGATGCATCTATGTCAATCAACCACTCAAGCGGATCAACTCATGGAAGGCAACACCGTCTACTTGCTCTGGGCCCTGGCCGCCATATTGGTGCTCATCGGCTTTGCGGGAACGATTCTGCCGGCCTTGCCGGGTGTGCCACTCGTGTTCGGCGGGCTGTTTCTGGCCGCCTACATAGGCAACTTCGAGAAAATCGGCTGGCTTACGCTAACCATTCTCGGCGCACTCACAGCGCTGGCGCTGGTTGCCGACTTCGCCGCCACGCTGCTTGGCGCGAAGCGCGCCGGGGCTTCAAAACTAGCGCTGCTCGGCGCGGCCATTGGCAGCATTCTCGGCATTTTCTCCGGGCTGTGGGGACTGTTGGTGTTCCCCTTCATCGGTGCCGTGGCTGGGGAGTTGCTCGCCCGCCAAAAACTCGATCAAGCCAGCCGTGTAGGGCTGGCAACGTGGCTCGGGATGATGATCGGCACCTTGGCGAAACTCGCCATCGCGCTAACCATGATCGGTGTATTCGTCGTTTCGTACGCCTTCGGTAAGTGATGTAGGGAGGGTCTGATTAAGTTCATTCAATTCGACTTGCGGCGATATTGGGTCAGCTGCGTTGCTACGCGACTCACGCAAGCCCGGCAACCCACCTTCGTCGCATGCCTGGCAGCTGACCCGATCCCTCCACCATCGGAACCAACGCAACTTAATCAGACACTCCCCAGCAGTTTGTTGTGATGCACGATATTCGTTTGGCCGTAGGCTTCGGTGACCCACTTCCCCCTTTTTCGAAGGGGGAAGTGGCGCGCATTGAGCTCACACGGATTTTGCGATGCGACTTTCAACAAACTGTTAGATCAGGTGACCGTCAGGCGCTGGTTCGCCGTGTCGAGCCGTTCAACCAGGGTTGTCAGAAACTTCCGGTCGAATAGCGCACGGCACGATTCGGTCGCGGCATTGAGGTCGGCAGCCGGGATTTTCATCAGTACGCTCTGCGTTGCCGTGGTCACCGTTGCCGAACGCGGTCCCACCCGCGTCGCCAGATAGGACATCTCGCCCAAGCAGTCGCCTGCAGACAACACGTTTAGTAGCTTCTGGCCGCGCGTGACTTTTACGCTGCCCTCGACGATAACGAAAAACGAATCGCCCTCGTCGCCTTCCTTGATCAGAGTTGTGTTGGACGCGAACGAGCGCCACTTGCTGATGGTTACCACCTCCCACAGCTCGTTCTCGGGAAAATCCTTGAAGAAGGCGAGGTTCTTAAGAAAACTAAAGCGTTCCGTGTCAGAGACCTCCCCGGTATTTTTCTGCGGCGTGTCCTCGGTTCGCCATAGCGCCGACAGGTCGCGGCCAAATTCGTCCCAAGTCTTGTACCGCCGCGAGAGATCTTTCGCGATGGCGTGCTTGACAATGTTTTCCAGTGGCGCCGAAATCCCCTCGCGGAACTGTGACGGCATCCCCGGTTCGTGGTTGATAATTTGGTAGGCAAGACTCTCGTGACTGCTCGCCTCATAAGGCGCGCGACCGGCGAGGAGCATATACATCACCATACCGAGCGCATAGATGTCTGACTGCACGCTGGCTTCGCCACCGGAAATCAATTCGGGCGCCATGTACAGCGGTGACCCGACCGCCGGCCCACCCGAGGTGGCACCGGTTTTTACTGAAGCACCGAAGTCACCAATCTTGATGCCAGTACCGGCGTTGAACAGGATGTTGCCCGGCTTGATATCACGGTGAATCAAGCCCTTGAAAAACGCGAATGCAAGCGCGCGAACCGCCTTGAAGATAATCTCGGCAACGACCTGTTGATCCAACAACTTTTCGGGTGAGACATACTTCTCGAGTGTGCCCCCTTCGACATACTCCATGACGATATAGCTCATGTCATCCGCAACCACGGCATCATAGATGCCGACGATGTGTGGATGATCAATTTTGCCCGCCAGCCCGGCTTCGTTCAGAAACATCTGGCGATAGTGGGCTCCGTTCGCAGAATCCCTGAGCGCACGCGGGAACATCAACTTGATGGCCACATCGCGGCCGGTAAACGGATCCTGAGCGCGATACACCTCGCTACTCGCTCCTTCCCCGAGCTTGTGCAACACCTTGTATTTGCCAATACTTTCCATAGGTCTCCTCGACTACCCGGCGGCCCAGCGTTTACCCGCTGGCTCACGCCGGCGGCTGTCCCGCAAGACTGATGGGACTATTCTGGCACAGGCAGGGTCGTGAAGCCTTTCAGGTAAATGCAGCGCAAGTACGGCACCAATACAGCGCGGATGCAGCAGCGAGCCGCCTGCCGGTGGGCAATTGCGTCCGATGTTAACGGCTACAGTGCCACCGCGCAGCCTACTAAAACAGACCGACGATCTTGCCGTTGTCATCCACGTCGATGGCGGCGGCCGACGGCACTTTCGGCAAGCCCGGCATCGTCATCACGTCGCCGCAAACCATCACAATGAACTCAGCCCCCGCAGCGAGGCGAACTTCACGAATCGTCACGATGTGCCCCGACGGCGCGCCCCGCAGTTGAGGATCGGTTGAAAACGAATATTGCGTCTTGGCGACGCAAACCGGGTAATGGCCGTAGCCGTCGTCTTGCAACTTCCTGATCTGTCCGCGAATTTTGTTGTCTGCCGCAATGTCGACCGCCCCGTAAATCTTGGTGGCGATGGTTTTCATCTTGTCCCAAAGCGGCATGTCGTCCGGATAGACAAACTTGAAATTGCTCTTCTGTTCACACAATTCGACGACGTGCTTCGCGACTTCAGTCGCACCCCTGCCACCGTCGGCCCAATGCTTGGCGATGACAACCTTGCAGCCGAGCTTGCCGACCCGTTCCATCAGTAGTTTCACTTCGGCGTCGGTGTCGTGGGTACGATGGTTCACGCTGACAACACACGGCAGTCCGTAGTTGTTCATCACGTTGTTCACATGACGCTCAAGATTGACGATGCCCTTCTCAAGCGCCGCCAAATTTTCATTCGACACTTCCTTGACGTCCATGCCGCCATGGAACTTGAGCGCGCGAATGGTCGCCACAATGACAACCGCGTCTGGGCGCAGGCCCGACTTGCGGCACTTGATGTCGATGAATTTCTCAGCGCCCAAGTCGGCACCGAAGCCGGCCTCGGTGACCACGTAGTCGCCGAGCTTTAGTGCCGTTTGCGTGGCGATCACGGAATTGCAACCGTGGGCAATATTGGCGAACGGTCCGCCATGAATGAAGGCCGGGTTGTTTTCGAGCGTCTGCACCAAGTTCGGCAATAGCGCGTCCTTTAGTAGCGCAGTCATCGCACCTTGCGCATGCAGGTCCTTTGCCAGAATCGGTTTTAACTCTTTGGTGTAACCGACGACGATCTTTGCAATGCGCGCCTTGAGGTCTTTCAGCGAGGTGGCCAGACAGAAAATCGCCATAATCTCGGAGGCAACAACGATGTCGAAACCGTCCTGGCGCGGATAACCGTTACCCGGGCCGCCCAACGCGATCGTGATATCGCGTAGCGAACGGTCGTTCATGTCCATGACGCGCTTCCAGGTCACCCGGCGCACATCAAAGCCGAGTTCGTTGCCATGATTAATATGATTGTCGATCAGCGCGGCCAGCAAATTATTCGCCAGCGCGATGGCATTAAAGTCGCCGGTAAAGTGGAGATTGATATCTTCCATCGGCACCACCTGGGCGTATCCGCCACCCGCCGCGCCGCCCTTCATGCCAAACACCGGCCCCAATGACGGTTCACGCAGGCAGATGATGGCGTTCTTGCCTATATGATTGAGCGCATCTCCGAGGCCGACCGTGGTCGTCGTTTTGCCTTCTCCAGCGGGCGTTGGTGAGATCGCCGTCACCAAGATCAACTTGCCGTTCTTTTTGTCTTTCAGGCTGTCGACGTATTGCAGCGAGACCTTAGCCTTATAGTGTCCGTAAGGCTCGATCGCGTCTTCGGGAATGCCCAATTTGGACGCAACTTCGTAGATCTTTTTCATGGTTGCTTTTTGGGCGATTTCGATATCACTCAGCATGTCAGCTCCTCTATCATCTGTGTAAGCCCAAGTATGGAACTGACCAGCGGGCGTTGAACATGATGATGGTCAAGTACAATGCCTGCGCCAAATCAATCTTCTAGCCCTACATGACCGATTATTTCCGCTCGCAGGAACGCAACATTCTGTTTCGCCGCATCGAGGGCATCACGGCGGAAGCACGCTCGCTGGACACCAGGGTGGGCGGTCATGAATTGATTTGTCATTTCAACGACAGCCTGCGCGAAATCTGCGGCCTCCAGCCCCCCAAATCGACCGCAAATGTCATTCAACGCACACTCTACAAGTGGCTGGTGTTTCACGTTACGCCCTGGCCCGAGCGCACCCCTCGTACGCCGGATGCGCTGCGCGCCTTTGTCGGCAGCAAACCCATGGCCACGTTCGAAGCCGACCACGACGAGTTGGTTGCGCTGTTGAAGACCTTTGAGGAGAAGTGTCAGGCGGACGGTCTGCCCCCTCACTCGGAATTCGGCGCACTATCGCGCGACGACTGGGGTCGCTACATGTTCTTGCATCTTGATTATCATCTGACAACTTTCGGCATCCACGGCAAGTTCTATGCACCCAAACGAAAAACTGGTTCGTGATTTCTACGCGACGTTTGCCGCGCGCGACGCCGACGGTATGGCGCGTTGTTACCATCCCGACATCGTCTTCACCGATCCGGCGTTTCCGTTGCTCAAGGGCAACGAGGCCGCCAGCATGTGGCGGATGCTGGTTTCAAGAGGTAAGGATTTGCAGCTCACGCTGGTGGAGGCCTCCGCAGATGACAATGGCGGTCGCGCAGTCTGGGAGGCGCGCTACACGTTCTCGCAAACCGGTCGGCCAGTCGTCAACCGCATTCGTGCCGCATTCGCGTTCCGCGACGGCTTGATCGTACGCCATGTCGACCAATTTCCCTTCTGGAAATGGGCCCGCCAGGCGCTGGGGCCGATCGGCTTGCTGCTGGGATGGTCGGGGCTGCTCAAGAGCATGGTGCGCAAAAAGGCCGCGGCATCATTAGCGGGCTTCATGGCAAAGATGCCGACAGCCTAAGCCGCTGCGATTTCGCTGGACGGCTTGCGCAACATCAAGATGTTACCGGCGACCGATAGCACGACGCCAACCGTCGTCATCCAGCCCCATTCGAATTTCTCAAAGAACACCGATACGAGAAGTGCCACCACCGGCACCATCACACCGACGTACGATGACCCGGCCGCACCAATGCGTTTGAGCAAGGTGAGGTAGCAGGCGAAGGTGATGATGGAGCCGAATATCGCCAGATAGAGCAGCGTGGCAATGTAGGGCATGCTCCAGACAATCTCTAATGGCCGCCCGATCGCGACCGCATAAATCAGCGCCAGCGCGCCGCCGTAAAGCATTCCCCACGCCATCGACGGCCAGGTTGCAAAGCCGCGCTTCTGGGTGCGCATCGCCACCATGCTGCCGGCACTCGACGCGAGCACCGACAAGACAGTGAAGATCACACCCAGCTCAAGATTGCGGCTCGACGAAAGCTTGCCGAACTCATTCCAGAACACAAAAACGATGCCTGCAATCCCGAGCGCCGCGGCCACTGTCACGCGCATCGTCAACGGTGTACCGAAAAACAGGCGCGAGGCCAGCATGTTGATCATCGGGCTGGCTGAATAGCCGACGGCGACCATGCCGGAAATGATGTAGAGCTCGGCGTGATAGACAAAAATGTAGCTGATGCAAAACATTCCCGCGCCAAACAGAAATAGATCAAAGTGCCCCGACCGCGAGAACGACAGCGCGTGTCCGCGCCAACGGCAAAACACAAACAGCGCCCCCGCCGCGATCAAAAACCGATAGGCGACGGACAGCTCCGGCGCAACGGTGCCGAGCTGGAAAGTAATAGCGATCCACGTCGAGCCCCAGATGA
>Ga0209181_10006315_pt1 | contig 16664 bp, 11 predicted proteins | sample MAT05_FD_187208 | JGI IMG/M metagenome (GOLD analysis project Ga0209181, IMG submission 187208) | Freshwater microbial communities from Lake Fryxell liftoff mats and glacier meltwater in Antarctica - MAT-05 (SPAdes) (version 2) | ecosystem: Environmental > Aquatic > Freshwater > Ice > Liftoff...
CGCCTCGCCGGGCTGCCGCCGACGGAGCACGCCGAGGGCAAGCTCTCGCTAGAGGAGCTGCGCCTCGTCGTGCGCGCGTCGCTCGGCTCCGAAGGCGAAAAGAAGCGCGAGCTGCTCGAGCGCGTGCTCCGCGGCACCGATCGACCGCTGCGCGCCGTGATGGTGCCGCGCGTCGACATGACGACGCTCTCGCTCGAGGACGACTTTCAGAGCGTGCTCGAGCAAGTGCGCCGCCACGGCTACAGCCGCTATCCGATCGCGGAGAACGGCGACCCGGACAAGGTCGCCGGCTACGTGTACGTGAAGGACGTGCTGATGGCGGCGAAGCCTCCACGCGACGGCCTGCGCGGGCTCAAGCGCGACGTGCTGTTCGCCCCCGAGTCGCTCACCGTGGGCGAGCTGCTCGAGCAGTTTCAGCGCACGAAGATCCCCATCGCGATCGTGGTCGACGAATACGGCGGCACGAGCGGCCTGGTCACGCTCGAGGATGTCGTCGAGGAGATCGTCGGCGAGATCCAAGACGAGCACGACTTCGAGCAGCCGCGGCTGACGCGACTCGAGGACGGGACCGTGGTCGTCGATGGCTCGCTGCCGTTCGACGAGCTCGCGATCCAAGGGCTCGAGCTACCGCCGCGCGAGGGCGGCGAGACGATCGGCGGCTACGTCGTCGCGGCGCTCGGGCGGCTCGCACATCCGGGTGATCGCGTGCGGCTCGGCGGCTGGGACGCCGTCGTCGAAGACGTGCGTCGGCGTCGCGTCCATCGCGTCTCGTTCGTGCCGGCGAGCGCCACCATGCCGCCTCCCGCGCTGACGATTCCGCCTCCCGCACAGGAAGAAGACGACGGCTGACCGCGCCTCGCCCTCGGCGCGCTCGAAACGCCCCCTCTACTCGAGCGGCGACGCGATCGAGAACAGATCGGCGAAGCGCTCGACGCCCGGCGGCAGCGCGCCACTGACGCGTCGATGTGCCCACAGCACCGGCGCGAGCAAATCGATCGCGTAGCTCATCGGCATCTCCTCGAAGCGCAGATCCGCGGGCAGTCGCGAGACGTGCGCCGACGCAGCGGAGTCGTCGACGAGCGGATCGAACAACGAGTGCGTGACGCCGTCATCACGCCGCCAGGCGAGGCCGAGCACCTCGACGAAGGTGCCGTGCAGCGGACGCACGAGGAGCACGCCGCCGCGCAGCTCGTCGCCAGCGACCAGCGCGCGCGCGCCGACCGTCGAGGCGAGCCCGATGCCGCCCTCGGCGCTGATCGCATCGGCGATGCTGCGCGCGACCTCGGCGTCTTCTTCGACGGCCAACAGCGGCGCGAGCGCAGCTGACGCGGAGATGCCCTCGGCACGCGCATCGGCGACGACCGCCTCGACGATCTTCGCGCGCGCGAGCACGTCGAGGGAGCCGTACGCGAGCGCGAGCCCGCGCGCAGCAGCCGGGTCACGCACGGCCGCAGCGAGCAGCGCGCCGAATGGACCCGCGCGGCCGCGACCAGCGTTCGCGAGCGGCGGGCGCGGGCCGCGGTGACCAGGGGTCGACACTGCGCAGGGGTGTACCTGATCCGTGCATTCGGCGAAAGGCTTGACGCGCCGAGTCTCGGCCGTGTACTCCCGAAGCCTGCGATGTCTGCCGAATCCGACGCGATCGTGAAGGACTACCAGGGCCTGGTGCGCAGCATCGCGCTCAAGATGCGCTCGCAGTTCGACCTGACCTGCGAGCTCGACGACCTCATCGCGTTCGGCAATCAGGGCCTGCTCGAGGCGATGTCGCGCTTTGATCCATCGCGCGGCGTGCAGATGAATACGTTCGCGTATTACCGTATCCGCGGCGCGGTCCTCGATGGCGTGCGGCGCATGGCGTACCTGCCGCGGCGCATTCACCAGAAGATCCGCGCGGCCGAGTCGCTCGACCTCGTCACCGAGCCGATCGGCGACGCGCGTGCCGCGAATCCGGAGTTGAAGGCCGACCTCGAGGCCACGGCCCAGTCCCTCGATGACGCGTTGTCACGCGTGACCGCGGGCTTCTTGATGGCGGCGGTTGGCCAAGGCGTCGACGACCAGCCGGAGACGCCGGAGCAAGAGCTCGTCGATGCGCAGAGCCGCGCCCGCGTGAACAAGGCGCTCGAAGGCTTGCCCGAGCGCGAGCGCGCGCTGGTCCAGGGCTTCTACTTCGATGGCCGGCAGTTCGACGAGGTCGCGAAGGAGCTCGGCATCTCGAAGAGCTGGGCGAGCCGGCTGCACGCAAAGGCGCTCGACCTGCTGCGCGATGTGCTCGCCGAAGAATAGTCGGCAACTGCCGATCGACCGGGCCGAAGAGGGGCGCGTCTTTACCCACTCGGAGGTGACCCGTGTCCGATCCAATCTCCCGCGCCGCTGGCTCAGCCCTTCCCCGCACTCCTCTTCCCCGCACGACCGCGATCCGCTCCGACCTCGAGCGCTCGCCCTCCCCCGCAGGCGCCACGCAGCCCGCCACAGGTGGACGCTTTGCCGACGCGATGCGCGCAGCGCGCGCCGCTGCTGCGCCACCTGCGGCTGCGACGCCATCGGCGCGATCCGTCGGCGAGACCGCGCTGCGCGCTTCCGTTCAGTCGATCGTGCGCGGCGAGCGGCTGGTCAACGGCGTGATCTCCGCCGCGCGCCACGGCGCGACGTTCTCGAACGAGCAGCTGATCGCGATCCAGGCAGGCGTCTACAAATACACGCAGGAGCTCGAGCTCGCCAGCAAGCTCGTCGACAAGGCGACCGGCGCGATCCGCCAGACGCTGCAGAGCCAGCAATAGGCCACGCGCTCGCGCCGCGCGCACCGTCAGCGACCGAGCGCCGCTGCTACACTCGACGCTCTGCGCCGAACATTCTCCGCCATTCTGCTCACGCTCGCGCTGACGGGTACGCTCTGCTCTGCAACGCAGAGCGCGCTCGCACAGCCGTTCGATCCGGCTGCGCGCCAAGACCGCGCGGGCCGGCTGCGCGCGCTCGCGGAGGCGTACGTGCGCAGCGGCGACTCGGGCAGCGCGGTCGGCTATTTCCGTGATGCGCTCTCGGTCGATGCGGCCGACGCGCGTTCTTACGAAGGACTCGCGCGGATCTATCTGGCACGCGCGAACCTGCGCGACGCGCTCGAGGTTCTCTCGGTTGGGCTGCGACGTCAGCCTGAAGATGGTGGCCTCTGGGGCGCGTACGCCGACGCGCTGATCGCGCAGGGCGACCTCGCGGGCGCCGCTGCTGCCCTGCGCGAGCGACTGGTACGCGCGCCCGACGACCTCGACGCGCTGATCGCGCGCGCCGAGGTCGCACGACGACGCGGTGCCTGGGCAGAGGCGCTCGCGTGCAATCGACGCATCGTCGATCTCGCGACGAGCGGATCCGCGGTGACCGTCGCGCAGCTCGCGGAGGCGCGCGCCTATGAAGCCGCGCTCTCGGTCCTCGCTGGCGGCACCGATCCGGTGCGCGGCGCCGTCGAACGCTGCGATCACCCGTCGTTCGTGCGCAACGCACTCGGCGGCTGTCCTCTGCGAGCGCCCACGCCCGCAGTGCCCGCGCCGCGCACTGACGCGCGCCCGACGCGAAACCATTCGCGCTGAGCGACGGTACAGCGCTCGCGGCGCTCCTGGCTATACTGCGCGCCGTCCGGGCGCCCGCGCGCCCTTCCCCTCGAGGCGCCCCAGTGCGATTCGCTCCGTTCATCGCGTTCTTTCTGTCCGGCGCCAGCAGCCTGATCTTCCAGTCGATCTGGACGCGCTACCTGCATCACGTCTTTGGCTCGACGACCATCGCGATGAGCACGGTGCTCAGCGTCTTCATGGCCGGTCTCGGCCTTGGTGCGTGGGTGTTCGGCAAGATCTCGTCGCGCATCAAGCACCCGCTGATGACCTACGCGGCGGCCGAGCTGCTGGTCGCGCTGTGCGCGGTCGCGATCCCGTATCTCGTCGCGCCCGATGGCTGGCTCGGCGGCGTCAACGGCTGGATGCGCACGACGTTCGGTGATGGCTCGACGGGCTTCGCGGTTGGTCGCTTCCTCGCCGTGGTGCCGATCTTGATCGTGCCGACGACGCTGATGGGCTCGACGCTGCCGCTCTTGTCGCAGCACTTCGTCGAAGCCGAGCAGCGCGCTGGCGCGACCAGCTCGCGCGTCGGCGTGCTCTACGCCGTCAATACGTTCGGTGCGGTCGCTGGCACCTTCCTGTCGGGCTTCGTGCTGCTGCCGACGATCGGCCTCTCGGCGACGAACCTCACCGCCGCGGGGATGAACATGCTCCTCGGCGCGAGCATCTTTGCGCTGTACAAGCCGCTGCTCGGTAGTGCCCTCGCGCCCGGCGAGAAGATCAGCATCTTGCCCGGTCGCGCAGTGGTCGAGCGCGTCGCCGCAAAGGTCAGCAAGGCCGTCGCCGATCGCTCGGCCGCCGTGATCGAAGAGCCCATCTCGCCGCTCGCGCGCAAGCTCGCGCTCGTCGCGTTCGGCGTCTCCGGTGCAGCGGCGCTCTGCTACGAGGTCGTGTGGACGCGCGCGCTCGCGCAGACGATTGGCTCGTCGATCTACACGTTCACCATCGTGCTGATGACGTTCCTCATCGGCATCGCTGGCGGCAGCGCGATGATGTCGGGCCTGCTCGGTAACGCGCGGCGACCGCTGCTCTCGCTCGGCCTCGTCGCCGCCGTGCTGTGCCTGCTCGCCAACGCGCCGGTCGGCGTCGGCAGCGGACTCGGCGAGTTCGTCGGCGCGGTCGCGGCTACCTGGGTCGCGCTCGGTGGGATCGCCGCCATCGCTTTTGCGCGCGGACAGAAGACGCTGGCGCTCGGCGGCGCGCAGTCGGATGGCGAGACCACCCTCTGGGGCCTCGCGCTCATCTCCGTTCCGCTCATCGTATCCGTCGCCAACAAGCTGATCTACGTCGGATATCTGCCCGGCATCGTCGCGAGCATCACTGGCGTGTTCTGCGCGTATCTCGCCGTCTCGCTCGCGCTGCGCCGCACGTACGTTCTGCTCGTCGCGCTGATGCAGTTCCTCATCGCGGCAGCGACGTTCGTCAACTACCTCTGGGCCGACGAGATCCCGCTCACCTTCGCCAGCTTGGTCGCGCCGCTCGGTGAGCGCCTCGCCGACAACGTCTCGCTGGTGCGCTTCTTCATGTTCCTCACCGCCGGCCTGTGCACGCTGCCGGCGACCTTCGGCATGGGCGCGATGTTCCCGCTCACGCTGCGCATCTGGAGCAGCGGCGGCCGCAGCGTCGGCTCCGACGTCGCGGTCGTCTACACGTCGAACACCATCGGCTCGATCCTCGGCGCGTGGCTGCCCGGCTTCGTGCTGTTCGCGCTGATCGGCGCAGAGAGCACGCTGCACCTCGGGATCGCGCTGAACCTCTTGCTCGCGCTGATGATGCTTCTCGCGACCGCGGCCGATGTGCCCGCGGGCGCAGACGCGAAGGCCGCCGCCGCGAAGGGCCGCGATCTTCCGGCGTGGCAGGCGGGTATCGTCTACGTGCTCGCGCCGCTGATCCCCGCGCTGCTCGCGCTCGGCTGGCTGATCACGGCCAATCCTTCGTCGCGCTGGTCGGTGCGCTGGGACCAGTCGAAGATGACGCTCGGCGTGTTCCGCGTGTCGCTCGCGGCCGACGTGCTCGACCCTGAGCGCTGGGGCCAGCCCGACATCGTCTACTTCCGCGACGGTCTCTCGACGACGGTGACGGTCGAGCGCTGGGGCCGCCACCTCGCGATGAAGAACAACGGCAAGGTCGACGCCAGCAACGGCGACGACATGCCGACGCAGATCATGGTCGCCGCGTATCCGTTGCTCATGCACGAGCGCGGTCCGCGCGATCTCGACGTCGCGGTCATCGGCTTCGGCTCAGGCGTGACCGTCGGCAGCGCGCTGCGCTTTCCGGTGAAGAGCGTCGATGTCGTCGAGCTCGAGCGCTCGATCCCGGAAGCCTCGAAGTGGTTCGCCGAGGTCAACCACCTCGAATATCCGCTCGCCGAGTTCCCGTACGTGCAGATGGATCGCTTGCGCGTGATCAACGACGACGGCCGTAACTATCTGGCGAGCACGGCCAAGAAGTACGACGTCATCATGTCGGAGCCGTCGAACCCGTGGATCACCGGCGTCTCCGATCTGTTCACGAGTGACCACTTCCGCATCGCCAAGCGGGCGCTCAAGCCCGGCGGCATTTATTGCCAGTGGGTGCAGCTCTACGAGCTCAGCCCGCAGAACATCAAGACCATCTTTCGCACGTTCGCGTCGCAGTTCCGCTACGTCGTCGTGTTCGCCGCGGAGAACCTGTCGAGCGACACGGTGGTGCTCGGCTCCGACTCGCCGCTGCCGCTCGATCTCGAGCGCGTGCGCCGCACCTATCGGCTCCCCGGCGCCGCAGCGCTGCTCGAAGAGGCGCGCATCGCGTCGCCGTACGACGTCTTCTCGCGGGTGATCCTCGCGTCGCGCGACGAGGTCATGCAGTACACGCGCATCCGTTATCAGCGTGAGGGCAGCGAGTGGGTCGCCGACGTGCAGAGCTCGAACGGGCCCGACGAGGCGTGTCCGCCCGCCGAGTGCCGGCTCGAAGGCGCGACGATCAACACCGACGACAACGCGCTGATCGAGTTCGCGGCGCCCGACGACCTAATCGGCTTCCAGCGCTACGAAGGCTATCTTGGCAACATTTACTCGGATATGTGGCCGTACGGGCGCCTGCTGCCGGTGATGCGCGGCTTCGGCCGCGGTGACACCGCCGCGCGCAACTACGCCGAGCAGGCGATGTCGCTGGTGATGAGCGGTCGCAAAGAAGAAGCGGCGGTGTTCATCGAGCGATCGATGCGCCACGGACGCGTGCGTGAAACGGCGGTCGCGCTCCAGACGCTGAAGCTGCTGCGCAGCGAAGACGACGAGCCGCGCGTGCAGATCGAGCCGCCGGTGCCGGGCCCGCAGATGGATCGACGCACGGCGGTGCGGCTGACGGACGGCTTTGACGCGGTGAAGCGCTCGGTCGACCAGAGCGCATACGCGGCCGCGCTCGCGGCGATGGAAGAGATCCCGGCGCCGCTGCGGCTGCACAGCGGGCCAGGGATGCGCTTTCTCTACGGCTACCTGCTCTACAAGGGCGCGGAGGGCGACGCCTCGCAACACCGCGCGGCGATCGACGTCTTTGAAGAGCTGGTGCGCGACGACGAGGACTACGTCGCGGCGCACCCGGAGCTCTACTACTTCCTCGCGCGCGCTCACGACGGCGAGCTCAACTTCGCGCAGGCACTGCGCAACATGCGGCTCTACGTCGAGGCGCGCGTCGTGCCGATCGTCGCGCCCGCGCCGCCGACGCCGACTAACGCCGCGCCGACCGACGCCGCGCCGACCGACGCCGCACCGACGACCGACGCCCCCGGCGAGAACGCGCCGCCGCCCGCGCCGCCACCACCGCCGCCGCCAGGTGCTGGGCGCGCCCCGCGACTGTGAAGCGACGGCTCAGGTGCGTAGCCAGATTCGCACTGACGCGGCGCGTCGCTGCGTAGATGTGTGCGCACTCGCACTTTCGGCCGGCTCGTCAACAACGGCATAATCACTAGCGATTCTAATGAGTTGCGCCTACCTGGCCGGACGGACGGAACGGCTGGCACGTTGGGTGCTGTAGTGGGCATCAACATGAGTAACTCCAGCTCGGCGCAGCAGCGCGCTCTCAAGATTCTGGCGAAGTCGGTCCACCGCGAGCTCAAGGCGAGCGGCTATGTCCGCAGCGACATGATCGCGTTCACGACGGAGCTGCTCGGGCTCGTGACCAGCGAGATGAAGCAGGACAACACCGAGTCGACGGCCGCCGCAACGCTCCTCTAATCGACCGAAGCCGAGCCGCTCACCCGACTCCGCGGGCCCGCCGTGTCCCTGCTTCTCGCGAAGCTGGCCATGAGCGGGCCTTTCGTCGTTTTGGGCGATCCTCGCGGCCCGAGAGGAACGCAAATACCCTTGGCAGAATCGGCGTTCCCGCGTTCGCTCCGCGCGAGGTCGATCGCGCTGCGCCGGGGCCAATCGGGTTGTGCGATTGAGAAATGGGCTGCTAGAGTGCGCCGCCCTTGAGCCCCAAGCCGGTGCTCGCGGCAGCTCTCACACGAGCAACTCGGAGGCGGGATGACAACGAAGATCGCGATCAACGGATTTGGCCGCATTGGCCGCTGTGTCGCTCGCATCCTCTTTTCGCGAACGAATCACGACCTCGAGCTGGTCGCGATCAACGACCTGACGAGCCCGGACGTCCTCGCGCATCTGCTGCAGTTCGACTCCGTGCACCGCACCTTCGGCCACGAGGTGACGTCGGACGCGAGCGGCCTGCGCGTCGGTGGCAAGAGCATCCCGGTCTTCGCGAAGAAGGATCCGACGGAGCTGCCGTGGAAGGAGCTCGGCGTCGACATCGTGCTCGAGTGCACCGGCGTCTTCCGTGATCGTGCGGGCGCCGGCAAGCACCTCTCGGCGGGCGCGAAGCGCGTGATCATCAGCGCGCCCGGCGAGAAGGACATCGACGGAACGTTCTGCGTCGGCATCAACACCGACTCTTACGATCCGGCGAAACACTTCATCGTCTCGAACGCGTCGTGCACGACCAACTGCCTCGCGCCGATCGCCAAGGTCGTTCATGAGCGCTTCGGCATCCTCAAGGGCCACATGGTCACCGTGCATTCCTACACGAACGATCAGCGCATCCTCGATCTGCCGCACAAAGATCTGCGGCGCGCGCGCGCTGCCGCTTTGTCGATGATTCCGTCGAGCACCGGCGCGGCAAAGGCGATCGGGCTCGTGCTGCCGGAGCTCAACGGCAAGCTCGCGGGCACGTCGATTCGCGTGCCGACGCCGGACGTCTCGCTCACCTGTCTCACCGCGCACGTCTCGAAGCAAACGACGCGCGAAGAGGTGAACGCGGCGCTCAAGGAGTACGCGGCGGGATCGCTCGCGGGCATCCTCGGCTTCGAGGAGCGCGAGTTGGTGTCGTCCGATTACATCGGCGACGAGCGCTCGTCGATCGTCGACGCGGAGCAGACCTCGGTCATCGGCGGCGACCTCGTCGAGGTGCAGAGCTGGTACGACAACGAGTGGGGCTTCTCGCGCCGCATGGTCGATCTCTCCTCGCTGCTCGCAGCGAAGGCCTGAGCCGCGATGGCGACCGCCGACAAGCCGATCCCGTCGATCCGTAATCTGACGATCGAAGGACGGCGGCTGTTCCTGCGCGTCGACTTCAACGTCCCGCTCGACGGCAAGACGGTCACCGACGACACGCGCATCCGCGCCGCGCTGCCGACGATTCGTTACGCGATCGAGCAAGGCGCGCGCATCGTGCTCGCCTCGCATCTCGGCCGGCCGAAGGGCACGCGCGACGCTGCGTATTCGCTCGAGCCCGCGGGCAGCGTGCTCGCCGGCCTGCTCGATCAGGACGTCGTGCTCGCCGACGACTGCATCGGCGACGGCCCGAAGAAGGTCGTCCAAGACCTGCGCGATGGGCAGATCGCGATGCTCGAGAACCTGCGCTTTTACGCAGAAGAAGAGGCAAACGACGAGAACTTCGCGAAGGAGCTGGCGAAGCTCTGCGACGTGTACGTCAACGACGCCTTCGGCGCGGCGCACCGCGCGCACGCCTCAGTGCAGGCGCTGCCGCTGCTCATCGGCGAGCGCGGCGCAGGGCTGCTGATGGAGCGCGAGCTCGACTCGCTCGGCAAGCTGCTCGGCGACGTCGAGAAGCCTTACGTGCTCGTGCTCGGCGGCGCGAAGGTGTCCGACAAGATGGGCGTGTTCGATCAGATGCTGACGAAGGTGTCGTCGATCCTGGTCGGCGGCGCGATGGCGAACACGTTCCTCGCGGCGAAGGGGCTCTCGGTCGGCAAGAGCAAGATCGAGGACGACAAGCTCGCGCTCGCCCGCTCGGTGCTCGCCAAGGCGAAGGAGCGCGGCATCCCGATCGTGCTGCCGGAGGACGTCGTCGTCGCGACCTCGCTCGATGCGTCGCGCGGCACGACGGTGCCGGTCACCGAGATCCCGGCGGACGCGATGGCGCTCGACATCGGCGAGCGCACAGTCGCGCTGTTTCGCGAGAAGCTGTCGCACGCCGGCACGGTGCTTTGGAATGGCCCGATGGGGCTGTTCGAGAAGGCGCCGTTCGCCGCCGGCACGCGCGGCGTGGCGCAGGCCATCGCCGACTCGTCGTCGTTCAGCGTCGTCGGCGGCGGTGACAGCGTCGCAGCGGTGCAGGACGCCGGGCTCGCCGATCGCTTCAGCCACGTGTCGACGGGCGGCGGCGCCTCGCTCGAGCTGCTCGAGGGCAAGAAGCTGCCCGGCGTGGAAGCGCTGCGCGGATGAGCGCGCCTAGCGCCAGCGCGGACGCGAGCGTGATCAGCGCTGCGGGCAACCCGCGACGTCCGCTCGTCGTCGGCAATTGGAAGATGCACAAGAACGTCGCCGACTCGGTGGCGTTCGCGCGCGCGTTGCGTGATGCGCGGATCGAGGATCACCTGGCGGAGGTCGTGATCGCGCCGGTGTTTCTCGCGCTGCACGCGACGCACAGCGTCCTCTACGACGGCGCCATTGCGCTCGCTGCGCAGGACGTGCACTGGGAGACCGATGGCGCGTACACCGGCGAGGTGAGCGCGGCGCAGCTGCATCACGTCGGCTGCAGCTACTGCATCGTCGGGCACTCGGAGCGGCGGCATCTGTTTGGTGAGCGCGACGAGGACGTGCGCAAGAAGGTCGCGGCGCTGCTCGGCCATGGCATCACGCCGATCCTCTGCGTCGGCGAGACGATGACCGAGCGCGACCGCGGGCAGACGCTGCCGGTGGTGCTCAACGAGGTCCGCGAGGCGCTGCGCGGCCTCGACGCGGCGTTCATCGAGCGCCTGGTCGTCGCGTACGAGCCACTGTGGGCCATCGGCACCGGCCGCACGGCGACGCCCGGCGACGCGCAACACGTACACGCCGCCATCCGCGCGCAGCTCCTCGAGCTCGGCGGCAATGCCGGAGCGCAGACCGTGCGGATACTCTACGGCGGCAGCGTGAAACCCGAGAACGCCGCGGCGCTCCTCGCCGAGCCAGACATCGATGGCGCGCTGGTCGGCGGGGCATCGCTCGAAGTGAAGTCGTTCGTGGCCATCGTCGAGAGTGCGCGTTAGACTGCGCGCCCTCAGTCATCCAGTAAGCGCAGCCGCACTCGCCTCAGGTAGGTCCCCAATGTTTGCGTTCATCTCCGTCATCTACGTCATCGTCTGCATCTTCCTGATCCTCGTCGTGCTGCTCCAGGCCGGCAAGGGAGGTGGTATGGGCGCAGCCTTCGGTGGCGGTGCAGGCGGCAGCCAGACCGTCTTCGGCGGGGCCGGTGCGGGCAACTTCCTCACGCGCCTGACCTGGGTCAGCGCGGTGCTCTTCATGGTGCTGTCCGGCACGCTCGCGTACATGTCGTCGTCGAGCGACAAGAGCCTAGAAGAAGCGGCGCGCATCGCCCGCGAGCGCGACGCCGCGCGTGACGTGAGCAACACGCCGACGAAGGCGCCGGCGGCCGCCGGGATGTCGACCGGCGAAGGTGACGACGCAGTAGCCGCCGATGGCGGCGCCGCGGCGCTGCCGGAGGCGCCCGAGGGCGACGAGCCTGCCGCTACGGAAGAGCCCGCAGAGCCTAGCGCCGTCGAGCCGCCTGCCGCCGCTATACCCGCGCCTGCCGCCGCTATACCCGCGCCTGCAGCGCCTGAAGCTGCAGCGCCTGAAGCTGCAGCGCCCGTCGTTGCGCCGCGACGGGCCGTCGTTGCGGCTCCCGCAGCGCCGCGTCCGGCACGCCCAGCCGCAGCGGTGGCTCCGGCAGCCGAGCCGGTCGTCGCTCCGGCCGCGCCCGCTCCGGCGGCCCCGGCAGCGCCGACGGAGTAACGCGCCCCGACGGCGCTATCCCGCTAGCGGAATCGCCTCGCCGCGATCGAGCGCGGCGAGCGCCTGCTCGGCGTCCTCGACGTAGCGCGCGTGACCGTTGTCGGCCGCGGTGCGCACGACCTCGGCGAGCAAGCGCCGCGCTTCGTCGCTGCGGCCGCCCAGCTGGTCGATCACGGCGAGCATGTACTTGCCCTCGATCTGGTCCCAGACGAAGCCGTGCTTCTGTGCGTAGTCAATCGCTTCGAGCACGCGCTGGCGTCCCTGGTCGGAGCCGAGCTTGGTCGCGTCGATGAAGCCGAGCACGCGCAGGTTCACCATCTGCAGCTTCACCAGGCCGTTCTCGCGAGCGACCTCGAACGAATAGCGCAGCGACGAGAACGCGCGCTTGTAGTCGCCGATGCGCAGGTACGACTCGCCGAGGTTGTGCGCGTTGACGGCTGTCTCGTAGTCGAAGCCATACTCCTTCGAGAGCTCCATCGCGCGATGCGCCTTCTCGATCGTGCCGTGGTAATCGCGCGCGTAGTAGCAAACGAGCGACTCCATCTTCAGCAGCTCGCACTCCGTGTAGCGATCCGGATGTGCACCGGCGAGACGGCGCGCCTCGTCGAGCGAGGCCATTCCCGCGGCCTGCTCGCCCATCGCCGCATGCGCGAGCGCCTTCGGGATCAGGCAGCGGATCTGGGCGGGCACGTCCGCGGTGTCGCGCGATAGCGCGAGCGCGTCTTCGAGCGACGCGATGGCGCGACGTTGCTCGCCGTTCTTCGCCGCCGCTTCGGCCTCGGCGAGCGCGGCATCGCGCAGCAGCTCGCGATCGCCGATGCGCCGCGCGACGTCGCGGCCACGCTCGAGCCAGCGTCGACCTTCGTCGAAGCGCGTCGCGTTTACCAGCAGGCGGCCGCGCATCATGGCGAAGCGCGCGATGTACTCATCGCGACCGAGCCCCTCGGCGATCTCGAGCGCGGCGGCCATGTGCTGCGCGCCCTCGTCGAGCTTGCGCCCGCGGAACGCGAGATCGCCGAGGCGTCGATACAGCGCGAGCACGCGTTCGCGATCCGTCGACGCGATCTGCGAGAGCAGCTGGATCGCCTTGGCGACGTTGGTGATCGCACCGTCGAGCGTGTGCTCCTTCTCGAGGCGATCGGAGGCGCGCACGAGATATTCGACGGCCTTCGAGCGGTCGCCCGCCTCGCGCCAGTGGTGCGCGAGCCGCTCCGCGAGCTCGTCGAGGCGCGCCGGGTACAGCTCCTCGGTCGCGCCCGCGACCGCCGCGCTCAGCTCGCGTCGCGCTTCGACGGTGAGGCCGTCTTGCAGGACGTCGCTCATCAGGTCGTGCACGAACGCGTATTCACTCGCGCCTTGGTGGACGATGATCCCGCGCCGCTCGAGCAGCTGCAGCGATGCGCCGACGTCCGCGAGCTTCTCGCCGGCGACGCGCGCCACCAGCTCCGCGGTGAAGCGGCCGCCGACGATCGCCGCGACCTGCAGGATGTGCCGCTGCGCCGGACCGAGACGCGCGACGCGCGCGGAGACCAGGCCGCGCAGCGACTTCGGCACCTCGACCTCGGCGACGTCGCGCTTGTACGAGACCTTCGCGCCCTGCACCTCGATCGCGCCCGCGTCGCCGAGCGCCTTCAGGTATTCCTCGACGTAGAGCGGGTTGCCGCCGCTCTTCACGGTGACGTCGCGCAGAAGCTCAAACGGCACTTCTTCGGCGCCGAGGCGCGTGCCGACCAAGCGCGCGACGTCATCGTCGCCGAGCGGACCGAGCGTGAGCGCCTGATGGCCTGCGGGCTCACCCCATGCGTGCGCAAAGCCCGGCCGATGCGCGACCACGACGGCGATCCGCGCCTCCGCGGCACCGCGCAGCAGGCTGTCGAGGAACGCCTGTGACTCTTCGTCCATCGACTCCGCGGCGTCCCACGCGAACACCGTGAGGCGGTCCGCCGCGAGGCGCGTCGCGATCTTCAAGAACGCCGCGCGCAGCGGTCGCTCGCCGCGCGCGTCGGTCGGCGCCACGCCGAACAACACCGCGACGGCGTCGAGCTCCGCGGGCGAGAGACCGAGCTCACGCAGCCGCGCGATCTTCTCGCGCACGACGGCCGCGGGGTCGAGTTCGTCGGCGCCGAGCACCACCTGCAACATGCTCTGCATCGCGGCGAGCGGGACCTGACGCCCGTGCGGCGTACACGTCGCGAGGTGCACGCCGACATCGTGCTGCCCGAGCTTCAAGCGTCGCAGCGTCTCGTGCAGCAGGCGTGACTTACCCGAGCCCGCCTCGCCGGTGATGGTCATGAAGCGCAGCCGCCCGCGGTTCGCGAGCGCGAGCACCTCGCCGATGCGGCGCAGCTCTTCGCGCCGACCGACGAACTTGCCGTAGGCCTCGGCGAAGCTGCGCTCGCCGATCAGCGTGCTCGCGCCAAACGCGTCGTTGCGCAGCGGCGCCGTCTCGAAGCGCCCGCGCAGCAGCTTCTCGCTCGCCGTCGTCGCGAGCACGCGGCCCGCATCGCCACGCGCGGCGAGATCACGCGCCGTCGCGACGAGGTGCGTGAAGCGCTCTTCGCGCACCGGATCGCCCTCCATCGTCACGAGGATCCGCCCTGCGGCGACCGACACGCAGGTGCTCGTCGGTCGGCCCGCCTCGGAGGCTGCGCCGGCGGCGCCACGCGCGAGACGGAGCGCACAGCGCGCGGCGATGTCGGTGTCGCGTCCGTCGGGGTCGCGCGCGCCGAACAGCGCGACGATCTCACGACGCGCGTCGTCGTCGACGCCGATCTCGTCGAGGCGCACTCCGCCGAAGCGCTCGATCACGCGCTCCGCGGCGTTGGCGTCGAACACGTCGTCGGCGTCCTGCACCAGCGCGAGCACGGTCACGTCGCGACGCTCCGCGATCGGGCGCGAGACGCTCTGCGTGATTGGCTTGCCGAGCCCCGTCGTGAACGCGCGGCGGGCGCTAGAGCGCCCGGACGGCAGATCGACTGGCGTCGCGGCGGGCGCCTGCGCATCGGCCTCCTCGAACGCAGCGAGGATCTGCTCGTCGCCATCGAACGACTCGTTCGACTCACTCGAGGCGCGCAGATCAGCGAGATATTCGCTCAGCTCGTGCGCGCCGACGCGACGGCCGCTCGCGTAGAGAAATTGGATCAAGTCCTCGTAGAGCCGCCCGGCGTTCGCGTGCCGCTCCTCGGCCGAGTAGGCCATCGCGCGCCGCACGATCACGGCGAGCTCTTCGGGGACGTTCGGCACCAGCTCTTCGAGCGCGCGCACCTGACCGTCGCGCACGCGCTTGAGCGTGTCGTAGCTCGAGGGCGTGACGAACGGGTTCACGCCGGAGAGCGTCTCGTAGAGCACGATGCCGACGGCGTAGAGATCGGTGCGTCCGTCGACGGCGCGACCATGCGCTTGCTCTGGCGACATGTACGCGTATTTGCCTTTGAGGACGCCGATTTCCGTCTCGTCCTCGACCGTCGTGCGCGCCTTCGCGATGCCGAAGTCGGTGAGCTTCACCTCACCTTCCCAAGACAGCAGAACGTTCTGCGGCGACACGTCGCGATGCACGATGTGCAGCGGTCGCATCGCGGAATCGCGGCGGCGGTGTGCGTAGTCGAGCGCCTTCGCCAGCTCGCTGACGACGTACACCGCGAGCTCTTGCGGGATCGGCTTGCCGTAGCGGCGACCGCGGCGCAGCAGCGTCGCGAGGTCCATCCCGGCGACGTACTCCATCGCGATGAAATACGCGTCGTCGGCGCGGCCGAGATCGAACACCTGCACGATGTTCGCGTGCGACAGCGTGACCGCGATCTTCGCCTCGTTGATGAACATGTCGACGAACTGCGGGTTCTCGCCGAGCTCGGGCAAGATCCGCTTGATCACCAAGATCTTCTCGAAGCCCTCGACGCCGTGGGACTTCGCCTTGAACACCTCGGCCATACCGCCGCGAGCGAGGAGCTCGAGCAGCTGGTACTTCCCGTAGACGACAGGCGAGGCGTGAGCGGTCGAAGAATCCACGAACCAGCTAGGGCGTGCGGTCGCGCCGTCTCTTCGGCCCCCCGAGGGCCCCCCGATTCAGCCCGCGCCGACGCACCGAAGCTGCTGATAGCACACGGAAAACGGGGCCGCTACGGCGCCCTCGGAGCAGCCACGGGCGGCACCGCCGCGTCGGCCGCGAATTGCAGCTGATGCAGCCGCGCGTACACGCCGCCGCGGGCGAGCAGCGCCTCGTGCGTGCCCTCTTCGACGATCTCGCCGCGATGAAACACGAGGATCCGGTCGGCCTTGCGGATGGTCGACAGGCGATGCGCGATGACGATCGCGGTGCGACCCGCGAGCACCTCGTCGACCGCGGCTTGGAGGCGCGCCTCGGTCTCGCTGTCGACGTTCGCCGTTGCCTCGTCGAGCACGAGCAGCTCCGCGTCGCGATAGAGAGCGCGCGCGAACGCGAGCAGCTGCCGCTCACCAGCGCTGAAATTCGCGCCGCGCTCTACGCAGCGCGTGGCGAGCCCACCCTCGCGGCTCTGCACCAGCGCCGACGCGCCGACGCGCTCGAGCGCCCGCATCGCGCGCGCCGCATCAGGCTTTGGATCGCCGAGCGCGACGTTCTCGAGCACGGTGCCGGCGAACAGGAACACATCCTGCGGGACGACCGCGAAGCGCTGTCGCAGCGACGTGCGATCGACCGCGCGCACGTCCTGCCCGGCGACGACGACGGCGCCGCTGGTGATCTCGTAGAGGCGCAGCAGCAGCGCGGTGATCGTCGTCTTTCCCGCGCCGGTCGCGCCGACGATGGCGATCTTTTCGCCAC
>Ga0209181_10006316_pt1 | contig 16662 bp, 16 predicted proteins | sample MAT05_FD_187208 | JGI IMG/M metagenome (GOLD analysis project Ga0209181, IMG submission 187208) | Freshwater microbial communities from Lake Fryxell liftoff mats and glacier meltwater in Antarctica - MAT-05 (SPAdes) (version 2) | ecosystem: Environmental > Aquatic > Freshwater > Ice > Liftoff...
CGTTTAGTTGAAAAGAATGGCGGCGCAGCGGGAATTCGAGGTTTTCGCGCACCGTCATAGAATCGTAGAGTGCATTGCTTTGGAACAGGAAAGCCACTTTCACCCGAAGATGGTCCAAGGCCGTTTGGTCGAGTGTCAAGATATTTTTCCCTAAAACATGAATTTTTCCATGTTCGGGTTCTATGAGTCCGATGATACATTTGATCAAAACCGATTTGCCGGAACCCGACTTGCCGAGCACCACCAGGTTTTCTCCCCGAAAAAGCGAAATGTCGAAATGGTCCAGCACATGGTTGTCGCCGAACGATTTGGAAAGTCCTTCTATTTTGATGACGGGATCGGGCATTTGGTGATTGGTTTACGGGTGATTGGAGATTGGTTTACTGAAATATATCCGCAATTTGAACCGCAATCAGGTCAATAATAAAAATAAATACGGACGACACCACGACCGACGAATTGGCCGACAACCCCACACCTTCTGTTCCTTTTTGGGAATAATAACCTTTGTAAGAACCAATAATGCCCACGGCAAAGCCGAAAAAGAAGGTTTTGATAAATGCAGGTATGACATCAATGTAGGCAAGATTGTCGAACACTTTTTTAAAAAACAGGTTGAACGTCAAGGGTTCGTACATATTCACGCCCAAATAGGAGCCGTATAGCGCAATCGCATCGGCCAAAATGACCAGTATTGGCAACATCAGCATCGCTGCCAGGGTACGCGTCACGACCAGATATTTGAAAGGATTGGTGCCCGAAACCTCCATCGCGTCTATCTGTTCGGTCACTTTCATCGAACCGAGTTCCGCACCGATGCTGGAGCCGATTTTCCCGGCAAAAATAAGCGCGGTCAAAATAGGCCCGATCTCCCGTACGATGGCGATGCCCACCATGGCCGGAATCTGCACGTCCACGCCGTATTTGACCATCGTGGGACGCAGTTGCATCGTCAGCACCAAACCAATGATAAATGCGGTAAGCGCGACCAGCGGCAATGACTTGTAACCAATCACAAAACACTGGCGCACAAATTCCGCCACTTCATAACGCGGTCGAAATCCTTCCCTAAAAAAGCGCAGCACGAACCGGAAAATTTCGCCGGTTTCGTGCAGGAATGATTTTAAATTGTCTTGTTGGACTATCATCGGCTTCAGAATAAAATCGTAATGTCTGAAATGATTTTCAAAACATGGTATCACAAACACATACCCCTTCTGTTTTTTCTCGCCAGAAACCTGCAACCGCAATAGCGCGTGGCTTTTTTCCGGCCCTCCAAAGTTGATAAATGTCATCGTAACGAAGTGTATCTCCCTGAGCATTTATTTCTTGAAGGTCATACCGAATCGTCACTTTGGCACCAAGCGGCGCAAAATAATACACCCGCCAGGCATCCGCCTCGCTGAGGCCAATGCAACCATTGGAGGCAGGTTTCCCAAGCGAACGGGGATTGGTGGTCGGGTGAATCATTTGTCCGTATCGCTGCCCGTTGATCGCAGGTTCGAGCCAGGGAATTTGTGGCATGAGCGTGGTTTGGTGGTCGTCGCGTTGGGTGAATTTGAATTTTTTGCCCGTCACGGGATCAATAAAAATAGGATGCCGGTTCACTCGGATGATCTCGCCTTTACCCGTACGGGTTCTCAAATCTACGGTGTGCCCTGCCGCTTCGAGGTACCTTTTTTGGCTTTTGCCCACCCGGACTGCTAGGGTGTACAGCAGGCTGTCACGCTCCAAAATGCGCATTTCAAAAGCGGGGATATTGATGTCAAGCCGGGTATTGGCCATTTTTTCGAATAAGGCCGCCGCCGTTAGCGGGCCGGGAATCAAAAGCGTATCGCCCGGTTTCAACACGATCATTTTTTGTTGGTTGTACACAAAGTTGCCGCGCGACATTTGAATATAGTAATCGGTGTTTACCAGCGTATCCAGTATCCAGGGGTTGGCTCGAAGCAAAAGGTTTTCGCTCAGTTTGTAAGGGCTCAAGGTGTCGTTTTCCTGTACTATTTTATCCAGAAATTGGAAAAAATCGCGAATGGCAATTTCCTTTTGGACGGGTATTTTGGCAAATGGCGGCTCAGGCAATTTCTGGGCGGTAGGCGCCGCAGTTTGTCCAGCATGCTCCGATTCCGTTGCTGCACGGGTCTTGTGTTTGCAGGCGGAGGAAAAGAACAAGGATGCTGACAGGATCAGGCAGGGGATAAGTCGCAGTTTCCAGCCTGTTGGCAAGATCATTGCAAACCGCCGACCTATTGAATGAAGTCTGTTATCTTTCATTTTTTAAAGCCAAAAATAGATCAATACGCCTGCAGCAACCGTCATTAAAACCAATGCGGCGCCGCCGAAAAAATTTGACCAGCGACCATTGACAAAAGTACCCATAATAACTGAATTGTTGGAAATATGCAACACCATAGCAATCAGGACGGGGGCAGTAAGCCCGTACAAAACGGCGGCCAGAAGCAGCGCGTCAATGGGGCTAATGTCGACAAAATCAAACAACAGTCCAAGGCCCAGGGAAATTGCCATCACAGCGTAAAAGCCTTTCGCTTCGTAGTATTTTTTGTTCAGGCCCTCCTCCCAATCAAATGCTTCTGAAAAAATATAAGACACTGCTCCTCCCAAGACTGGTATCGCCAGCATTCCGGTGCCGATGACCCCGAGGGCAAACAGCCAATAGGCGCCATCTCCGGCAAGCGGGCGCAAGGCCAGAGCCGCGTCTTGCACCGTGTTGATGTCATGCACCCCTTCCCCGAACAACACCGTCCCGGTGGTCAAAATGATGAAAAAGAAAACCAGGCAAGTCAGCAGCATGCCAAAGTCCACATCCTGCCGCATATCCGTGATCAGTTTTTTGTCTACCACGATGGTGTTCTTTCGTTTACCGACTTCCTCGACTTCCATGCTCGTTTGCCAGAAAAACAAATAGGGCGAAATCGTGGTGCCCAGTATCCCTACAAGAATGGCGAGGTAGTTTTTATCAAAATGGATGGTGGGTACCAGCGAGTGAAAAAGTACCGCTCGGAAATCAAGTTTGACCAAAAAAGGCACCACCAGGTACAAAAGTAGCGACAAACACAGGTATTTGAGTGTTGCTGCAAAACGTTTGTAAGGCAAAAAAACAATGCTGACCAGCAGTAAAACGGTAAAAAACACGCTGGCCCAATGGGGCTGGATTTGCGGAAAAAGCATATTGGTCACCGCGCCCATAGCTTGAATATCGGCGCCAATGTTCAAGATAATGGCGGGCACACTGAACAAGATCATTCCGTACAGCAGGGGTTTGGGGTAATGCTGTTTTAAAACCCCGGTCAATCCTTGCCGCGTCACGATGCCAATGCGGGCGCACATTTCCTGCACCGCCACCATCAGGGGTAAGGATATCAAGGCCGTCCAAAGCGTCGAAAGCCCATACATAGCCCCGGCCTGGGAGTAGGTAGCAATGCCCGAAGGGTCGTCGTCGCTGGCGCCTGTGATGAGTCCGGGGCCGAGTTTTTTCCAGAAGCGAATGAATTTGTTGGGGCGGTTATTTTTGGTCATAAAGTTTGATTTTATTCGTGAATAAAGCTTTCTGGGTTTGCAATGCGTGCGTCTGCCTGATCGCGGGTCACGCCTGCAATCAGGTTGAACGCAGGGTCAGGCATTCCATCCTGGCTCAGAATGCCCGGATAAAAATCCGTTTTCCCGTTCTCATTGTACAGTTGAGCCGATAGGTGGAGATTGCCCGCAGAATCCCGCCCACCCCGCCAAAGCCCCGCCGATTTCATCAACGAAATAGAGGGGGTTGCGCCCGAGGTAGCCGGGACAAGAAAATGCCCACTCGTGCCGCCTTGCAAAAAGGCGCCGTTGGATTGGGCGCTTGCCTGGATGGAGTTGACTTGGAGCGTGTCGCTCAAGGGTGAGAGCTGGGCGGGGAGTTTGCTGGAAATTGACAGCAGTAGGAAGGCAAAAATTATATTTTTAAATGAGTTGTGCATGGTTTGAAAATCTGATGTGTTCTGAACCCTCTGCGAAATGTAGCATAAAAGGCTGATAATGAGTCTCTATTTCATTATCGCGTGTGCTATGAAATGAGCGAATCGGTTTTTTGAAAGTTTGTAGTTAGACAGGGCGTCATAAGGTTCTCATTTATAAAACACCAAATCATCCCCGCCCTGCTCCCATTGCGGGTTCGTGACGGGCACTTCTCTTACGGTCGTATGGTCGCGTGCCATCGCCGGCATCTCTTCTACAATCTGCATTTTTTCGTGTGGCTCGGCGGCTTCGGCGCCTACCATGTTTTCGATGCCTTTGATCAGCGCGTCGGCGTTGAAGGAAATGCTGTCAATGCCCTCATTCACCAGAAATTGCGCGAATTCCGGCATATCGCTGGGCGCCTGCCCGCAGAGGCCGATTTTGATGCCTTTGCGGCGTGCAGTACGGATGGCCGTGGCGATGAGCCGCATCACGGCCGGATTTTTTTCGTTGAAAAGGCCGCTCACGAGTGCCGAATCGCGGTCGAGCCCGAGGGTGAGTTGTGTCAAATCATTGGAGCCAATCGAGAAGCCGTCAAATATTTCAGCGAATTCCTCGGCCATGAGCACGTTGCTGGGTATCTCGACCATGACATAAATTTCGAGGCCGTTTTTGCCCTGTTCGAGGCCAAATTCGCGCATGGTTTCTATCACCAATTTACCTTCTTCCACGGTGCGGCAAAAGGGGATCATCAGTTTAACGTTGGAGAATCCCATTGCTTCACGCACCCGTTTCATGGCCTTGCATTCGAGTGCGAATCCATCCTTGTACAGCGGGGAATAATAGCGAGACGCGCCCCGGAAACCGATCATCGGGTTTTCTTCATCCGGCTCGAATTGCTTGCCCCCCACCAGGTTGGCGTATTCGTTGCTCTTGAAATCGCTCATGCGCACAATCACGTCGTGCGGGTGAAAAGCCGCCGCAATGGTGGCTACGCCCTGCGCGAGTTTGTCCACGAAAAAGTCTTTTTTATCGCGGTAGTGCCGGGTGAGCTGGGTGATTTCTGTCCGGGCTTTTTCGTCCGTCAATTGTTCAAAACGGGTCAAGGCCAGTGGGTGTACCTGAATATGGTGCGTAATCATGAATTCCATGCGCAACAAACCCACGCCCCGATTGGGCAAAAAGGATTGCTGAAATGCCAGGGATGGATCGCCGAGAATGAGCATCGGGGCCGTTTTGGGCATTTTTAAATTGGATATGTCCTTTTCAGTGACCGTCCATTCGGCCTTCCCGGCATAGATAAATCCGGTTTTGCCTTCCGCACAGGAGACCGTGATCTCCTCGCCGTCGTGAATTTTATCGGTGGCGTCGCCGCAGCCAACAATGGCCACGGTGCCCAATTCACGGGCAACGATGGCTGCGTGGCTGGTGCGCCCGCCCTTGTTGGTCACGATGGCTGCCGCACGTTTCATGATCGGATCCCAGTCGGGGTTGGTGATGTCCGTCACCAATACTTCAGCTTCCTGCAACAAATGGGCTTCCTTGGGCGAGCGCAACAACCGTGCTTTGCCTGTGGAGATTTTTTCCCCCAGGGCAATGCCTTCTGCGAGTTTTTTGCCTTTTGATTGGATTGCATACGTCCGAACACTGGCAGCCCGCTGCTTTGTTTCTTTGGAATGAACGGTCTCCGGGCGGGCCTGCACGATGTACAATTTGCCCGTGACCCCATCTTTTGCCCATTCAATGTCCATTGGCTTTTGATAGTGCTCCTCGATTTTGGCACACCATAGGCCGAGGGTCAGTACATCAGCATCCGCGATGGAATACAGGTCACCTTTGCCGGGCGCTGTAGGTTGGTTGTCAACGGGGGAGCCTGTTTTTACAGCATCGGCGTAGACCATCGTCCACTCTTTTTCGCCCAGTTTTTTTTGGAAAATCGGGTTGAACTGAGTGCCGATATGTGGTTTGAACAATACGAACTCGTCGGGCGTAGAGCGTCCCTGCACGATATTTTCGCCAAGCCCGTAAATGCTGTTGATAACCACTACCTTGTCGAAACCCGTGTCAGGATCAAGGGTAAACGCCACCCCGGAAGCCGACAAATCAGAGCGCACCATGGTTTGTACTCCGACCGAAATGGCCACATCAGCATTGCCAAAGCCCTGATCTTCACGGTATTTGATGGCGCGATTCGTGAACAATGAAGTGAAGCAGCGATGCACGGTTTTTACCAAGTCGTCCTCCCCGCTAATGTTCAGAAAACTTTCCAGTTGCCCGGCAAAACTCGCCGAAGGCAAATCTTCTGCCGTCGCGCTGCTGCGCACGGCCAGTGAGATGTCGGCCTTTTCGCGTCCGCACAAATCCTGAAAGGCTTGTTTGATTTCGGCGACCACGGCTGCTGGGAGCGGGGCATTTTGAATCAAATCCCGCGCCTGTTGGCCGATGTCGTTGAGGTTTGAAAAATTAGTTTTGTCCAATGCCGCTACGATGGCCTCCAATCGCTGGTGCAACTTGTTTTCTTTCAAAAACAAGTGGTAAGCATCGGCGGTAATGGCAAAACCATCGGGAACAAGGATACCTTTGGGAGTTAGTTGGGAGAACATTTCACCCAGAGAGGCATTTTTGCCGCCCACCAACGGGAGTTCGTGGATGGAGATTTCGGAGAAATTTTTGATGAAAACAGGCATAGCAATTCATGGTTTGTTACAACAAAGTTGCCATGATTAACATTTATCCTTGCATGATGCAGGTCTTAGGCTCAGATGACGAATATCACCAAGGCAATTTGACGCCCCGAATATCTTTGCAATCAAGTTGTAGGATACTATCAAGATTCCCCCGTTCCTTAATCCCCAATTTTGCATAAATCATGGCATCTAAAGATTTTTATAAGACATTGGGCATTGAAAAAAATGCTACTTCGGAGGACATCAAGAAAGCCTACCGGAAATTGGCCCTACAATACCACCCGGATAAGAACAAGGGGGATAAAATCGCCGAAGAAAAATTCAAGGCCGTCAACGAAGCAAACAGTGTGCTGATAGACCCAGAGAAGCGCAAACTGTACGATCAACACGGTGAAAATTGGGAGCAAGTCCAACAAGGCGGCCCAGCAGGAAGCAGGCAGGGCGGGCAGGCGGGCAGGCAACGAACCACGAGACAGCAGCCTCCCTTTTCCTTTGATGCGAGCGATTTTGAAAATGATGAGCGCTTTGAAGACTTGTTCAGCCAGTTTTTTGGCGGCTCAACGGGCGGGCGCGGCAGAGGCACTCGGGCAAGAAACGGTAGCAACCTTGAAGCGGAGGTGCAGATTTCTCTGGAGGATGCCTTTAATGGCATCTCTCAGATGCTGAGCATTGGAACAGAAGAACAGTATCGGCTAACGCTCAAAAAAGGCGTTCGCGAAGGGCAGCAGTTTCGATTGCGTGGCAAAGGGCAAGCGGGACAAAACGGCGGAAAAAACGGCGATTTATTGCTCAACATTCGCATATTGGCCCATCCGCGCTACACGCGTACAGACAACGACCTTAGATGTAAACAATCGGTTGATCTTGTTACGGCAGTTTTGGGGGGCAAAGCCCGTGTCCAAACCATGCACGGAGAAAAAATGATGACCTTGCAGCAGGGCACTCAAAATGGGGTAGTGCTCCGTATGCGTGGTCTTGGAATGCCTGTTTATGATGCTGTAGACAAGTTTGGCGACCTTTACGTGGAAATTTTGGTGGAAATACCACGCCAAATTTCGGAAGCGGAAATGGAATTGTATGAGCAAATTAAAAAACTGAAAGACTAATTTATTTATGAGTTTATGAAGCCTACAACTGCGTCTAATCTTATTGCCCTTAAAGTTGTTCACACCCTTATTTGGCTTTTTTTCAACGTAGTGTTGTTTTACATGGCCTATGCAGTTGTGGTCAATAAAATTGATAAATATGTTTGGATCGGAATAGGTTTGATTTTATTGGAAGGAATCGTTTTGCTGATTTTTGGGAGGATGTGTCCACTGACCGTTTTAGCCCGTAGATATTCTGATTCAACCAAGGACAACTTTGATATTTACTTACCCAACTGGTTGGCCAGACATAATAAATTGATTTATACCATTTTGTTTGTATTAATTTGCATCTTATTGTCTTTTCGTTTGTTGGGAAAATAGGTTACAAGTTATTATTCACCCTTTCCAAAGCAAATTGAAATAAGCATTTTCAACGAATCGCCTAAAATAAAACAAAACAATGGCAGAAGAAACCGATCCCGAACAATTGCTGCACCGGCTTTATGAACAAGTCAATCAGCATCTTGAGACACGGTGGGAATACCTAACGCTCACCATGACTGAAAAAATTTCTGGCCTTACAGCTGAGTTGGCTGGGTTGTTCACGCTATTTGTCTTCGGCGTGCTCATGCTGTTCTTTTTCTGTATGGGCTTCGCTTGGTGGCTCGGCGATTTGATCGGCAACCGTGCCGGGGGCTTTGCCCTTGCCGGGTTGATTTTTGTGCCGATTGCTTTCTTCGTGTATCGTGGGATCCGCCCTTTTGTGCGCAACAAATTCCTCCAAACCGTCCTGAACGAGTTGGAGGAAGAAACCCCTAACAAAAATGGATAGCCTCAACAAACTTCAACGCCGAAAGGCTGAACTAAAGGCGCAGCTCGAGCAGCAGCGCAGCGAATTGAAAAATACTTTTATCGAAATCCGGGAAGAAATTGAGCCTGCAAACCTGCTCAAAAAAGCGGTGAGCGGGGCTTTGGGTTTTTCTAAAAAAAAACCCGGTGAAGAAGTTTCTTCCGTTTTGAATCAATTGCCGGCACCGCTCGCCTTGGTGGTAGACCTGCTCGTGAAAGACCCAAAATGGGCGCTGGGGTTGAAACTGCTCACTCCGATTGCCGTCAAGTATTGGCCTAAATTTGATAGGTCAAAAAAACCGGCTCAGGAAGAGAACTTGGAGAACACTCCTGAAAAAACGGTGAAAACGAATGTTTACAGCCGACTTCGGAAAGGTGTTTCAGCGCTTCGCAGCAAACTTCGAAAAACCGAAAAACCAGCCGAAACAGACACAAAAAAAACTGAAAATTAAATAGTTATGCAAAAACGAACACTTTCCGAGATTCTGCTTGCCGCGGCTTTAATTGGCGGGGCAATTTATTTCCTGTTTTACACCGAAAACGGCCGTCAGTGGCTCGAACGCCTGAAAAACACAGCAATGGACCAGTTGGACCATTGGCTTGCCGATCTGGAGGCGCACCTTCAGACTTTGGAATTTTCAGAAAAAACGGAGGACGGGGCGGAATCTTAACCCAAGATTTAAACGCGCTCGAAAAGCACACCCATCTGGAGTTGGTTCTGGATTAAGCTCAGGTATTGCTCATTGGTTTTCGTTCCAAAGGTGGTCAATATTGTCAGGAAAACGGATTTGCGCGTTCCTGTCTTTGCCACAAAGATGCCGACAGGGTGTCCAAAAAATTTTCGAGTTGTTTGGCAAGTGTAGCGTCTTTTATGCCAGTCAGTTCAAAGACCATCTCCTCTTTGTAAACACTGCGAATCAAGAAGGTCTTTCCGACCCTTCGACGGCCATAAACGGCAATAAGTTCGGCCTGGGGCGAGGCCAATGATTCATGAAGTACCCGAATTTCAGGTTCGCGTCCGATTAGATTTTGCATAAATAAAATGTATATTCAGCCAAAACTGGGGGCGATTTATCTGTTTTGGCTGATTACAGGTTTTTTAAAGCCGGCCAAAACTAATGCAAAAATACATGTTTTGGCCGAGTATGTATTTTTATACCTGGCCAAAACCGACATTAAAATACAAATTTGGATCAAGTTTGGAAACTGCTTGCTTGCATGGATGGTTCTACACCTTCGAATCATCGCAATCAATGATTTATATCTTATGAAGCTATTCATCGGCCATATTATTTTTGCATCTACTAAAAAATACAAAATATGTTAGGTTCTTTTTTTCGCAAACCCAAATTTCAACCACAACTAGGATTGGATCTTCCTGACGTGGACAAGGATGAACACTCAGAAATTGCCCAATTGCATCCAAAACCTGAATCTGAAGTGGGCATCGTCGTCCCGCCCCCCGAGCGACCCTTGCTGACGGCTGAAAATATCGCATTGATGGCGGTTCTTTTGCTGCTGGTGACGGGTGCATTGGGCATTTGGTCGTGGTCGCGATATCACACCTTGAGCGTTTTGCGCCAAGCGGAGGCAGCACAGCATGAGGTCGTGCTCGACTCGCTTTTAAATGTAAAAGTTGGTTTGGAATCCAATCTTGACCAGTTGGCTACCGAATTCACAACATTGAGTACCGAAAATGATACTTTAGCACTACGCCTGGCCACCACCACCAATATTGTTGCTGAAAAAGACGCGGCCATTCAGGAGATAAAGCGCCAAAACATCCGGGAAGAAAAGGCCCTTCGGGAGCAAGTTCAACGGCTTCAAAGTATCAAAGACCGCTACGAAACCATTATTGCGGTACTGGATCGAAAAAATGCAAGATTGTCGGCGGAAAATGCGCGATTGCGCGGTGTTACGGACTCTTTATTCACGGAAATCAGCGACCTGGGACTGAAACTGGAAGCGCAAATACGCAAAACACTTTCGGCACAGTACAAAGCAAGTGGGTTTCGTGTTGATATGGAGCGCCGCAACGATAAACCGACCATACGTGCACGGCGCACTCGCGAGCTCATTGTTTATTTTGACCTAAACCGCGTTCCGCCGACGTATCAGGGAAACCAGCACCTTTATCTGGTGATAACAGACGATAAGGGAATGCCCATACCCTCCCCAAATCCTATCGAGGCAACTGTAGAAACGGAAAAGGGGCAAACGCAGATTCTTGCACAAACAAGTCAGGCGCAAAACATAGCCGCCAACCAGCACCTTGAATTGCGTTACAAACTGGAGGACCGCTTGAAAAAAGGTACTTACATTGTGTCGGTTTATTCGGAAAAAGGACCGCTCGGTGTGGCCAGTTTTCGTCTGACCTGAACAACCATGTTTGCTGAAAAAATCGAAAGCGATACCTCCGTGCACTCTTTTGGGGCTACCTCTTCATCTGGGCCTTGCTGGGGATCAATCCGGTTTTTGCCTTGGGTGGTCAAGGATATAAAAACCTCGTAGGTTTCTAAAACCTACGAGGTTTACGCTAAAAATGGGACATACCTATACGAATGACGCGGATTAGAGACGGATTTTATCTGTGAAAATCCGCCCAATCCGCGTAATCCGCGTTTCCCTACCCCGCCATCGAAACCCCGATCAAATGCCCCACACCATACGTCACGGCCGCAGCTACCAAACCAAACAGCACTTGCCGCAAGCCTGAAAACCAGACGCCCTTTCCCGTGAACAACGAGGTGGCGCTCCCGATACCAAACAGCCCAAAAACACTCAGGATCAGACTGATGTAGATAGCCTCTCTGCCGCTTGTAAAAAAGAAAGGAATGACGGGGATGATGGCGCCCATGGCGAACAAGAAAAAAGAAGTCAGTGCCGCTTCCCAGGCGGAGCCACCCAATTCTGCTTTGTCAATCCCAAGTTCTTCCAATACCAGGGTATCGAGGGCTGTTTCTTTGTCGGACATGATTTTATGCGCCATCTCCAAGGCTCTGGATTTTTCAATGCCTTTTGCCTGGTAGATAAGCGCGAGTTCCAATTCCTCATGTTCGGGCGAGGCTTCGAGTTCTTCGGCTTCGAGTGCAATTTGTTTCATAAACAACTCCCGCGAGCTTTGTACCGACAACCATTCGCCCAGGGACATTGAAATGGCACCTGCCAACAAACCTGCCAAACCTGTCAGCAGTATCATGTCGTTGGCCGCCGCTGCGCCCGCAACCCCCATCACAAGGCTCATGTTGGACACCAGGCCGTCGTTTGCGCCCAACACGGCTGCTCGGAGTGCGTTGCCGCCCACAGATTTGTGCCGCCCTTCCATTTTGGACATGAAGCCCCCGGTAACATTCGCGTTTGTTTTATGCGACAGCGATTCAAGTATTTTGAGGTGATTATGCTCAAATCCGCTGGGCTTTTCACCATGTTGGAGTTTTTGCTCTATCGTAGAGCGAGCCATCATCCGTTCCACACTCGACAAGTTGGCAATGATAAAATCATAGCCGAAAATGCCCCCGAGTTTGAATTGAAACCGGGCCCTTCGACTGGGTGGAGGCAGTTGAAAATTGGGGTCTGTTTCCCGCATCTTCTCCAAAAAATGTTCTGCGTGGCTTCTCTCAATGCCTGCAAGGCTGCGAAGTACTTCTGCGGTTGAGGCATCTTCCTGAATGTTTGCGAGGCTTTCGTAGAGGAAGGCGGAATCAACTTCTAATTGGAGTTGTTCGGATTTTTGTGCCATGGTGGTGGTTTTTATGCTATTTGTTGCCTATGTATTTAAACATCAATCTCCACGATTTCATACAAATTGGGCACTACTGCCTCCCAGCCAAAGGTATCTTTTATTTTAACTTGAAAGGTGTCGGCGGCCTGTTTTTCACCATGTATGACGAATGTTTTCTCTGGGGCTACCTTAATATCGCTCAACCAATGCAGCAATTCAGCCTGGTCCCCGTGTGCCGACAAGCCGTGCAACACGGCTACCTGTGATTTGACCGGGTAATATTTGCCGTGTATTTTTATCTCGTGGGTCCCCTCCAATAATTGCCGCCCACGGGTTCCTTCTCCCTGATAACCAACCAGGAGGACGGTATGCTGCGGGTTTTCAATGTAATGTTGCAGATAACTCAGCACACGCCCGCCGGTCACCATGCCACTGCCCGCAATGATGATTTTGGGATATTTGGTGTCAATCAGGTGTAGGGTTTCTTTGTAGCTTTCTACCACTTGAAACATCTCGCACATGGCGGTGTATTCATCGGAAGACAATTTGTGCCAGTCTTTGTGCTTCTCAAACACGCCCAACACCCGCGATCCCATGGGGCTGTCCATGATCATCGGCACATCGGGCAACTCGCCGGAAACGCGCAATTGCCAGAGCAGGTACATCATCACCTGGGTGCGCTCCACCGCAAAACTTGGGATGATGACGGAACCGCCCCTCGCGATCGCTTCCAGTACGATGGTTTTTAGTTGTTCCTTGACGTCGCCCTCCGGGTGAAGACGGTCACCATAGGTACTTTCTACGAACAAAATATCGGCCTCCGTGGGCCTTTTGGGGGACATGAGTAACGGATCATCTTCTTGCCCGACATCGCCACTGAACACGAATTTTTTTCCCTGCACATGCACCTCGATAAAGGTGGAGCCGATGATGTGGCCATTGGTTTGGAAACGCGCCTGTACCTGGCCACCCAAATCAATCCATTGGTTCAGATTGACCACGTTGAAATGCGTGAGCGTGGACTCCACATCCCTTTCCGTGTAGAGGGCTTTGGCGGGATGGTGCTTTGAAAAGCCTTCGGTATTGGCTTGCTCCGCTTCTTCTTCCTGCAATCTTGCGCTGTCGCGCAGGATGATTTCTGCTATGTCGAGCGTGGGCGCAGTGCCGTAAATTTTGCCCTTGAACCCGTCCTTGATCAATCGCGGCAGATACCCGACGTGGTCAAGGTGTCCGTGCGTGAGCAACACAAAATCAATGCTGGGGACGTCTACCGGAAGGTGGTCCCAGTTCATAAGCCGCAATTGTTTCAAGCCCTGAAAGAGCCCGCAATCCACGAGGAATTTTTTTTCGGGGGCTTCTATGAGGTATTTGGAGCCGGTGACGGTGCCGGCAGCGCCGAGAAAGTGGATGAAGATTTTGTCGTTCATGTTTTTTAAATTAATTATTGAGGAGGCACCACCGGCCCCAAAAGATCGGCCTCCCGACACCTTGCGTTTTAGCCGCTCAGCGCAGCACGGTCACATCACCTTTCTTGACCACCGTTTTCCCATTCGGCAGTTCCACCTCCAGATATTACACAAAGACCCCGGGATTTACGGGCTTTCCCCGAAAATCACCGTCCCAGCCCGGCCATGCATTGACTGAAACAGGGGTTTCCCACAAGTAAAGCATCTCACCCCAACGGTCAAAAATTTGCAGGGCATTCAAGGTCAGTACCGATTCTCCCGCGTAAAGTGCCCAGAAATCATTCAAGCCGTCGCCGTTGGGAGAAAACACATTGGGGACATAAAGGGCTATCTCTTGATTCACGATCACCCGAACCAAAGCGCTGGCAGTGCAGCCCGTGTAGTCGGTTATGACCACTTCGTACTGGCCCGAACTCACGGGCGCCCACGCTTGTTGCAGACAATGGGGACAAGAACTGTCGGCAGGAGGGGCCCAGGACAGGCTTTGCCAGTTGCTCAGGTTGGTCTGTGCCTCCAGCACGAGGGTCTCGCCAAAGGAAACGGTTGCTTCGGCGGGCAAACTAATGATGGGTGCGGGCGGCAGGCTGAGGGTTATCGTTGTGTCTGCCAAACAACCGTTGGCATCGCGGATCTCTACCAGGTGATTGCCTTCGGAAATGCTGGGCATAAGCCCCCCAGACGCCAAAACTCCGTCTATATTGACACTGAAGGGACTGTTGCCATTGATGGGTATTATCAATGCTGGTACAGAAATATCGCCACACTTTACACTCTCCAACGCGATATCGAATGCGAGAGGTGGCGGATCCAGTATGGTGGTGGAACTGGTGGCCGAGCACTGGCGGGCATCTGTAACGATCACGATATAGGTTCCTGCACCGATGCCTGTCAGGGTAGGTGTATTTTGTCCCGCCACATTCCACGAATATTGGAAAGGTGGCGTGCCGCCAATGGTAGAAGCATGGATCAAAGCATCCGTGGCCCCATTGCAACTGATCGCGTTTTGCCCAAAAATGGGCTGGGCCGTGACCTGTGCCGTAAGCATTGTCGGTGAAACAATCACCGCCGAAACGGTGCTCGTGAGACCGTTTGCGGCAGTGATGGTAACCGTGTAACTGCCTGCCGCCAGGTTCTGAATCTGGGTCGGACTGCCAGCGACATGGATGGACCCGCTCCCGCCCTGTACGCCGTTTGACCAGCTATATTGATAAGGCTCAAGGCCACCCGTGGCACTGAGGGTCAAGATCCCGTCCAAGTCTCCAAAACAGGTAACTGCTCCATCAGCAATCGCCGCAGTGGGTGCACACCCAGGAATATCAAGCGTCGTAACCGTGGTAATGATACTGTCGCAGCCCGCTGCATTTGGGATCGTAGAGGTAGTAGTGCCTACTTGTGCAGGGTCGCAGCTGAGCGCATGGATGGTAGCAGCCGTTGGCTGATTCACCACAACCGTGACACTGCTGCTGGCGGCACAACCATTTTCTGTGACCGTAGCGGTATAAGTGCTGGTAATGCTCGGGTTTACTTGAATGCTTGGAGTGATTGCTCCATTACTCCAACTGGTGCTCGTCCATAAAGTGCTCGCCACCCCTGAAGGGTCGGTCAACGCAGCCGTCAAGGTAAAGGGCGATCCTTCGCAAACAGGGTCAGGGTTGGCGGTCAGGCTCGAAGCCGAGGCATCCCAACAAGTGATTTGAAGGTTGGAAAAGGTGATGGTCTCATCGGCGGCCCAGGTTTGTGTTTGGACAACAAACCCCGCCTCTGTGGCTGCATCGGTACAAACCGGGCCGAAAGTGAGGGTGCCGGACTGGTTGGTATTGCCCGGAACACCGACCAGTTTAGTGTTCATGGTAACGCCGTCTATCTGAAACTGGACATAGAAAAAGTCCCAACATTGATCGCACCCGCCGCCCGACGGGTCGTTGGGGTCTCCCTGACAGGGCGGAATGCCGAAGGGGCATTCATCGCTTGATTCCATGTTGAAAGGGCCACCGTAGGGCAGCGAAAAATTATAATTAATGGAAAAAGAGATGGAAGAGCAGTTGGCGATGTTGGCAGGCCCGTAAGTATCCGTGGTAACGCCATCGGTGTTGTTGTACGAAGCACCTGGATTGCTATAAATAATCGTTTGAGCCTGAATATATGGAGAAATAAAAAGGGGGCAGAGGGGCAGCAGTTTGAGTAGGCGTATCATCATAGGTTTTCCTAATTGAAAGTGAAGAGAAACCAGATGGCCAAAGGGGGTGATGATCAAAGGTATGCTCAAATCTTGCGTATTTTGAAAATTCGACAAGTTCAGGACAGCTTCTAACAAGATATTTTTGTTGTACGCTACTATATTTTCTGCGGGAGCTGTTTACCTTATAAATTAACGTGAATTTTGGATAGGTTTCAGTATTGAGGGTTCAGAAAAAACGGCGTAGCCGTGTCATTTTGGTAGCCCGTAAGGGCGTTTGGGAAATAAGAACCGCATAGCGGTGCCATTATATCGCCGTAATAATGCCACGGCTATGCCGTTCTGAAAAAATGGAACGCTGGCGCTACAATAATGTCGTCGCTATGCGACTAATGAGCCCGTTTTATGCTGGAGCTATCCAAAGCTCACGTTAAATTAACAATCCGCCCATCCTCCATTTCAATAATCCGATGAGTGTTTTCAGCAAAACTCTGGTCGTGCGTCACGATGAGCAAAGTTTGCTTAAATTCTTCACAAAGCTGCTTGAAGACACCGAATACAATGTCACTGTTTTTTTTGTCCAGATTGCCCGTTGGCTCGTCGCCCATGATGACAATAGGATCGTTGATCAAGGCACGCGCGATGGCTACCCGTTGTTTTTCGCCGCCGGAGATTTGGTTGGCTTTTTTCAATGCGAGGGCTTCAATGCCCAGCGTTTTGAGAT
>Ga0209181_10006318_pt1 | contig 16657 bp, 17 predicted proteins | sample MAT05_FD_187208 | JGI IMG/M metagenome (GOLD analysis project Ga0209181, IMG submission 187208) | Freshwater microbial communities from Lake Fryxell liftoff mats and glacier meltwater in Antarctica - MAT-05 (SPAdes) (version 2) | ecosystem: Environmental > Aquatic > Freshwater > Ice > Liftoff...
CGAAGGTGCTGGCCGAGGCGCCGCCGGCCGCGGTGCCCGACCTGCTCCGCGGCGCGAGAGAGGGGATCAAGGGGCGCCGCAACCTGCCGATGCCGGCGGGGTGGCCGGCGGTGTACGCGAAGCTCCGCGACCACGCCGACAACCAGGTGCGTGACAACGCGGTGTCGCTGGCGCTGGCCTTCGGCGACCCGCGCGCCGTCGCCGACCTGCGCACCCTCGCCGCGGACAAGGCGGCACCCCCGGCCGACCGGGCCGGCGCGGTCGAATCGCTCGTCGGGGTGAAGGCGGCCGACCTGGCGCCGCTGCTGTTCGAGCTGCTGCCCGACCCCGCCACCCGCCGCGCCGCCGTCCGCGGTCTCGCGGCGTACCCGCACCCCGACACCGCGGCGAAGGTGCTCGCCGCGTACCCGCGGTTCGACGCCGACGACAAGGCCGACGCCGTCGCCACCCTCGCGGCACGGCGTGACACCGCGCTGTCACTCCTCGCGGCCGTGGAAGCGAAGCGCCTCCCGCGGGCGGACGTGTCCGCGTTCGCCGCCCGGCAGATGTTCGCGCTGAACGACGCCGCCGTGCGCGACCGGCTCAAGCAGGTGTGGGGCGAGGTGCGGCCGACGGCCGGGAAGCCGGAACTGCTGGCGAAGTACAAGGCGATGCTGACGCCGGCGTACCTTCGCACCGCGGACGCGGCCAACGGCAAGGCGTTGTACGCGCGGACGTGTCAGGCGTGCCACAAGCTCAACGGCCAGGGGACGGACGTCGGCCCGAACCTGAACGGCGTCAACCGCGGCAACCTCGACTACTGGCTGACGAACCTGACCGACCCGGCCGCCGAAGTCGGCCGCGACTACCGGATGTCGGTGGTGCGCACGACCGACGGCCGGGTGGTGTCGGGGATCGTGACCGAGCGGACCGCGGCGCGGGTGGTGGTGCAGACCGCGACCGAGCGCGTCACGCTCGCGGCCGACGACGTGGAGGGGGTGACCGAGTCGGCGCTGTCTCTGATGCCGGAGGGGCAACTGGAGGCGCTGCGGCGCGAGGACGTGCGGGATTTGATCGCGTACCTGATGGGCGGATAACGACTGCGGCGAGCCGACCGCCGTCAGGCGGCGGGTGAGTCGAACGTCACCCGCCGCCTGACGGCGGTCGGCTCGCCGGCTCACCCTTCAAATACGCCCGCGCCCGCTGCTCGCACTCGTCCAGCGTCTGCGCCGCCGTGTCGAGCGTCAGCCGCGGCACCGTCAGCGGCTCCGCGCTCGCGCGGGAGCGGTCGTGCAGTTCCGGCGTGCGGTTCGCCGCCGGGTGCGCGCGGTCCGCCGCGATCCGCGCCCGCGCCACCTCCGGCGGGCACACGCACTCGATCACCCGCACCAGCTCGCCGAGTTCCGCCAGCGCCGCCACCTGCGCCGCCTTCGAGAAGGTGCGGCCGTCGAGGAACACGGGCAGTTCCGGCCGGGTGCGGCGGAGGTGAACCGCGGCAGCGAACACCGCCCGCATGGCGAGGTCGTCCTGGTCCGCGGAGTAGTCGAGGGCGGCGCCGGGGAACAGCGCCGCCCGCACCACGTCCTTACTGATGACGACGCCGCCGAGGGTCGCCGCCAGCCGGGCCGCCAGCGCCGACTTCCCGGTGCCCGGTAACCCGGCCATCGCTACGAGCACGGGCCGCCCCCTCCTACCGGATCGGGTTGACCCACTGCCGTCGGTCGCAAGTCCGGACCGGGCAACGACTCGCGTCGCGTCCAGCGGCACGCCGTCGTTCTCGCAGTGATTTCTGTGTTTGACTCAATGCTTGCGGGACGGGGTGCCCCCTTTTCCCGCAACCAAGAATGCCGGTCGGAATGACGGCCCGCGAGTCGGACGGCGTCGGCCCCCTCAGCGCACGATCAGCGGCATCTCCTCGGCGGCGCCGTCCTCCAGCTCGGCCTTCACGGTGTACTGCCCCGGCCGCTCGCACACCAGCCGCCACGTCGCCCGGCCGTTCGGCTCGTTCGGGCGGATCGTCACCGTCTGCTGCGCCCGCACCCCGGCCGCCAGCTTCAACCCGTCCGGCACCGTCAGCGTCACCGTCGGCCGCTTCAGGTCGCGGTCCAGGTACGCCGTCACGGTGATCGTGCCGCCGGTCTTGAACGACCCGCCGGCCGTCAGGCCGAGCTTGCCGCCGCTCTTGCCGCTGACCACCTTCGCCAGCCCGTAGGTGAACCCGACGCGCCGCTCCGCCCCCGGCTCCACCACCGCCTCGGTCCAGTACAGGCCGATGGCCGAGTCCGTGCCCATGTTCTGGATCGGGTACGTCCACGGGGCGTCGCTCCCGGGCCAGTGGCTGAACAGCAGGCTGTCCGGCGGCTCCACCGTGGCGATGTGGGCCGACACCCGCACCCCCAGGTGGGCGACCGTGCCGGGGTTCTTGAAGTCCGGACGCTCGAACGCCTGCACGTAGTCCGGCAGGTTCTTCGTCTTCGCCCCGACGAGCGCCCCGGTGGTCACCAGGTCGGCCCGCTCGGGGAGCACGAACGGCACCCCGTCGTTGCCGCCGATGAGGGTGTCGAGCATGAACCGGAGGCCGACCTTCTGCTTCGTCTTGGCCTTGTTCGCCAGGGTGTAGCGGACGAACGCCGTGTCCAGCTTCCCGGACTGCGCCCCGCGCGTCAGCACCACCTCCTGCGTCACCGTCACCTTCCGCGGCGGCACGTCCCACGCGGTCGTCCAGGCGCGGCCGTCGGCCTCCTTCTTCTCGGCGGTCGGCGTCGTGGGGGCGGCCGCGTTCAGCACGAAGGCGAACCCGCCCACCGACACGGCGGTGTTGTTCGTGCCGCCGTCGCCGGAGAAGGTGAGGTTCTTGCCGGACTCCGGCCCGGCGGCCACGGCGATGCCGAACCGGCCGGTGGCGTCGTGCTGAATCCGGAGGTACTCGACGTTGTCCGCCTCCTGGGTGAGGGCGGCGGCCGGGAAGAGTACGAGGGCGGCGACGGCGGCGCGGAACGGGCGGAACATGGGGCGGCCTCCGGGGGAGTCTTCCGGCGACTGTAGCCGGCCGCGGGGCGGGGGTCAACGGGCGCGGGGTCGCTCCGTGGAGGAGATTTTGGCCGCACGATCCGACCAAAATCATGGTTCGGATCGTGCGTCCTCGGTCTTCAATCGTGCGGCCAAAATCTCCGTGGCGGCGTCGGTGTGGTACAGTCTTCGTGGCATCGCAGTTGCTTGGGACGACGGGCGCGCGGCGCGGCCGCCGCGCCAGGAGACGCCGCCGTGCCCACCGATTCGCCGCCCGTCGGGACGATCCTCCGCGAGCTGGCCGACGACGCCAAGAAACTCCTCGGCCAGCAGGTCGAGGTGTTCCGGGCGGAAGTCGGGCAGGAGCTGCGGCGGGCCGGCGGTGCGGCGGCGGCGGTCGCGGCGGGGGGCGGGCTGGCGGCGGCCGGCGGGTTCGTCGCCGCGCTGGCCGCGGCGCGCGGACTGAGCCGCCTCACCGGCCTGCCGCTCGGTTGGGGCTACGCCCTCGCCGCGGTCGGGCTCGGGGCGGCGGGGGCGAAGCTCCTCCTCGCCGGGCGCGACGGGTTCGCCGGCCTTCGCCCGTTCCCCGAAACCACGGCCGCCCTCGGGGAGAACCTCGAATGGCTGACCGGGCAACTGGAGCCGACCCGGACGTGATCCGGGCGGCGATGGCCGACACCCGGCGGCACCTGCAAGAGGGCTTTTCCGCCCTCCTGGGTCGCCTGTCGGGGAGCGACTCCGCACCGACCACACAGGGGGGAACGACCGTGGCGAAAGCGTCCGGGAAGCCGGCCAAGAAGGCCGCTACCGCCAAGGCGGGGAAGACCGGGAGCGCGGCGAAGGCGAAGCCCGCGGCCAAGGCGGCGGCCAAGACCACCAAGAAGCCCGTGGCGAAGCCCGCGGCCAAGACGACCAAGAAGCCCGCCGTGAAGGCCGCGGCGAAGCCCGCGGCGAAGCCCGCGGCCAAGACGACCAAGAAGCCCGCGGCGAAGACGCTCGCCCGGGTGAAGCCGAAGACGATGCTGGCGAAGGCGGTCAAGGTGGCGAAGGACGTGCTCGTGGACGTGGGCGAGGGGGCGCTGGCCGGCGCCGTGCAGGGCGCCGCCGGGGCCGCGGCGCAGCACCTGGGCGCCGCCGCCGAGACGACCGAGAAGGTGGCCGAGCAGGCGAAGTGAATTCCCGCCGCTCGCGGCGGTGCACCACCTGCACCGCCGCAAGCGGCGGCGATCCTCAAGTCTTCCCACCGTCCCAGCCGATACCACCGTTACAGGCCGTCCCGCCGACGGCCGCCCGCACCGGCCTCAGGAGGCCGCATGGACCCGCGCTCGTTCCGCCCGACCGTCGACGGGCTGGAATCCCGCCTCGTCCCGGCTTCCTTCGAGGCCGACGTCGTCGCCGCGTACACCCGTACCGCCGACACCGCCGAAGACCTACTCCACCTCGGCACCACGCTGCAGCGTGGCCGCACCACCCAGACGATCGGCGTCCTGGCCGCGCAGCTGCCGCAGACCGGCCTTCAGAGCCGCACCGACGCCAGCACCCTCCGGACGTACCGCACCAGTCTGCAATCGTCGCTCGCGGTCAACCCCGCGGCGAACTCGGAGGCGGTGCAGCAGTTCCTGCAGCAGATCGTCGGGGCCGAGAATCAGGCGACCCTGAACGGCGCGTACGCCGACCTGTACGCCCGCGGGTTCGGCGGCACCCCGATCCCGCCGCCGGTGCCGCCGTCGCCGCCGCCGGGCGGCGGCACCGTGTTCGGCCCCGACCTGTCGAACACGACTACCACCGGCGGCACCACCACCACGGCCCCGGCCAGCACCCTGCCGTTCTCGCTGACCGACCCCGGGTTCGTCACCAAGTCCGACGGCGTGAAGGTGTGGGACGTGACGGCCGGGAGCGGTGCCGCGATCGCCGTCGGGTCGCTGTTCACCGCCACGTACACCGGCTTCCTCACCGACGGCAGCGTGTTCGACAGCGGCACCCTGACCGGGCAGACGCTGACCACGTCGAACCTGATTCCGGGGTTCGTGAGCGGCTTGGACGGGATGGAGGTCGGCGGCACGCGGCGGATCGTGATCCCGTCGGCGCTCGGCTACGGCGGCACGGCGCGGACCGGCATCCCGGCCAACTCCGACCTGGTGTTCGAGGTGAGGCTGGTGTCCACGCCGTAGCCGGTGTTGGCATTCCACCGCCGGTATTTGCCGCACGACGAAGACGATGGACGCACGATCCGAACACCGATCTTGGTTCGGATCGTGCGTCCATCGTCTTCGTCGTGCGGCGAAACGTCTCCGCGGGGAGTACACTGGCGCCATGACCCGCACCCTCGCGCTCGTCCTGGCCCTCCTCGCCGCCGGCCCCGCCGCCGCGCAACCCGTCAGCTTCGACCGCGACGTGAGCGCCGTGCTGTCGCGCGCCGGGTGCAACTCCGGGGCGTGTCACGGCAACCTGAACGGCAAGGGCGGCCTCAAGCTCTCCCTCCGCGGCGAAGACCCGGCCGGCGACCGCGTCGTCCTCACCCGCGACATGCTCGGCCGCCGCACCGACCCCCACCGGCCCGACGAAAGCCTACTCCTCCTGAAGGCCACCGGCGGCGTGCCGCACGAGGGCGGGGTGCGCTTCGGCAAGACCAGCCCCGAGTACGCCGCGCTGCGGGCGTGGGTCGCCGCCGGCTGCCGCGCCGACCCGCCCGACGGCCCCCGCCTCGCCCGCCTCGACGTGACCCCCGCCGCCCGCATCCTGTCCGACCCGGCCGACCGCTTCACGGTGAAGGCCGTCGCCCGCTTCTCCGACGGCACCACCCGCGACGTGACGGCGCTGGCCGCGTGCGAGTTCACCACCGTCGGCGTCGCCCGCATCACGCCGGCCGGCGAAGTCGTCCGCGAGCAGTTCGGCGAGACGGTGCTGATGGTCCGCTACCTCACGCACGTCGTGCCGGTCCGCGTCGTGTTCCTGCCGGACCGCCCCGCCCCGGACACGTCCGCGTTCCCCACCGACCACCCGATCGACAAGCTCGTGCTCGACCAGCTGCGGGAGATGCGGCTGGCCCCCGCGCCGCTCGCGCCGGACCACCTGTTCTTGCGCCGCGCCTACCTCGACGCCCTCGGCGTGCTGCCGACCGTGGACGAAACCCGCACCTTCCTGAGCGACCAACGGGCGGACCGGCGCGAACGGCTGATCGACGCGCTGCTGGCCCGGCCGGAGTTCGCCGAGTACTGGGCGCAGAAGTGGTCCGACGTGCTGCGGAACGACGAGAAGGCGCTCGACCGCAAGGGCGTCGCCGTGTTCTACCGGTGGATCGCGGCGCAGCTCGCCGCCGACCGGCCGCTCAACGAGTTCGCCCGCGACGTGCTCGCCGCCCGCGGCAGCACCTACTCCCACCCGCCGGCGAACTTCTGGCGCGCCGTCCGCGACCCGCTGCAGCGCGCCGAGTCCGTCGCCCAAGTATTCCTCGGCGTGCGGATCGGCTGTGCCCGCTGCCACAACCACCCGTTCGACCGCTGGACGATGGACGATTATTACGGCTTCGCCGCCCTGTTCGCGCGGGTCGATTACCGCGTGCTGTCGAACGACCGGCGCGACATGCTCGACAAGCACGAGTTCGTCGGCGAGCAGGTCGTGTTCCAGAAGCGCGACGGCGAGCTGGTCAGCGGCCGCACGAAGCAGGCGGCGCTGCCGAAGCTGCTGGGCGCCGCCGCGGTCGATCCCGACGGCGACCGGCTCGGGGCGGCCGCGGACTGGATCGCGGCGCCGGACAACCCGTTCTTCGCGCGGGCGCAGGCGAACCGCGTCTGGCTGCACCTGATGGGCCGCGGGCTGGTCGATCCGAACGACGACTTCCGCGCCACGAACCCGCCGTCGAACCCCGAGCTGCTGGACTGGCTGGCGAAGGACTTCGCGGCCGGCGGCTTCCGGCTCAAGCCGCTGGTGAAGCGGGTGATGACGAGCCGGACGTACCAGCTCTCGGCGACGACGCGCGACGCGGCGGTGATGGCCGACGAGCTGCACCACTCGCACGCGCTGGTGACGCCGCTGGAGGCGGAGCAGCTGCTCGACGCGCTGGCGCAGGTGACGGGCGTGCCGGTGCGGTTCGCGGGCTACCCCCTGGGGCTGCGGGCGAACCAGGTGCCGGCGCCGCCGCAGACGGGTCGGCGTTCCACGGCGGGCCTCGGCGACCAGTTCCTGAAGACGTTCGGCAAGCCGGAGCGGCTGCTGACGTGCGAGTGCGAGCGGAGCGACGACCCCGGGTTGTTGCAGGCGTTCCAGATGATTTCGGGTGACGTGGTGAACCGCCTCATCAGCGACCCCGACAACCGCATCGGGAAGCGGCTGTCGGCGGGGGTGGCGGACGCGGCGCTGCTGGAGGAGCTCTACCTGGCGGCGCTGTGTCGTCGGCCGACGGACGCGGAGGGGCGGCGGATCCTGGCGTACCTCGGCGCCGCGGCCGACCGCCGCGCGGCGTGGGAGGACGTGGCGTGGGCGCTGCTCAACAGCAAGGAGTTCCTGCTGCGGCGGTGAGCCGGTCCGCCGCTCGCGGCGGTGCAAGGGGCGCATTGCACCGCCGCGAGCGGCGGCCTACGCCGGCTCGATGCTCGCCGGCAGTCCCCGCGCGGCGAACTGCTCGACGTACAACTCGGCGCGCTCCAGGTGCGTGACCAGCACCACCGCCCGGCCGCGGTGGAACGCCTCCCACATCCGAAACTCGGCCTCGGCGGCCGCGAACCGCGTCAGGTCTACCACCGCCCGCACCACGGCCATCAGGCCGCGGTCGGCGGGGCGGTGGAGGAACACCTTGTACCGCGGGAACGCCGAGCCCGGAACGGGACGGTTCAACATGGCTGCCCTCGGGGTGGGAGCCGCCTGAGCTGGGACGACACCACTCTAAACCCGCGTCCGCCGAGGCCGCAACAACCGACCCGGCGGCGTGCCGCACCTCCCGACGCGCCGGGTGCGGTGGCGCCGGTTGTGCCGTGCGCGCCGGCGCAACAATTCACCCCCCGCCACACTTCCTCCCGCGGCCGAATTGAGGGGCGGTTTTCAGCCTCCCCCTGAGGCGCCGTTCCCGGGGTTAACAGCGCGTAAACCCCCGGCATTTCCAGACGCTTTCCCCGCTTGCACCCGTCCGTCGGCCGTCGTCGCTGTTCTACATCTCAGGTGTCGCGGTTGACCCTGCCCCTCCCCCCGCGGGCGGGCCAGCCGCCCCGGGCCGTCCGCCCGGGCAACTGGGGCCGACCATCCCCGTCGTCGGCCCCGCTCCACCACACACCCCGCCGCACCCGACGGCCGGCCCCGCGCCGGCCCCGTCCGGGGTGCGCGCCGGCCGACGGGACGCGCCATGACGAACCGCACCGTGCTCAGCGTCGAAGGCCTCGAACTCCGCGAGTGCCCGGCGATCGTCTTCCAGATCGACTACTCGTACGACACCCAGGGGTTCTTCAGCGACCCCGTCCGCCGGGCCGTCCTCCAGCAGGCCGCCGACTCCATCGGCGCCCACCTCGACGGCAACCTCCCGGCCCTGAACGCCGGCGGCGGCAACACCTGGGCCGCCCGCTTCTTCAACCCCGCGACCGGCGGCGAGGTTCAGATCCCGAACCTGAGCGTCGGCGCGAACACCATCGTGCTGTTCGCCGGCGGCCGCAACCTCGAAGGGGCCGAGGCCGGCGAGGGCGGCTTCGGCGGCTACTCGGCGTCCGGCTCGCAGGCCTGGTTCGACAGCATCCGCGGCCGCGCCGCCTTCGGCCTGTGGGGCGGGGCGCTCTCCTTCGACACCGCCGGCACCAACTGGTTCTTCGGCAGCAACACCACCGGCATCGGCGACACGCAGCTGGACTTCTACAGCACCGCCGTCCACGAGATCACGCACGCCATCGGGGTCGGCACCAGCCCGCAGTGGAACGCCCTCACCGCGTCCGGCGCGTTCACCGGCCCGGCCGCGATGGCGGTGTTCGGCGGCCCGGTGCCGCTCGGCCCGGACGGCGACCACTGGCGCGAAGGGATCACCGTCCGCGGCGACGTGGTGTCGATGGACCCGTTCGCGTCGCTCGGCCGGCGGGTGGAGCTGTCGGCCCTCGACTACGCGGCGCTGAAGGACCTCGGGTGGACGGTGTCCGACGTGTCCGGGGTGCCGGGCGCGGGGGTGTCGTTCACCCCGCCGCTGGCCGCCGACGCCGCCGGCACCCCGGTGGTGCTCACCGGCGCCACCGACGGCACCGCCCAGGTGTTCACCCTGCGGGCGGACAACACCCTGGCCGCGGCCGGGCCGGCGCAGACGCCGTTCGCCGGGTACACCGGCGTCATCCGGTCGGTGGTCGGCGACTTCAACGGCGACGGCACCCAGGACTACGCCTTCGCCACCGGCGCGGGCACGGCCGGCACCGTCCGCGTGTTCGACGGCAAGACCGGGGCCGACCTGGTGGGCCGCACCACGGTCCTCGACGGGTTCACCGGCGGCCTGTTCCTCGCCGCCGGCGACGTGGACCGCGACGGCCGCGACGAACTGGCCGTGTCGGCCGACGCCGGCGGCGGCACCCGGGTGGTGCTGTTCCGGGTGGGCCAGGGCGGGCTGACGACGGCGGCCGACTTCCTGGCGTTCGGCGACATCAGCTTCCGCGGCGGCAGCCGGGTGGCGATGGCCGACATCAACCGCGACGGGGCCGACGAGCTGGTGGTCGGGGCCGGCATCGGCGGCGGGCCGCGGGTGGCGGTGTACGACGGCGCGTCGCTGGCGGCCGGCAAGGCCGACCGGCTGGTGCCCGACTTCTTCGCCCTGGACGCGAGCCTCCGCAGCGGCGTGTACGTGGCGGCCGCGGACGTGGACGGCGACGGCAGCGCGGACGTGATCTACAGCACCGGCAACACCGGCGGCCCGCGCGTCCGCATCGTGAGCGGCGCGGTGGTGATGGCGAACCCCGGGGCGGACATGGCGGCGCTGCCGGCGCTGGCCGACTTCTTCACCTGGGACCAGAACGACCGGTCCGGCATCCGGGTGGCCGCGAAGGACGTGGACGGCGACGGCCGGGCCGAGCTGATCGTCGGCAGCGGCAACAAGAACCAGGCGGCGGTGCGGGTGATCCCGTTCAGCGAGATGAACAAGCCGACGACGGCGATGGCGAACCCGTTCGCCAACCCGGCGACGATCGACGGCGTGTACGTGGGGTGAGTTGGTTCGAGTCTTCCGCCGCTCGCGGCGGTGCAAGGCGCGCCTTGCACCGCCGCGAGCGGCGGCGTTAGCGGCGGCGTTAGCGGCGCGCCGCCAGCGCGAAGAACATGGTCTGCTCCGCCCCCCCCGGCTTGCGGGTGTACATCACCCCGAGCCACACCCCGGGGCTCACCTCGCGCACCTCGTCGCGCACGTCCGGGAACAGGCGCGACGCCCCGGCGTAGTCCATGATCACCGACGGCCGCCCGTCCAGCCAGCTCTCGCCGAGGTACACCCGGGCGTGAACCGCGCGCAGCCCGAGCACCCGGTTCACCATCATCCCGTCGTCCTTGAACACCTTCCCCTGCCACAGCACGCGCGTCACCCGCGACACCGGCACCGTCAGCCGGCCGCCGGGGTTGCGGATCGCGCGCCCGTTCGTGACGCCGTACGGGGTGTTCCCCGTCTCCGCGCCGCGGTACAGCGATTCGAGCTGCGCGCGGTCCATGCGCACGAGCTGGTCGAGCGTGTAGACGGGGCAGCAGTCCGGCGGCGGGGCCGCGGTGGCGAGCCCGGCGGCGACGACGACGGCGGCGAACATGGCTACTCCAGCGGCGGGAGGATGTCGGGCTCGATCTGGTAGCCGTCGGCCAGGGCGTTGGTCGTGTTGAACATCCCGACCACGGCCAGCGCCTCGCCGAGTGTTTCCAAATCGACACCGATCTTGCGCAGGGCGGCGGTGTGCGAATTCACGCAGTAGGCACAACCGTTCGTGGCCGACACCGCGAGCGCGATGAGTTCGCGCTCGCGCGGCGTGAGCCGGCCGGCCTCGGGGTGCATGATCGCCTTGAGGCGCGACCACACGAGTTCGAGGTGCGCCGGGTTGGTGGCGAGGACGCGCCACAGGTTGGGGACGCGGTCGATCCCCTTGGTGCGGCGGATGTCGGCGAAGACTTCGGCGACGAGGCCGGTCGCGGCTTCCTCCGCGACCGGCGGCACCGTGGCGACGCGGGGCAAGGCTGAACTCCCGGGATTACGTCCGACCGGCCGTTGTCGTCACGGCCGCGGCCGCGCCGCCAGTTCTTCTCCGACCCGGCGCCGAGAAAGTCGTCGCGAGGGGTTCGGCCGCGAGGGGTTGTGCGGGGTGGAAAGGGAATACGGGCGGAAGAGAAGGACGGATTCGCCGGCGGGCGCCCCGGCGTCACCCGACGGCCAGAACCCCGGCGTCGGGGTCGGCGGCGAACGCCAGGATGTCCGCCGCTCGTTCCCGCAGCAGTTGCTCCACCTTGGCGGTCGTGCAGTTGCCCGTCAGCAGCCAGAGTACCTTCGGCGGGGCGCCCCGGAGCACGCTGAGGGGCTGTAGTCCTCGTCCTTGCTCACCACCGCCAACCCGCCGGCCAGGGCGTACGCCCTGGCCGCCTCGTCCGGTGCGCTCCCCAACCCGGCCGCCTCGACGTGCTCCGAGCCCAGGAACAGGTCGGCCAGCCGGTCGGGTAGGCGGGGGGACAGGTTCTGGTCGAACAGGAGCTTCACGCGACGGCCACCAGCATCCGCCGCTCCCGCTCGGCCGCGAACGCCAGGCAGGCGAGGATGTCCTCGGCGGTCAGGTACGGGAAGTCGGCGAGTACCTCGTCGGTGGTCATCCCGGCGGCGAGGTACGACAGCACGTCGTACACGGTGATGCGCATGCCCCGGACGCACGGCTTACCGGCCCGCTTGCCCGGTTCCACGGTGATGAGCGCGCGCCACGACTGGTCGGCCATGGGGTGGTCCTCCGGCGCCAGTCTACCTGCCAGCCGCCCGCGGAACAACGCACTCGCGTTCGGCCGACGGTGTACCCGGCGTAGACGGTGTCGATGTCGTCCGGGCTTCGGGGAGGTAGACGACCGGCGTCATCCGCGCGGCCGCCGGACGTGGGCGACGACCTCATCCCAGGTCAGCGAGCGGGACGGGTCGGCGTCGTGCGCCGCGAGCCGGCGGGTCAGTTCGCCGAGCAGTTCCGGGCCCGGCGTCGGCCGCCACCCGGCGTCGGCGATCTGGTCCCACAACTGAAACACGAGGTCGAGCTGGTCGTCGACCGCCCAGGCGCGGACGGTGTCGAGTGTCGCGGCGGCGTCCATCACGGCGTCCTCAAGACCACCCCACCTTACACGACCGCGGCCCGCCGGGGAAGCCGGACGGCTACCGCCCCGACGAGCTCCCGGGGGGCGCCGGCGCCGGGGTGCCCGGGCGCCCGTCCTTCTTCTCCGCGTTCAGCTTCCGCTCCTGCTCCTGCGCCTCCTCGATGTACCGGTCCACCACCCGGTTCGACTCGACGATCTGCACCACCCCCGGCCCCGCGATCACCAGCGCCGCCGCGATCAGCAGGCACAGCACCGTCGGGAACGCCATGTAGAAGTTCGCCCGGTTCGCCGCCGCCTCCGCCCGCTGCCGCGCCGTCACCTGCAGGCTCGCCGACAGCTCCCACAGGCCGCGCGTCACGTCCGTCCCCAGCCGGTCCGCCTGACTCAGCAGGAACACCAGACTCCCCAACTCCGGGATCGGCTGCCGCCGCCGCCACCGTTCCAGCGCGTCCGACAGGCTCCGCAACTCCGCCTGCGCCAGCACCACCCGCACCTCGTGCGACAATTCGGGGAAGCCGCGCCGCACCGCCTCGCCGCTCGCCGCCAGCGCCGCCGGCAGCGTCGCGCCCGTGGAGAGGGTGAGGCCGAGGGTGTCCATCAGCATCGGCAGGCCGCGGCGGATGCGGTCGCTGCGGCCGTCCGCGGCGACGCTCAGCGCCACCCGCGGCACCGCGAACCCGAGCACACCCGTCACCACCGCGAACAGCAGGTACGCGATCGACACCTCGCCGACCGTGAGCACCGACGCGGCGAGCCCGGCGACCAGCGGCAGGTACGTGATGACGGCGCGCACGGCGGTGAAGTTCACCTCCGCGGTCGGCTCGAAGAACCCGGCGCGGACGAGGTCGGCGGCGACGGCGGCGCGGCCGGCGCGGGTCTGCGGCAGGAGCGCCGCGACGGCCGGCGTGAGGGGGCCGAACACCCGCGGGGCGGGCGGGTCGTCCGGCATCACCTCGCGGCGCCGGAACAGCGCCAGCGTGGCCAGCGCCAGCAGCGCGACCGACGCGGTCACGGCGAAGACGAGGCCCAGCAGCGGAAGCTCTGTCATGGGAGCCGGAGGACAGAGGACAGAGGACAGAGGACAGAGGACAGAGGACAGAGGAGCAGCTTCATTCCGACTGTCCTCTGACTTCTGTCCTCTGGTTTCAGTAGTCGTCCTGCCGCCGCAGCAGCAGGGTGATCCACACCAGCCCCAGCACCTCCAGCACCACCGCCGCCAGCAGCATCTGCTGGCCCACCGGCTCCGCGATGAACCGGTCCAGCATGTCGCGCTGGAACAGGAAGTACAGCAGCAGCGCCGCCGGCGCCGACAGCGCCACGAAGTACGCCCCCATCCGCGCCAGCGTCGTCACCGACCGGAAGTAGCCGCGGAACTGGTTGCGGTCGCGGACGGAAGCCGCGAGGCGGTCGAGCATCGACGGCAGGTTGCCGCCACTCTCGGCGTGCAGCGCCAGCACCTCCGCGAACAGGTCGAACTCCGTCACCCGCGCCGTGTCCGCCACCCGCCGCACCGCGTGCCGCGTCGATTCGCCCAGCGACAGCGCCGCCGCCAGCCGGGCGAACAGGCCGCTCAGCGGGACCGGGATGGAGCTCGAGGTTTCGCGCAGCGACGCCGGCAGGTTCAACCCCGAGCGCAGCGACCGCGACAGCTGGAAGAGGCCGTCCGGCAGTTGCTCCTGGATGGCCCGGCGGCGGCGGTTCTGCAGCGTCCACAACACCAGGAACACCGCCAGCCCGCCGAGCAGCGCGGCGACCAGCGCGTAGAACTCGTCGAACGTCGGCAGGTACGCCAGCACCGCGGCGACGGCGGCGCCGAGGAGCACCCAGCCGGCCGCGGTCTCGCCGGTGAGGCCGAGCTGCGTCCCTTCGGCCATGCGGTCGAACTCGGCGTCGAACCGGCCGGCGCCGCGGCGGGCGCGGAGGTACGGCTCGGCCAGGTCCGCGAGGCTCGGGCCGTCCTCGGGTTCGGTGCGGCGCACGACGCCGCCGAGCGCGGCCAGCAGCGCGAACACCACGAGCGCGAGCACCACCACGGCCAGCAGCACGACGGCGGCGCCGACCCACGGCTCCATTGCGTTCAGCGGCGCGAACACCGGGCGGACGAGGTCACTCATCGTCGGCCTCGCGGGTCAGCTCGATGTCGGGGACCACCTCCTCGGCGAAGCCGTTGTCGGCGGCCGTCGGCAGGATTTCCAGCAGCGGCCGGTCGGCGAACAGGCCCGCGTCCACGTTGCGGCCGGCGGCCGAGAGGCGCTCCAGCAGCTTCGTCGGGGCGTACCCGGTGGCGCGGAACGAGCCGACCGCCTCGCCGTCCACCACGCCCGTCTGCTCGAACCGGAAGATGTCGCGGACGCGGTACTTGTTGTCCTTCAGCCCGCGCAGCTCGGCCACGCGCGTCACCCGGCGGGCGCCGCCGGCCAGCCGCGACACGTGGACGATCAGGCTGAACGCCGACGCGATGTACCCGCGCATCACGCCCACCGGCAGGTCCACGCCGGCGAGGCCGACCATGAGTTCGAGCCGGCTCAGGGCGTCGCGGGCGTCGTTGGCGTGGACGGTGGTGAGCGAGCCTTCGTGACCGGTGTTCATGGCTTGAAGCATGTCCACGGCTTCGGCGCCGCGGGCCTCGCCGAGGATGATGCGGTCGGGCCGCATGCGGAGGGCGTTCCGCAAGAGGTCGCGCTGCGTCACCTGGCCGGCGCCCTCCAGGTTCGCCGAGCGCGTCTCCATGCGGACGACGTGCGGCTGGCGCAGCTTCAGCTCGGCCGCGTCCTCGATCGTGACGAGCCGCTCGGCGCGCGGGATGTACTGGGACAGTACGTTCAGCAGCGTCGTCTTGCCGGAGCCGGTGCCGCCGGAGATGAGGATGTTCGTCTTGGCGGCGACCGCGGCGGCGAGGAAGTTTAGCACCTCGGGCGTGAGCGTGTTGTTCGCCAGCAGCGCGTCCGGGGTGAACGCCTGCGCGAACCGGCGGATCGAGAGGACGGGGCTGTCGAGCGTCAGCGGCGGGAGCACGGCGTTGACGCGCGAGCCGTCCGGCAGCCGGGCGTCCACCATCGGGCTCGACTCGTCCACGCGCCGGCCGACGCGGGAGGCGATGCGCTGGATGACGCGCGTCAGGTGCGCCTTGTCCACGAACCGGATGCGCGTCAGGCGGAGCTTGCCGCCGACTTCGACGTACACCTGATCGGGGGCGTTCACCAGAATTTCGGTGACGGTCTTGTCGGCCAGCAGCGGCTCGAGCGGGCCGAGGCCGAACACCTCGTCCACGACCTCCTCGACGGCGCGGTCGCGGTCGGCGGCGGACACGTCGCGGTCCACCTGCGGGGCGAGGCGGCGGGCCAGTTCCTCGACCTCGCGGCGCAGCCGCGGCCGGTCCCACTTGTCGAGGCGCGACAGGTCGGCCACGTCCACCACGACCCGGTGGAGCTCGTCCTTGAAGGCGAGGAACCGGGCGTCGTCCTCGCGGGCGGCGGCGGGCATGAGGGCTCCCAGTGGTCCGCCGCTCGCGGCGGTGCTACGCCGCAAGCGGCGGAAGAAAGGCGCCTAGTTCTTGGGGGGCACCGCGACGGGCCGCACCGTGCTGCCCGGCACGGGGGTGCCGTCGCGGCCGGTCGGGGCGGTGAACACGTACTCGATCGGCGGGCCGCCCGGCGGCTCGAACGAGGCGGTGCCGGCGCGGGCCGTGCCGCGGAAGATCTCGATCTGCACGGCGGGGGTGCGCGGGGCCGGCGGGGCCAGCTGCAGCACCCGCGCCAGGTCGGCCCGGCCGACCGACAGCTCGCCGCGGCCGTACTTCTCGATCCGCTCCACCTCGTCGCGGAACTCCGGGCTCCCCGGCTCGGCGAACGGGATCGCCACCGACGCCGCCGTCGCCGGGTTCGTCGCGGCGCGGCCCTTGAGCACGTCGAGCCGCCGCTTCTCGGCCGCGGACACCGGCACCAGGCTGATCGTGCCGACCGACCGGGCGTACTCCAGCAGCGCCGCCCGGTACGGGTTCACCGCGACCATGTGGCCGATCGGCCCGGGCTGCGGGGCGCTGAACACCGGGAACAGCGACGACCGCTTGGCGATCACCGGGGCGCACTGCACCAGCACGCCGGTCTGCGGGACGCGGGCCGGGCTGTCGGAGCGGGCCACGTCGGTGAGGACGAGCACGTCCACCCAGTCGCCGACGGCGATGAGGCCGCCGGCGGCCAGCTCCTTCGGCACCGCCAGGTCCACGGCCCGGGTGCCGGGGGCCAGGCGGACGTTCAGCGCCTCCGGCTTCTGGACCGGCGCCAGGTCGAGCTTCCTCAGCGGGGTGTCGGCGGCCACGTCGCGGGCCAGGTCGCGGAGGACGGCGGACTCGCGGGAGACGAGGTAGTCGGCCGTGTTCGCCTCGTAGTCCTTGGCCTCGCCGGCCCGG
>Ga0209181_10006319_pt1 | contig 16656 bp, 18 predicted proteins | sample MAT05_FD_187208 | JGI IMG/M metagenome (GOLD analysis project Ga0209181, IMG submission 187208) | Freshwater microbial communities from Lake Fryxell liftoff mats and glacier meltwater in Antarctica - MAT-05 (SPAdes) (version 2) | ecosystem: Environmental > Aquatic > Freshwater > Ice > Liftoff...
TCATTTGATCAAATTCCGAGTAAAACTCTTTCGTCTTTTTGCGAGCCATAGTCCCTCCATATTTTTAGAGAAACCATTGTCCACTATAGCGCAATCAGTGTAAAGTATTTTTAATCAAAAGACCCTGTTTTAACCGGTGCTGTTACATTTATGATTGATAATAAAATTAGTGAATATATTGTTTTAGATAATAAGGGTGAGGCGTTTCTTTCAATATCGGAGCTTAAATTGGGCTCACATCGGATTGTAGCTAAATACTCAAGCGATTCGGTACATATCCGTTCTAACTCAAATCTTTTCATTCAAAACATAGAGGAAATGCTATAGCAATTAAGTATTTGGTAAATCTGGGGTTTTGGCTTTGAAATGACCTTCGATAGCTTGGTAGGCAAGTGCTACCTCTTCTTTTGTTGGAGGGGGGGTTGTGTCAAGAGACACATTAAAACTATGAGCAATAACATCTATATTCTTTTGTAAATTGCCTTGGTCTGAAGATGATAAATGTTCGGGGGTTTCAGCTATCAATACGAGTAGGTCTACAATATTTTCTTCTATTTCCTCTGCATTTTCACGACTACTAAAGGCATACATCTTGCCCGAAATAGTGTCATCTTCAATTTCATCTTCATAGAGATATTTGTTGTTTTCTAATGATGTATTGCATGTATCAATCGAGGAATCGAGATTATTTACAGAAGGTAATTGAAGTTTTTTTACAAATTTAAAAAATTCAAGGTTACTTGTCTGCCATTCTGTTGCCTTATTATATTCATTATCGAGATTTTTCACGCAAGCTTCATAATCTTTTCTAATATCGACCAAACCTTTTTCAGCAAATTCTTTACTTACATAGAGATCTGTTGAGTAAAGTTCTTCATAAGAATTGACAATTAGTTTTAAATCAGGCAAGGTTATATCGCCAGACTTTATGATTTTTTTAATATCAGAAATGGCTACATCAAGTTTTTCTTCATTTTTTTCCCGAATAGCTGCTAATTTTGATGGAGTTTCTTCTTCAAAAGCCGCTTTTTTTGCAGCATAATCTTCATTTTTTTGTTTTCCCGCTTGGATCATTTTATCCCCAAGCATCAAGATGCCGGCAGTTCCTAGCGTTCCTATCATGATACCTATCATCATAGATTTATTTTCACTATCTTGTTCACTTGCATTTTTTGTAAATTTTTGAACAATTAAACCAATTGTTCCTCCAAGAATACCTCCAGGGTAAGTAAAGGGAGATAGAAGGAGACCCACAACAACCCCTAAACCTATAAGGGTAATGCCAGATCCAATGCCAAAGTTACCTCCTGCTCTTTCCATAAAACTATCTGACTTAAAAGATTCCGGTTTAGTTTTTAGCTCATGCTTAACAGTCTCTAGTTTTGGCATTTGGGCAATGAGGCCCCTTTCTACATGAATTTGATATCCGACGTCCCTTATTGAAATTGGGGTATTCTGCTTGATGCTTGTCAAATCGTTCATGCTATACCTAATAAATAGAAAGATAGTCGATAATATTAATAAATAATTACGATATAATTCCATTACACAACAATAAATACTTAATATGTAACATTTATTAAAAATATTTCTCATGTACAAATCAAAATGTAATTAACTACAAGAATCATCTTGTTAACCTAATGCTCACTTCTTTAAAATATTTATCTTACAACTAGGATTAACAGCTAATGAAGTCGACAGTTTCAATTTGCGTAGCAGGAACGAAACTGCAAAAAATGCCTTTAAAAAGAAAATTCCAAAATAAAAAGATTGTTTTGTAACTTTAAATTTTGATAATAATAAAATCAAAAAATCAAGCCACTTAATTTAAGGATAATATATGAAAGTTGTAATGGAAAAACGTTTAAACTTACGCGAATACCCCTTAAATAAATTAAAAATTATGCATCAAAGCTGGCGTGATCTTCTTTTTCTACACTGGAAAATTGATCCTGCCTTAATTCAAGAAACGTTGCCGGAAGGATTATTTGTAGATACATTTGATGGAAGTGCATATATTAGCGTTATCCCATTTTTACTCCAAGATCTTCATCTGCCTCTTATACCTCCTATACCCGGTTTTTCAAATTTTGTTGAAATTAATTTACGAACATATGTCAATGATAAGAACGGCCTACCAGGCGTATGGTTTTATTCATTACACATTAATAGTAAGCTTTGTGCCTTCATAGCAAAAAAAGTATTTGGATTACCGTATCATTTTGCAGAAATAGAACTAAAAAAAAGCGAAAATACTCATATTAAATATAATTTAAAAGATGAAAATTCTTCTTTGATGGAATTTAATTATCAACCAGACGGTAATTTATATTTAGCCAAGCCTGAAACTTTGGACTTCTTTCTCTTAGAGCGGTATGTTCTATTTTCCTTATATGCAAACGAGCTTTATGTTGGCCGTGTTCATCATGTACCGTACCCTATTTCAAAAGTGAATGCTACATATAAAGCAGAAAATCTTTTTACATTTAATTCTTTTAAACATCCCAGTCAAAAACCTGATCTCATAAACTACTCTCCTGGATTAAATGTTGATTTATTCAGATTTGAGAAAGTTTATTAACACATCATTCATCCCTAAAAAATCTTAAAGCCAAAAATGCTAAAAAAAATCTCAAATATATTGAAAACAAGTAAAAATTTAAATATAGAGATTTTAGTCTTGAGACTCTTTTATTTCAGGATATCGCAAAACAAATTTAAGGAGAGAATGATGTTAGTTTTCCAAAATGCATGTAGAACTGTTTTTTTACTTTGTATGCTAAGCCTTACACCTTTTTATGGGTATAGTGCTCAAAGTATAAATGACAATGAAATACTCAATCCGAATTTTGAAAACAATCTAGTCGATTTATCAAAAAAATGTAGCTGTAAACAGTTAACCTATTATCTAAATATTGAGGATTTTGTAGAAAGTTTTATCGAAATACCTACATCTAATGTTTTAGTAGACAGTACAACAATAACATCTAGTTATTTGGCAGGAAGAGCGGCTCTCTATAACGAAAAGAATGTTAAAGTGGGCACCTGTTCCGCTTCATTTTTAAATATGCAAAACGCTGATGGCATCTATACAGATATTTCAAACTATCTATCTGTTGATAGCGGCCTTATTGTCACATGGTTTACACCGACTACGCTTATTAATTTGGAATTAGACAGTATCGTCCATTCCATGGTTACTGAATGTATTGTTTTGGCATCTACAAAAGTGGGTGTCAATCCATTTTACGGAAAAACTTTTAATATGGTTGTTTCATCTGATGATCAAAAAATTTATTTTAAATTAACTAGAATAAAAAATTAAGGGAAGCCAAAAACTTAAGTAATTTATCTAAGATACATCTGGATAAATTACTTAAGTTTTCTTAAGCCTTGAAATGAAGCGAAGTTGGCATATAAAAATAAAATAAAAACTTAACATCAATACTCTTTTGATCTACCCTCAATTTACCGACCTATTCTACTAATGAGGATTTTTTATGAATAAATTAATGCTACTCTTTTCCTGCCTTATCTTTTTGATAAGCGGGAGTGTAAATGCTATCATTACAGATAAGGCTGTGACATCTACTCTTAACGCCACATATGAGGTTGATGCTGTTTGGGCAACAACCTACCAAGTCACTGTGACACTTAAAAACATACAAACAAGTTCTACAACTTCTTGGGTTTCAACTTTTACAATGCCCGCAAGCTACGTATTAAGTTCCCACGTTTCGTCAGGAGTTTTTACCGTCAGTGGACAAAACGTAACAGTTAAAAACTTAAGCAGCAAAGGTATTATCGCTCCTGGTAAATCGATAACTTATTCCATGATGATCAACATGCCTCGTGGTATGCCGACCGTTATAAATAATTTACAGGCCACTGCAAACGGTGGTACTACTCCCCCGCAAATAATTATTCCTGTTGCACCGGTTTTAAACCCAATTCTTGAAATTTCAGCAAATGATTATACAGTTTCGTGGAATAGTGTAGCAAATACCACTTCTTATATTTTACAACAAGACAGTGCGGCTAATTTTTCTAACGCTCAAATAGTTGCAACAGGAAATATTCTTTCTAAAACTTTTATGGATCAGCCTATAGGATCTTATTATTATCGAGTCATCGCTCAAAACAATACTTGGAGCAGTCCTTTTAGTAATACAAAGATGATTACAATATCTGATAACGGCCCAATAACTCCCCCAACTATTACTCCAGCAATTGAATATTCTGCATGGTATATAGACTGGACAAGTTGGTTTACAGGACCTCCATTTGTTATCCCGACAGATGTTAACTTGATTAATGTGTTTGTAGGGAGACTAAATTTTGGGGCTGATGGCAAACCAACGATGGATGGATTTGGTAATATGACTTTAGAGCAACTACAGAAGTTTTCAACGTATTGCGCTTCTCAACAGTCCAAAATAGCTGTTAAAGTATCCATCGGCGGTGGTGGTGGTTCTTACGACAAATGCTGGGACTTGTTGACAACATCAAACAGCCAAGCTTTTGCACAAGGTATGGCAGATTTTTGCCATGCACATGGTGTAGTAGGTGTTGATTTTGATTACGAGGCTTTTGGCTCTGAAGAGCAGGAAGTTTTGGTTGGAACATTGATTAAACAATTCAAAGCACTTGACCCTAACTTTCAAACAAGTTTATGCACAAATGCAGGTTTTGGGCCTAATTTCCCATGGCAGGCTGTTGTCAAAACTATCATGGATGCAGCAGCTATTTCGCCCGGTATCTCTGCATTAGACAGGTTGTATGTGATGTCTTATTACAACTCGATAGAAGACGAAAAAGTTTGGGTAACAGGCTGGGCAAATTGGATGATACAAAATTATGGCTTTACACCTGCCAGAATCTCTGTCGGCATTGATGATTTTGATGCTCACGCCTATGATCCTGTAGTATTTAGAGCATGGGCTGCAAGCCAAGGTTATAGCACGGCACATTGGGCGTTTGATCCGGCTCACCCTTAAGAGTCAATTCGGTAATGCGAAAAAATTTAAGATCTTCTTTAGATTTTTTCGCATTATTTCATTCTTAAATATTTTCACGTTCTACTTAGTAAAAAGTCGAATATAGATTGCATTCAGTGTGATTGCTGTAAGTGAAATAGCAACAATAGTTACTCCAATCTGAGCTGAAACCAAAGAGATCTTCCATAAAATGGGACTTGTATCAAGGAAAGTCCATGCAACTCAATCTTTAAAGTACCCCCTGAAATGACTTTTAAAATAGTGTTTGCTATGATATTAATGCAAACAGCTCTAGACGATGCAATAAGCAAAGTGGCAGTAGCAGGAACTAGTGCTATTCCTAACCCAACTTAAACCCCAAGTTTACCTATTTCATATATTGACATTCCCGACATAAAACTCCCCTGTTATTATAAATTACAATATTATGAATAATCCGCCAGATGGGATCTGAAGAACTTTTTCATTGATAGTTTGCGGAAATAGAACACCAAAAAACCCTAAAGGAATAGCTCCAGCATATATTAAAGTCTCTTTTACATTTTTCAAAAGGGAAGTTCTATAGGTTTCATGAAGACCTAATGTTAAAAGCGTAGCAGCAAGAAAGAAGATGGAAAAGGCAATTTTTTGCACAAGAAAGCAAATAGAAAAAACAGCGCCTACATTAAAATTTAACCTTGAAATAGGTGAAATTTTTCTAAACTCGCCAGGTCTTACTTTATTCGGTGCTATAACATCTCTATAAAAATCACAACTTCCAGTAAATACTGAAGACATAGATACTCCTTATTAACTTTAAAATATAATTATACAAAATTTGTTATTTATATAGAATTAAATAATTCAATATTATTTAATTCTGAAAAGAAAATTCATACAAACCTTCTTGCTTAATAATTGTTTGCACTGATAAAGACAAAAATTGCTCAAACGATTTTTTGTCTCGGATAGCGTTTCTTACTTCGGTTGACGAATTATTTTTTGACTGTATAAATGCATAAATTGGACGATCATCAATCTGCCCCTCTAGATAAGATAAATCTATATCTCCCCTAAGAGCTACTAAAAAAGAATTAGCTTTCAGTGCCATCAAAGCACCTATTGTGTCTTGGGTATGCTTTTCTTTAAGCGTGATACCCCTCATAAAAACAGCTCGATACTTTTCGCTTACCTCAACATCAGAGCTCATTAAATTTTCAGTGACAACATCTGATCCAATAATTCCAAGAATGTCAACGCTGAACGCACATGAATTAAACTTTAATTGTAATTCTTTTGGTGTCCAGTAAGTTATCAAAACTTTTGGATGATCCTGATAGATGCTTGCAATCATTTTTTGGCGAAGCTTAAGGTCTGTTCTATTTTTAAATTGATCGCCACCAGGAACCGGATAAATTAAAACATAATCCACATACTTTGATAACGCTTGATCTATCACATCTTGATGACCTAAATGAATAGGGTCAAACGATCCTATATAGTAACCAAGCTTTAATTCTTCCAAATGTTTCCAATCAAACGTCTCATCTAATAATTCAGCACGCATGCTAAATGCGCTAAATAATGCTCCAGCAAACAAAAAAATGGATAGTATTTTGGGAATAGAGTGTTTCATAAAATCCTCAAAAAAAAGTGATTATAGGCAGTTTTCTTTCGATAATCAATCATATATCTCTTAAGTTAATGGCATTGGGGTTTAGCGTAAGGTGTTGATTTTATCTATCTTTGTGGGTGCTATATACCTAGTAATGACTCACCTAAAGTAGTTAGTTTAATTTTTGGTTGAGCATAGCTTGGATCTTCAAGATACTGCTCAAATTCTTTATAGATGTGGTCTTTACTGTATTTGAGTTCCGGTGGGGCCGGGTTGTGCCCTGTTGCGACACCCATTTCAAAAGCTTGCCTTCTAAATACCATCCCCTCTTCTGTTAACCTGGACTTTGGAACGTAGCATAAATAGCCAACCATTCTTACTTTTTGGTTATCACTAAAAGGTCTATTCGCATGCTGATTCCAATGAATGGTTCTTGAATCCCATAGAATAGGTGAGCCTCGAGGAGCTGTAATGTGCTGCAGGCAATAAGGGTTTCCTGCCTCATCTGTACCATTTACAAAAAAATCATGTCATTTTTTTTATAAGGTATGCTGTAGAAAAAATAAAGTTTGAATAGTGGAAAAAAACAGCAGAATTAAGGTATTGATCCGAAAATTATAAAAGCTTCAAATCGTAACTTCTTAATTTTTAGTGAATTTCTCTATAATTTTGACTATTGCATTAAAAATATTATTTGTCAAAAACACAAGTCTTTTGGGGATTTTTTTAAACTGAAGATAGCAACAAGTGTCGTCAGAATTTGTGTGTCATTTTGACGACACTTGCTGCTCGGACAACCGAAAATTACTATTTTACTGCAATCTTAACAATCGTTTTCTAATTTATTAACAATTATGCGCTAATTTATTAATTAATTAAAATTGAAGAATAAAAAAATCTTTTATTTAATTATATAAACTTTTTAGTATAGATCATGGTGCCACATTATTAAAATCCTCTAAGGATTGCATTTTCCTTGATTATTTGAATTTAAAGCAAATTGTATCAACTCCCCTACATCCCCAAGTGAAGGAATTTATTAATAATTTAGTGAACGAATGTTTAAAACATAGTTTATAAATAAAAGGTGAAAACTTTGAAATGTTCCCCTTAGATATTGCTTTTGTGTTAACAGGAGGACGCCAAATGATTCTGCAATCGCCAAATAAAATAGAAAAATTAAAAATTACTAGTAGAAGTTTTAGAGTTTAAAGCTATTTTAAATGAGATGAATAAATCAGGGACGTTAACTGAAACTAACATTCTAAACTTAAAAGCTAAAATGGGCAACGCAATAAAAACTCAAGGAACAAATCGAGAAAAAGAATCGAAATGGCCCAACAAATTGTTTTCTCTCGTGGGTAAAAATTATTGCAAATACCTCGATAACGAATTAATTTTAGACTTCTAAATACTTTTGTCGATCATCTGCCGTAGTTGTTCTTGAAAATGATTATTTGGCTGAACACAGGGCCGTTTTTCTTTTAAAAAGTTTAAGATTTGATCATATGTTAAGTTTGGAAATTTATTTGAAAGATAAATAATCATAATTGAGGCACTTCTTGACATTCCTGCAGCGCAGTGGATTAATATTGCCCCTTCATTCATTCTTTGATCGATGATTTGGATTAAATTCGCCTGAAAAGCGTTAACTAATTTAACGTCAGAATCAAAAAGAGGAACATCGATATAATGAAATTCATAATCAGAAAAGTAATGCTTAGAATCTTCTGTGCAACAAATGATTGAGTTTATGTTTTTTTCAAATAACTCTGTTTTTTTTAAAAGAAGAGCTTCGTCAGTTTTTCTCCCAAGAATTCTTCCAGCTCCATATTGATTACCAAGATAGAGTCCTGGTAATATTTGGTTAAAGCTAACGTTGCAGGCTTCTTCACTTGTTTCAAAATCTACTTCTTTAAATTCTTTGGAAATATTTCCTGATATGAGGTTTTTTATATCTTGCTGGAATTTAGACCATTCTTTAGGTTGATGAGTCGTTTGCCAATTTAAAGAATTTGCTGTTTGAAATGAAGCTTGCATACTTTTCCTTTGTTAATATTTTATTAAGATATCAAATAACTTAATAATCTACAATTATTTTTAATTCTTTTGGCGTCCAATAATTTAACAAAACTTTCAGAAAAACAAGTTACATCATTTAAAAGATTATACGAAATACTAAATTTACTTTGATATACCCTTGAAATATGCAAAAAATAAATTGAGTAATTTTCGGTATAATGTAGAAAAGGGGGTAACCATATGACTACACATCATCAAGATCAAACAAGGTTAACTTTTGAGCTTCCTGTTATAGAGCATAAGAAATTAAAAGCTATCACCTCTTGCTGGCGTTTCCTTAAAGGTCTTAATTTTTGATTGCTTAAAAGAGCATCTTTTAAGGGAAAATGTTCCAAACGAAGAGACTATTAAAGTTTTCAAAGAAACAGATGAAGGTAAAAACCTAATACGTTGTAAAGATTTTAATGACTTTACTGGTAAGCTTGGATTAAAATAAATCCTGAATATTTCTTATACGATTAAGTTTAAAAAGGAATTAAAACAGCAAGAAAAACAAGGAAAGAACAGGGTCAGATTCGGATCTATTTAAATATTGAGCTAAAACTAAGAATTTGTAAATTTGTCAAACCATTCACATTTGAATGACTAAATAATTGGGGAAAAGAGGTTACACTTGCCTGAATTGCATTATGCGAACCTTTGTCTGAACGGTTCGAGTAAAATATGTAGCTTGAGAATTATTCTTAGCGTAGTTTTAAAATAATAAACAGGCTCTATCAACCTAGATTATTCGCTAAAACAGTTGAAGGATAAATCCTTCAAACACGATCTCAGAATAAATTCTAATCTACATATTTAGCGCAAATAATTGAAGGATTTTGAAAATAGATTGCTGACAGTAAGACTCGAACTCACGACCCCCTGATTACAAATCAGGTGCACTACCAACTGTGCTATGTCAGCGTGGTAGGAAAAATTGGGGGCAGTTGGACTCGAACCAACGCAGACCGAAGTCGAGAGATTTACAGTCTCTTGCCATTGCCACTAGGCGATACCCCCGAATGAAAGAAAATTGCTGACAGTAAGACTCGAACTCACGACCCCCTGATTACAAATCAGGTGCACTACCAACTGTGCTATGTCAGCGTAACAAGATTGACTCTTGTTGAAGGCACTTTTATAGCAAATTGTGCTCTTTTGGATCAAGCTTTTTTTGATTAAAAATAAATTATATCTATTTTGTGATGAGTCAATTCCTTGAAGAATTGACTCTAAACACTTAAAAATAAACGAAAAGAACACTAAAAAAACTTGGTTGATTTATTCTTCTGTTTTCTTTAATTCCGACGTGTCTTCTTCCATTTTTCTAATGGCAGCGCCAAAAGTTCTTTCCATTAGATCAGTGCCTTTTGGCTGATTAATCCATTTAGCCGTTAGTTTTTTCTTAACTCCGCTACCGCCTTTTGTAAGGAAACAGCATTGTTTAAATTTTTTCCCTGATCCACATGGGCATGGGTCATTCCGACCAACCTTTTTATCCATATTTACCCCTTTAATTAAATAAATAATTCCTTTATCATTAGCTGAAGTATAATCTTTTCTCTCTTTTTTTAACATAAGTAACAATAAAAATGTCAGCACCCAACACAAAATTTGCCTGGACAGGCCTTGGTAAAAGGCTTGAAAGTACAGTCCGAAAAGCCCTCTTTGACTATGAAATGTTAAAAGATGTGACTAAAGTAGCTGTTGCTTTGAGCGGCGGTAAAGATAGTTTAACTCTCCTTTACATGCTAAAAGCAATTTCAGGCCGGGGATTTCCAGAACTTGACATCACCGCCATTAACGTTCAGGGCGAGTTTTCTTGTGGCGCCGGTGTCAACTCCAACTATTTGCAAGGAATTTGCGATCAGCTTGAAGTCCCCCTTATTTTCAGGGAATCGACACAAAAACTAGAAACACTTGAATGTTATAACTGCTCGCGCGAAAGACGCCGATTACTTTTTTGTGCAGCGCTTGAGGTTGGAGCTACTACCATCGCATTTGGTCATACCCAAGATGATAATACCCAAACAGTGTTGATGAATCTATTGCACAAGGCAGAATTTGCCGGCAATTTACCAAAACTTCATATGTACGATTATGGTGTGACCATCATTCGTCCCTTGATTTATGTTGGCGAAAACGATATACGTAACTTTGCAACAAACCAAGGCTTCATGCGGATCATGTGCAGATGTCCTGTAGGGCAAAATTCTTTACGTAAGCAAACAGAAGATCTTTTAAAACAAATTGAAGCTCTTTTTCCTAACGCAAGAGAAAATATCGCAAAAGCAGGACTTGTTTATGGGTCGGACAAAGCATCAAGAAAATAGGAGTCCATTTCAATTGAGTGATTCAATAAGCGAACATGAAAGTACAGTAAATATTCAAGGAGTAGAAATTGCTCTTGGATTTCCGGACGTTTTTAATTTTGAGTGGATAGGTCAGCAAGATGTGCTAAATCAACTTTTGGCTGCTTGGCTTGTGATTGACAAACAAGACATCCCCTTAAACCCGCGTCTTATTGGTAAGCCTGGTGTCGGTAAAACAACTTTGGCTTATGCAGCTGCCAAAAAATTAGAAAAACAAGTCTACATCTTTCAGTGTACAATGGATACGCGCCCAGAAGATTTGCTAATTACGCCGGTTATCGATAAAACAGGTGGTATACGCTATGTAGCCTCTGCGCTAGTTACTGCTATGATTCGTGGCGCTGTTTGCATATTGGACGAGGGTAACCGCATGAGTGAAAAATCATGGGCATCTTTAGCACCACTCCTTGACACACGTCGCTATATTGAATCTATTATTGCAGGCTTAAAGGTTTCAGCGCATCCTGATTTTCGCATTTGTGTCACGATGAATGATGATGCATCCACGTTTGAAATCCCTGAATATATTCACAGCCGTCTTCAGCCACAAATTTATTTGGATTTCCCAGAAGCTGAAGAAGAAAAGCGCATTCTGCAAGAAAACCTACCCTTTATCAATGACTATATCATGGATTACGTCGTTAACTTTCTTCAAAGAGCGCACGCTGGTAACGAAAATTATACGATTAGAGACGGTATTAATATTGCAAGATACGCAGCTAAAAGAATAAAAGCTACTTACGGAACAAGATCTGCAAGCAAAACAGAGCTTGATAGTCTGTTAAGACAGTCTGTCATGATGACACTTGGTGATGAAGCCTTGATTTATATGATGGAAACTTAAAAAAAGCCTATATGTTTTATTTGCAAAAAAATCAAATCTTTGCAGTACCCATCACCCATTACAACATAGAAATGGCGCTTCAGGTGAGACTTGCAATTGATGAACTTAAGCCAGACTGCATTGCTGTTGAATTTGCAGAAACGATGCAACTGCAGCTATTGCATGCGGCATCAAGACTGCCGGACACAAGCGTTGTCGTAGCTCATCACCTTGAACATGAGTCCATTTACTACATGTGCGAGCCGTGCGATGCAGGTTTTGAAGCGTTACGATCAGCGCTTGAACTCAAAATACCTGCCTTCTGCATAGATCTTGATGTAGCTAACTACCCTGAGATTCCTGAAGTTTTGCCCGATACTTACTCTATTAGTCGAATTGGCCTTAAGAGCTATTATGAAGCATACAAAAAAAGTAAGCATCATAAAAATCTAAAAATTGCTAAAGATGACCCCCGCGAAATATACATGGCAAAAAGACTAAAAGAGCTCTCCTTTTCATATGAAAGAATTTTATTTGTTTGCGGAATGGCTCACGCTGAAAATATTCTGAAATTAACCGAGCAAAACGCTTTTAGGGTGACAGAGCATTGCAAAAGAAGTTTGATAGAACTTACAGCGCTTACCGAAAAGTCTAACCGTGAGGTGATGGCAGAATTTGGATATCTTAGCTCAAAATATGAGCTATGCCGAAAAGGACACTTTTTAAATGGAAACCTACCTGATAGACAAAAAATCATCTATCAACTCTTTAAAGATGCATCGGTAAATTACATTAAAAATACAGGTAATACCTTTCCTTTTTATCATTTTAGAAATATCATGAAATTTTTAAGAAACTACGCCCTCATTTATAATCGGTTAATGCCTGATCTATTCCAGATCATAACGGTAGCAAAGCTCAACGTCGATTCAAACTACGCCTACGAGGTTTGGGCTCTTGCAACGCAATATGAACATCATAAAAATGTGGACTCCCTAAACGAATCAGACCTTTCCATTGAAGATATTTGGGGTAAAAGTAAAATTATTCGTTTCGACATGAAGCAAAAAAGTCGAAAAAATTCATTTTTTGATAGGCAAGCAAAATCCAAATCCTCATATCGATTTAAACCGCCTGGCATGTTTAGTATCTGCTCCTACCCAAAAGAAGATCTTGTAATAGAGCGTTTTGGAAATTTTTTAAAAAAAAAAGGGTCGGAGCTTTTAAGAGAAGAGGCTTCTAAAACATTAAAATTTTCAACAAGTCTTGAAGATGGCATCGACACGAAAGAGACTATCAGACATTGGCATGAAAAACAAATTTATGTAAAAGTTAAAGGTAAACCACAGGGAGAAGTGGGCTCTGTTGTTGTGATTTTTGATGAAGATGCAAAAGATAAATCAGAGGAAAAAGAGGAAACTTTCAAAGAAAAATTTCCTTGGACAACAACTTGGCTTGGCGAACACTCTCAAGAGTCAGATATGGCTTTTTATTCGACAAGAATTGGTGACAACGTTGTAGGACCTGGCATATGTCGCTGTGAATATGGCGGATTCATGATGTCATACCCACCAAGAAGATTGCGGGATGTCTGGTCAGACTCAGATTATGAAGAATGCCAAACAAAAGCTGAAATTTTGCTAATGGCAGCTATTGACTATGCAGTAAAACCTTTAATTATTTATGTTGCTGCAAAGCCTCCCCGATCTATCATTAAAAGCTTTGCGAAACGCTTTGGCAAAAAAATAATCTATTTACCTCTCGGGGGCTTTTCACAAGTTACGATGAATAAGCTACGTATTTTTCATGTGCTTGACGGCCAAGATAAGCGAGAAATAGCTGACGACTATATTTTTTAGTAGCCCTTTTTCTTGATATTTAAAAAAACTTCTGCAATAAGTTCTTTTAAATCTTGCAACTTTTCGATGATGGAAGGTGGCATCCTCATATCGAGATATAAATCATGAATCTCATCTTCAAGAGCTAGTAATTGTTGTTTACTGACTTCAATTTCGAAGAGATCAATAGGATCAGTATTAAATTTTGCTGCAAGCATGGGGATTTCCATTTCAAGATAAGATATTTGCTCCAGGGTGCCAATTAAAGCACCATGATCTTCTTCAAGACTTCTTTTTGATGGGTTTATTTCGTTTATTTTACCGTCTATAAGCTGCAAAATAGCGTTAAAGTAGCGATCGCGTCTTTTATCGGCATTATCTTTCCAGTTGCTTAAATTTTCGAGGTTAATACCCTTTGGATGATTTTTTAAAGTCATCAATCTTTTAATCCTCGGCACTAAACATTTCTGGATTTCAATTTTTAGAAGATTTTTTTGATTATTAGAAATATCAACATCGTCTAGAAGATGCTCTTGATAGTCATCTATTAATTGTAGATCCCTCTCTATTAAAGCGCTAAAATCATCGATTGTGTGTTTGACAACAGCCTTTGATATGGCTTCCTTATCTTTTGCAGTTGAACAGACTTGAACCCATAATTTTGCCTTATCAATCCATTCGTTATATTTTGTAAAGGCATCTAATTGCTTGTAAGTAGCCCCATCATTTTTCACAATTTTTTGAACACGTTTAACATCTCGGATCATCGGGTTCATAACTGACTGGACAAAAGAATAAAGCTCATCATCAACTTCATTTTTTAAATCTTCACGAACAACACTTAAAACTTGCAGTACGTCAGCTGCATTTTTGTTTAATTCGCGAATACGACCTGCAAGTTTTCCATCTTCTTTGACTTCAACTTTAGGTTTATTAAATTTAAAAAGATTTTTTAGTTTGATGATGAATTCATCAATGAATGTTTTTTCTTGTCTTTGCTTGGTTAGCTCGTTACGCTGAGTAACGAACCCCCCGACAAATGCATGAATTGCTTTAAAAAAATCAATGTGCGAATCGGAGTCTTTATGGCGAAAATTTTTGGGATTATTTGGGTTTCTGATCGACATTTCTAAAAATACCTACAGTTCTATATTCCACCACTTTAGAGTAAAATTTTTTTTGGTTTTTAATCTCTAGTCTGTACCACTTATTATAATACATTTTTATAAAAATAACAAATAAATATTCAATTTTAATCTTTAAAAAAACAAATGTTTAATTTATGAAAACAGAAAAATATTAAAATATTATTAAGATCAATGTTGTTTTTCATAAAAACTCTCTTAAGATCTTAAATTTTAAGAAAAAAGTACCATAAAAGGTTAATTTATTGATAGAATAAGCACTTGGTATGTAAAAAATTAAAAGGAACAACATGAAAAAGCGACCTACAATATTGATTACAAATGATGATGGTATTCATGCACCAGGAATCAGACATCTTTGGAATGCCCTTAAAGACTTTGCTGACCTCACTGTTTGCGCGCCTGCAACTGAGCAATCAGCTGTTGGACTGTCCATTTCAATTCGAAACCCTCTACATATCCAAAAAATAAAATGGTATAATCCCGTATCCTCTTTTCATGACCAAAACGAGCAAATAGATGCTGTTACATGGGCTGTTAATGGCACTCCTGCTGACTGTGTTAAACTTTCTTTAAATGTAATTTTTGACACCATGCCAGATTTAGTCGTCTCAGGTATCAATCGTGGATCGAATGCAGGAAGAAACGTTCTTTATAGCGGCACTGTTGCAGGAGCTATTGAAGCTGTTATGCATGACATCCCGGCTATTGCTTTTTCCTGCCGCGATTTTTTAGAGCCTGACTATCAAACGTTTGAGCAATACATTCCGCTTATCGTCCAGTATGCATTAGATAATCCTTTACCCAAAGGCACCCTACTAAATGTTAACTTCCCTGATAAAAGTCATAAAACTTTTAAAGGCTTTTGCTTAGCCCGGCAGGGAAAAGAATTTTGGGTGGAAAACCCGGATAAAAGAACGCACCCTGCTGAAGGAAGTGACTACTACTGGCTTGGAGCAAAAATTGCAAGCTACGATGAGCATGAAGACTCAGATATTAGCTGGCTTAATAAAGGCTACATAACAGTTGTACCCGTACAAGTTGGCGAATTGACAGATCAAACTTATTTAAAGGAGCATAAAGCAAATTTTGCAAATTTAAATAGTTTAGTTCAATTACAAAATAAGCAAGCTGCAATTAAATAGGGCTCTTTATATAAAAACCCTTGACAAATTTTATGGATTGTTTTATAAAATGTTCAATAATTCTTATAATTTTAAAGGTTTTTTCATGAACATCGATCATTCAAAAAATAGTGCATTTGGCGATAAATATTTTCTATATATTAACTCTCCGACAGCAAGGTCCTCATCACTTATCAAATGGGATAACAGATTTAAAACTACCCCACTTTTAAGCAGCCTTTCAGCTCTTTTTACAATATTTCAAAAATGTATTATTATTCCTGCAATGAGCTGCTATAACCCCAACTTAATCAAGAGTAATCATTATTTTAATTATATTAAAACACAAGAAATTAGTAAGTGCTGTATCTTGCTTATCCCGATTATTGGAGACATTATTGTCTATTTTCTGGATAAAGACTTAAATGCATTATCAGCAAAACTTAAATCTTACACATTTAACGATTACGATAAAATTGCTATAAAAGATGCTGTAAAATCTATACCCCAAAAAGAAAGAGAAGGTTTTGTTAATTTCGTATTAAAATTTTACTCAATCGATAAATTCAACAAATTCAATGCAGCTGAATTAGCATCGTTTATGGAATTCTTAAAGGAAATCCCTGAAAAAGAAAGACAAAGCTATAGTTACTTTTCAAAAATTTTTATTGAAAGTATTTTTGCAGATTTAAATTCTGC
>Ga0209181_10006321_pt1 | contig 16654 bp, 14 predicted proteins | sample MAT05_FD_187208 | JGI IMG/M metagenome (GOLD analysis project Ga0209181, IMG submission 187208) | Freshwater microbial communities from Lake Fryxell liftoff mats and glacier meltwater in Antarctica - MAT-05 (SPAdes) (version 2) | ecosystem: Environmental > Aquatic > Freshwater > Ice > Liftoff...
GGTGGCGACGAGAAGCAGGCCGAGCGCCGCATCGGTCAAACCGTGACCTCGCTGTTGCGCGAAGAGTTTGGTCGTCGCACGTTGCAGGAAGTTATCTCGGGCGACCGCGAAAAGTTCATGATTGAAGTGCGCAAATCAGCCGAGGTTGATGCCAAGAAAATTGGCGTGACAATCATCGACGTGCGCCTCAAGCGGGTTGACTTTGACGACTCTGTGTCCACTCGCGTGTTTGACCGTATGCGCTCCGAGCGTCAACGCGTCGCCGCTGAATTGCGCTCCACGGGTGCCGCCGAAGGCGAACGGATCAAGGCAGACGCCGACAAACAGGCTCAAGTGATCCTGGCTGATGCCTACAAAAAGGCGCAGGAAATGCAGGGCTCCGGCGACGCGAAGGCCGCAGCGATTTACAGCGCTGCATACGGCCAGAACGCAGAGTTCTACTCGTTCTACCGCAGCCTTGAAGCGTACAAATCGACGTTCAAGAGCAAGTCTGATGTCATGGTGCTCGACCCGAGCGCCGACTTCTTCAAGTTCCTGAAAAACAGCGGTAAAGGCAAGTGATGCCCGAGACATTGAGCGTCGGCAAAACCTGAATTGGAAATCTTCGCAGCGTTATGTCTGGTGCTCGTCATCGAAGGGCTACTGCCCTTCATCGCACCGAAAGTCTGGCGTGAAACGATGCTGAAGGTTGCCCAGTTCAACGACGGCCAGTTGCGCATGGTCGGCCTGCTTTCCATCGTTGTTGGCCTGATTTCCTACTGGATTACGGTCGCGATTTTGGGTTGACGGTCGCTGACCTGACAGTACAGCTTTTGGCTGAAAGCACGACTTAATAGGGGCTGGCGGCGATTATTGCTTTTAGTCGACTAACCTACTTTCAACCTGTCGGCCCTAATGCAGACGTCATCTCGACAAAAAAGCTGACGACAATGTCAGCGCATCAGCGACGTTAAATGCGCCTCGCCCATGTACTCCGCGCTCTGCATTTCCGTAAGCCGCGACGTAGTGCGCGCGAACTCAGTGAGCACGCGCCAGGTGTCACTGTCCTTCACGCTGTCATCCACTTTTGAGATTTCCGCAAGCGACGCAGCGGCGCTCATGATGAGCTTCACGCGATGATCGTAGAGCACGTCCACCAGCAGCGTAAATCTACGGATCACGTTGCTATCCTTTCTGCCCAATATCGGCACGCTGGACAGAATTAACGTGTGATTCGCTTCGGCCAATTCGAGGTAATCGTTCTGCGAGCGCGGTGTTTCGCACAGCGCGGCAAAGTCGAACCAGATCACGCCATCAGCACGCTTTCGCAGCGCAATTTCGCGGCCCAGCAGCGTGATGGATTTGTCGGCAGAGACTTTGCCCGTGACCAGTCGCGCGAACGTAGCCGCCAATTTCGTGTCAGTATCCGTCGACAGCGGCGTGTGATAAACGCTGTCCTGCTCTAGTGTGCGGCGACGGTAATCGACGCCGCTGTCCACCTCAACGACGTCCATGCGGTCCTTGATCAGCGTGATGGTCGGCACGAAATTCTGTCGCTGCAAACCCTCGGGATAGAGCCGATCCGGCGCGTAGTTCGAGGTCATCACGAACACGATGCCGAGATCAAAGCAATTCGAGAGCAACCGCCCCAAAATCATCGCATCCGCAATGTCACTAACATGAAATTCATCGAAGCAAATCAGCCGATATTTCTCGGCCAGACGCTCGGCAACAGCAACCAGCGGATCAGCCTCATGCTTGAGCGTGCGCAGATCCGCATGTACGCTGCGCATGAAGGCGTGAAAATGAACGCGCGTCTTTCGACGAATTTTTGACGCGCCGTAAAACGCGTCCATTAAAAAACTTTTGCCGCGTCCGACTCCACCGTAAAGGTAGACCCCTTTCGGCACGTCGGGGCGAGCAAACACGCGACCAAGAAGCGAGGCGCGTTTGTTGCGGAACGCAGTCAGCTCATCGTTTAGCCGTGCTAAACGAGCAGCGGCATGCTGCTGCGCATCGTCGAGCATAATGCCGCGTTCAGCGCAGAGTTTCTCCAGGGCTTGAAGCATCAGGCTAGTGCAATCAAAACTTCTTGTCATTCCCGCGAAGGCGGGAATCCAGACCTAGCCCACGATGTCGCAGTACAGATCGCGCCAGTCAGGGTTACTTTGATCAACAAGACGCAACTTCCAAAGGCGATTCCATTTCTTGATCTGCTTTTCTCTCGTTATCGCCGCAGAAATGTCACTGGTCATTTCAAACCAGACCAACATCTTTACGCCGTGTTTTTTAGTGAACCCATCAGCTAAATTGTTTTTGTGCTCATAGATCCGTTTCACCAAATTCGAAGTCACACCCACATAGAGCGTTCCGTTTCGTTCGCTCGCGAGTAAATAGACAGCACAGTTCACGGTCTAGATTCCCGCCTTCGCGGGAATGACTGGTTCGTCACATATTCAAAGTACGTTTATCCACCGCAAGCGCCGCCTCTTTCGTCGCTTCCGACAACGTCGGATGCGCATGGCAAATGCGTGCGATGTCTTCCGACGACGCGCCGAATTCCATCGCCATCACGCCCTCGGCGATTAGCTCAGAAACAACCGGGCCAACCGCATGCATCCCAAGCACCTTGTCGGTTTTGGCATCGGCAAGGATCTTCACGAAGCCGTCGGTGTTGCCCAGTGCGCGCGCCCGACCATTCGCCATGAACGGAAAGCTGCCTGCTTTGTAGGCAACGCCAGCAGCCTTCAATTGCTGTTCATTCTGACCGACCCAGGCGATCTCGGGCGAGGTGTAAATGACCCACGGGATGCAATTGAAATCGATGTGTGGATGCTGTCCGGCGATGCGCTCCGCGACGGCTACGCCCTCATCCTCGGCCTTGTGCGCGAGCATCGGACCGCGCACCACGTCGCCCACCGCCCATACGTTCGGCGCACTGGTTTTGCAATCGTCGTCAACCGCAACGAAGCCACGTTCGTCGAGCTTCACGCCCGCTGCATCTGCATTAAGACCGATGGTGTTCGGCACGCGACCGATGGAGACGATGAGCTTGTCAAACACGGCAGTTTCGGCTGGACCATCGGCCATTGTGTATTCAACCGTCACGTTGTTCTTACCGGTCTTGATGGTGCGGACTTTGACACCTAAGCTGATCTTCAAGCCCTGTTTGGTGAACAGTTTGAGCGCTTCTTTCGCGACCTGTTCGTCCACCGCGCCGAGGAATGCGGGAAGGCCTTCGAGCACCGCCACGTCGGAGCCGAGACGACGCCAGACTGAGCCCATTTCAAGGCCGATGACACCGGCACCGATCACGCCTAATTTCTTCGGTACATCGCCGATCCTCAACGCACCGTCGTTGGAAAGAATCAACTGCTCGTCAAACGCCGCGCCCGGCAGTGGACGTGCATTAGAGCCCGTCGCGAGGATTACGTTTTTTGCCGCGATTGATGCCGTTGACGAACCGCTGACATCGATCTGATAAACCCCATCCTTCGCCGCCCCGGCAAACGCACCGCGTCCGTGGAAAAACGTGACCTTGTTTTTCTTGAACAGATACAGGATGCCATCGTTGTTTTGTTTGACGACGGTGTCCTTGCGCGAAAGCATTTTGGCTACGTCCATGGACGCGCCTTTCACCGTAATGCCATGCTCGGCAAAGTGATGCAGCGCATGATCGTAATGCTCGGAAGACTGCAGCAGTGCCTTCGATGGAATGCAACCCACGTTGGTGCAAGTGCCGCCCGGTGCAGGTTTGCCCGCCGCATTCTTCCATTCGTCGATACAGGCCACTCTAAAGCCCAGTTGAGCAGCGCGAATCGCCGCCACATAGCCGCCAGGGCCGCCACCAATCACTACTACGTCAAATTGATCCATGTTTATCTCTTATGTAGCGCGGATGCTCGCATCCGGGTCTTCGTAAATCGGCAAGACTGTCTGGTTTGCGCTTCGCGAGGACATCGAAACCCGGATGCGAGCATCCGGGCTAAGTGTTGAAACGAAGCGCGACCCGCGCCACAAGCGCAGCAATTCCCAGCCCAAAGGTCACTTTTTCAACGGTCGACATACTTGTGCCCGCCTCAGCGAGCGAAATTCGCTGATGACGAAACTGATAGGACACGCAAAACAGTGCGAACCCGATCACCCCCAACCATGCAGGTAACGGCGGGCTCTTCCCGTCGAACAGCGCTGGAGCGTTCGTGAGCGCAATGATTGCGAACAACACCTGCCACATGCGAACGGAGGTCGGAGTGTCTTTAAACATCACTGATCCCAACATCGGCAACAACAACGTGAAATTGATCCATATGTTTCTTTCATAAGACACGTTTTCAACGCACCCAAATTGATGCCGGTCACCGTCGCATTGCAATAGGATTAAGCTCTAAAAACTGCGCTATTCTGCACCGACGCACGCACTAATTAAGTAGACCCATTTCCCGCCACTGTCGAGGCAGGAATCCACTAGCGACCACTGCAAAAGTGCAACAGATACAGTCACAAGTAGTGCCGCGATTGCCATGCCGACTGCCAACTTTACGACCAGTTTCACGATAGTACGTTTACAAATCCAGCAACAACCGCGCCGGATCCTCAAGCGCCTCTTTCATCGCTACCAACGCCAGCACCGCTTCGCGTCCGTCGATGATGCGATGGTCGTAGCTCATGGCCAGATAGTTCATCGGGCGGATCACGATCTGACCACCTTCGACTACAGCACGATCTTTCGTGGCGTGGACGCCGAGAATGGCGCTTTGCGGCGGGTTGATGATTGGCGTTGACAGCATGGAACCGAAAGTGCCGCCGTTCGAGATGGTGAACGTGCCGCCGGTCAATTCTTCGATGCCAAGCTTGCCTTCACCAGCGCGCTTGCCGAAATCGGCGATCTGCTTTTCGATGTCGGCGATGCTCATTTGATCGCAATCGCGGATGATCGGTACGACGAGGCCGCGCGGCGAGCCGACAGCGATGCCGATGTCGTAGTAGCCGTGATACACGATGTCGGTGCCGTCAATCGATGCGTTGACAACCGGGTACATCTTGAGCGCATGTACGGCGGCTTTGACAAAGAAGCTCATGAAGCCGAGCTTGACGCCGTGGACTTTTTCGAACTTGTCTTTGTACGTGGTGCGTAGGTCAATAATCGGCTTCATGTTGACCTCGTTGAACGTGGTCAGAATGGCAGCGGTCGATTGGCTTTGCACGAGGCGCTCAGCGACGCGCATGCGCAGACGCGTCATCGCCACCCGTTGCTCTGGGCGATTGCCTAACGGGACGTTGACTAAGGGGGCAGAAATTGGTGCGGACGCTACGGCTTTCGCGGCTTGCGCCGCTCCTACAGGGGCTGCGGACTTCGCTTCTATGGACGCGATCACGTCGCCTTTGGTGATGCGATCACCGCGACCCGTGCCTTGCACGGCAGCGGCGTCAACGCCTTGATCGGCCATCATTTTGCGAGCGGCGGGAAGTGCAGCGGGCGCTGTAGGCGCGACCCCGGTCGCGCTAGTCGGTGCCGCTGGGGGTGCGTGCGCGACCGGGGTCGCGCCTACCGTTGCAGCCCCCGTTTTCGCTTCAGTATCAATCACACCCAGCACAACACCGGAGGTGACCGTCGCGCCGGATTGCACCTTGATTTCAACGAGAACGCCGTCGCCTTGAGCGGGTGTTTCGAGCACCACTTTATCGGTCTCGATATCGCAAAGATTCTGGTCGCGTTTGACGGCGTCGCCTGCTTTCGCGTGCCATGCGGCGAGCGTACCCTCGGGGGTGCCTTCAGCGAGTTGCGGGACTTTTATTTCGATCAACATTTTTACAAACTTTCTATCTACGCTCTGTCATCCTGAGCGGCAAGCGAAGGATCAGGTGGCAAACCATTTTTCTGAATTGAGCAGAAGCGGATGCAACCTGATGTTTCGCTTCACTCAACATGACAAATTTACAGATTCGTCATCATCTGCCCGGTGCCCAACTTCGAGCTAAAGACGCTCTCGACGAGTTCCTTCTGCTGCGCGTTGTGCTTGGACAAATAGCCGACTGCCGGAGACGCGCTGACGGCGCGGCCCGCGTAAAGCAACACTTGCTCGGGCTTCACGTCTGCGCGGAAATACGCCATCAGGCGATACCACGCTCCCTGATTTTGCGGCTCTTCCTGACACCACACGATTTCGTGCGCGTTCGGGAATTTTTTCAGCTGCGCTTTGAAGTCATCATGCGGGAACGGATACTGCTGTTCCAGACGAATGATGGCGACGTCTTTAATGTCCTGCTCACGGCGATGCGCGAGCAATTCATAGTACACCTTGCCCGAGCACGCGATCACACGCTTGACGTTTTTGGCGACGATCTTTTCGGTCTCGCCGATCACGCTCTGGAACGTACCTTCGGCAAGCTCTTGCAGGGAGCTGACCGCCTCTTTGTGGCGCAGCAATGACTTCGGCGTCATCACAATCAGAGGCTTTCGCCAATCGCGCACCATCTGACGACGCAGCATGTGATAGACCTGCGCAGGCGTCGACGGAACCACAACCTGCATGTTGTGCTCAGCGCAGAGCTGCAGAAATCGCTCAGGACGCGCGGAGGAGTGCTCAGGCCCCTGACCCTCATAGCCGTGCGGCAGCAGCAGCGTGAGCCCGCACACACGACCCCACTTCACTTCGCCCGAACTGATGAATTGATCGATGACGACCTGCGCACCGTTGGTGAAGTCACCAAATTGTGCTTCCCAGATCACCAATTGATTCGGCTCGGAGGTGGCGTAGCCGTACTCAAAACCAAGCACCGCTTCTTCCGACAGGATTGAATCGATAACCTGAAAATCGCCCTGCTTTGGCTTGATGTGTTGCAGCGGGGTGTAGCTGCCGCTGTCCCACTTTTCGCGCTCCTGATCGTGGAACACGGCGTGGCGGTGGGAGAACGTGCCGCGACCGGTGTCTTCACCCGAGAGACGAATGCCAACGCCATCGTTCACGAGTGTCGCGTACGCCAAATTCTCGGCCATGCCCCAGTCGAGGGGCAGCTTGCCATCGCCCATCGCCCTGCGATCCGCGATCATTTTTTCGACGCGCGAATGCAGGACGAATCCTTCCGGCATCGTGGTCAATTTTTTCGCCAACTCTTTGATTGTTTTCAGGGGAACGGTGGTGTCGGCTGTATCCGTCCATGTACGGCCAACAAACTTCGCCCAGTCCTGCTGGAACGGCGCGACGTAATTCGACAGAATAGTTTTGTTGGTATGCGTGCCTTTGTCCATCGCGTCGCGGAACGCGGTGACCATCTTGTCGGCCTCGCCGACTTTGATGACGCCCTCTGCTTCGAGCTTGTCAGCGTAGAGCTTTCGTGTGCCCGGATGCTGATGAATTTTTTTATACATCAACGGTTGCGTCACCATCGGTTCGTCCTGCTCGTTGTGTCCGAGACGACGGAAGCAGACGAGATCGATGAACACGTCTTTATGAAAAATGTTGCGGTAGTCAAGCGCGATCTCAGTAACCAGCAAACACGCCTCGGGATCATCCGCATTGACGTGAAAGATCGGCACTTCGGCCATCTTTGCAATGTCGGTGCAATACAACGACGACCGCACGTCGCGCGGGTCGCTGGTGGTGAAACCAATCTGGTTATTGATCACGACGTGCATCGTGCCACCGGTGCCGTAGTGGCGAGTTTGCGACAGCGCGAGCGTCTCCTGCACCACGCCCTGACCCGCGACCGCAGCATCACCGTGCAACAGAATACCGAGCACCTGTTTGCCCGTGGTGTCACCACGACGATGTTGACGTGCGCGTACCGAGCCGACTACGACCGGATTGACGATTTCCAGATGTGATGGATTAAACGCGAGCGTGATGTGCATCGGGCCACCGGGCGTGGTGATATCGCTCGAAAAACCCTTGTGATATTTCACATCACCTGCGGATAACGTGGTGTCGTACTTGCCTTCAAACTCGGCAAACAGATCCGCTGGAAGTTTTCCAAAGGTGTTCACCAACACGCCCAAACGACCCCGATGCGCCATCGCGATTACCGTCTCTTGAACGCCAAACGCTCCAGCCTTTTGCAGCATGTGGTCAAGCAACGGAATCACCGTGTCGCCACCCTCACCCGAGAAGCGTTTTTGCCCCATGTACTTGGTGTGCAGATAGCGCTCAAGCCCTTCGGCTGCAGTCAGACGCTCCAGAATGTGACGCTTCTGTTCGGCGGTGTATGAAGGACGAAGGCGAATCGATTCAATGCGCTGGCGCAGCCACTCGCGCTCGTCTTCGTTGGCCATGTACATGTACTCAACGGCGACGGTACGGCAGTACGTTTCTTTCAGCGTGGCAATGATGTCGCGAAGCTTGGCACGGCTTTGACGATTGACAAACAACAAACCGGTGGAGAACTCGGTCTCCATATCGCTGTCGGTCAGCGCGTGGTGCTTGTGGTCCAGCTCTTTGATGAACGGCACTTCTTGCCGCTTAAGTGGATCGATATCGGCGATACGACCGCCGACAAAGCGATAAGCGTGAATTAGCTTCATCACGCCCAACTGCTTGTCCATCAGCGTCGCATCGATACTTGCCGTCGCCGCTTTGCGCGATTTCGCCATCTTGGCGAAGGCGTCAATGACGGGCTGATGAGCTACGTCTTTGGAGCCTGCTCGCATGGCGTCGAAGTAGTCACGCCACTTCTGGTCAACCGAGGCTGGATCAGCGAGATAGTTCTCGTACTGCTCCTCGATGTAGGGCATGTTGCCACCGAAAATGGTGGAGGTTTGTTGCAGTTCGTTCATCATGGAGTGGGGCTCCTTCGGTTACTTTTTTCCCCCTCCAGCGACGGAGAGGGAGTCTGATTAGCGCTGATGCAGAGGCGTCACATCTCGGCTCGTAGCGCCTGTGAACAGTTGACGCGGGCGACCGATTTTTTGATCAGGATCGGCCAGCATCTCGTTGAGTTGTGCGATCCAGCCAACGGTACGCGCGAGAGCGAAGTTCGCAGTAAACAGCGCTGTCGGGATGCCAAGGGCGCGCTGCACAATGCCCGAGTAGAAATCTACGTTGGGATACAGTTTGCGCGATACGAAGTAATCGTCCGACAACGCGATGCGCTCAAGCTCCATCGCGAGCTTGAACAGCGGATCGTTTTGCAGGCCAAGTTCGCCCAGGACTTCGTAGCAGGTTTCACGCATGAGCTTGGCACGTGGATCGTAGTTTTTGTAAACACGATGCCCGAACCCCATCAGGCGAACCTGCGAGTTTTTGTCCTTCACGGCGGTGATGAATTCACCGATTTTTTCGAGGCCGCCGTTCTTCTGGATGTCGAGCAGCATCGAAAGCGCAGCCTCGTTCGCGCCACCATGCGCCGGGCCCCACAGACAGGCAACACCGGCTGCAATCGCAGCGTATGGATTGGTACCCGACGAGCCGCACAAACGGACGGTCGACGTCGACGCGTTTTGCTCGTGATCGGCGTGCAGGATGAAGATGCGATCCAGCGCCCGAACCAGCACATCGTTGACTTTGTATTCTTCGCACGGCGTCGCAAACATCATGCGCATGAAGTTCGCTGAATAGGACAAATCGTTCTTCGGATAGATCATCGGCTGACCCGCCGAATACTTGTGCGTCATCGCCACCAACGTCGGCATTTTTGCAATCAAACGGATTGCTGCAATGTGACGATGCTCGGGATTGTGAATGTCCAAAGTGTCGTGGTAGAACGCGGAGAGCGCGCCGACCAGACCGGTCATGATGGCCATCGGATGCGCATCGCGACGGAAACCACGCAAGAAAAACTGCATCTGTTCATGCACCATCGTGTGGCGCGTGACGTTATCAACAAACGCTGCCTTCTGAGCAACATTAGGCAGCTCGCCGTTCAGCAGCAAAAAACATGTCTCAAGGTAATCGCAATTGGTCGCGATCTGCTCGATCGGATAGCCGCGATACAACAACTCCCCCTTGTCACCATCGATGTAGGTGATTGCCGAGCGACAGGCCGCCGTCGACATGAAGCCCGGGTCGTAAGTGAACTTTCCGGTCTTCGCGTACATCGTTTTTATGTCAACGACGTCCGGGCCAACGGTCCCCTTGAGGACGGGAAATTCAACGCTCGGCGAGCCGTCGCTGAAGGAGAGGGTTGCAGTCGAGGAGGCAATGGCGGCGGTCATTAGGGTTCTCCGATTCAATCAATCAGGGTTCAGTGTTCAGAACAGGTTGGAAGTGAAATAACTCTCATGATTTCGGGTGGTTCTTGAAAATCATGAAAGTTAGTGGGCAGTCTCAAGTCGCGAACGATTTTTATCGTTTCAATTCAGTAACTATTTCAATGGGTGACGCGGGTTTGGCGCAGTGTCGCCACCATGGCGTCCGCTCCTGCAGGAAATGCATCCGTGCGTCCGGCAATAATTTCCCAAAGATCGTTGTCGTCAAGAGCAATCAGGGACAACAATTGAACGTGTTCGGCCTCGGTAAAATTCGCGCCGCGACGCTCTAGCAGTCGCGTGAGAATCAGATCGTTCTCCAGAAAGCCGCGACGGCAACGCCAGCGCAGTTTCGACAGTTCGAGATCAGTCAGCATGGTGTGACGGTCCTTACGTCTTAAGCTGCGCGCTTGACAAGCATTTCTTTGAGCTTGCCAATCGCCCGCGTCGGGTTCAAGCCTTTCGGGCACACGTCCACGCAGTTCATGATGGTGTGGCAGCGGAACAAACGATAAGGGTCTTCGAGATTGTCGAGACGGCTAGCCGTGTCGTGGTCACGACTGTCAGCGACAAAACGATACGCTGCAAGGAGTCCCGCCGGGCCCACAAATTTGTCCGGATTCCACCAGAAGCTGGGGCAACTGGTCGAGCAACATGCGCACAAAATGCACTCGTAAAGACCGTTCAATTTTTCACGATCTTCCTGACTCTGAAGGCGCTCTTTTTCGGGCGGCACTGTCTCGTTGACGATGTACGGTTTGATCGAGTGGTACTGTTTGAAGAACTGGCTCATGTCCACGATCAGATCGCGCACCACCGGCAAACCGGGCAGAGGGCGGAGCGTGATCTTTTGCGGCAACGTGAGCATGTTGGTCAAACATGCAAGGCCATTTTTGCCATTGATATTCATCGCATCTGAACCACATACGCCCTCACGGCAGGAGCGGCGGAAACTAATCGATTCATCCTGCTTTTTGAGCTTGAACAGCGCGTCGAGCAGCATGCGCTCAGAGCCGTCCAGCTCGACCTCGTAGGTCTTCATCGACGGTTTCGCGTCGACGTCCGGGTTGTAGCGATAAATCTCGAAAGTGCGTGTATCAGCCATAACTTCTAGCCTTGAAAAATTGGGACGGTCATCCTGAGCGTATGCGAAGGATCAGGTTGCAATCGAGTCTCGTGAGTCGAAGAGTATCGTCGCGTCAACTGATGTTTCGCTTTGCTCAACATGGCAACGATTAGAAAGTTCTTTTCGCCAGCGGAACCGAATCCACTGTGAGTGGTTTCATGTTGACCGGTTTGTAGGCAAGACGATTACCCTCTGAGAACCACAACGTGTGTTTTAACCACTCATCATCATTGCGTCCCAGTGGGTGCGCTTCGGTGTCGCCATAGTCATCGACGGTATGCGCGCCACGGCTTTCGTGGCGGGCGGCGGCCGAAACCATCGTCGCCTTCGCAGACTCCATCAAATTGGCGACCTCGAGCGCTTCGATGCGCGCGGTGTTGAAGACTTTTGATTTGTCTTTGAGCGCCAGACTCTCCGCCCGCTCAGCAATCGCGAGTACCTTAACGACGCCCTCGTCCATCGTCTTTTGCGTGCGGAAAACGCCAGCATGCAACTGCATTGCTTTGCGCAAATCGTTGGCAACGTCTTGCGGATACTCACCGCTCGTCGAATTGTCCAATTTGGCAATCCGCGAGAGCGAGAAGTCGGCTGCGTTCGCAGGTAACGGCTTGAATGCTTTGCTCGAAAGCGCGGTGTCAATCAGGTGATTGCCCGCTGCACGACCAAACACGAGGAGATCGAGCAGAGAGTTGGTCCCAAGGCGATTAGCACCATGAACCGACACGCATGAGCACTCACCAATCGCATACAAACCGTTAACGACGCTCGACGGATTGTCACCTTTGGGCACCACAACCTGACCGTGAATGCTGGTCGGGATGCCGCCCATCTGATAGTGAATGGTCGGCACTACGGGAATGGCTTGCTTAATTACGTCCACGTTAGCAAAGTTTTTGCCTATTTCGTGCACCGAGGGTAGTCGTTTCATGATCGTTTCGGCACCCAGATGGGTCAGATCGAGCTCGATGTAATCTCCGTTCGGACCGCAGCCACGACCTTCCTTGATCTCTTGATCCATGCAGCGCGAAATGAAGTCGCGCGGCGCGAGATCTTTCAGTTTCGGCGCGTAGCGCTCCATGAAGCGCTCGCCCTGCTTGTTACGCAGAATCGCGCCTTCGCCACGGCAGCCTTCGGTTAACAGCACGCCCGCGTTGTGAACGCCGGTCGGATGGAATTGCCAGAACTCCATGTCTTCGAGTGGAATACCTGCACGTGCGGCCATACCCAAACCGTCGCCAGTGTTGATGAACGCGTTGGTGGAGGCTGCGAAAATTCGGCCCGCGCCGCCGGTGGCGAACAACACGCACTTGGCATGAAAGATCGACACCCCGCCGGTTTCCATCTCGAGCGCTGTCACACCGACGGCGTCACCATCGGCGTCGCGAATGATGTCGAGGGCCATCCATTCAACGAAAAATGTGGTGTTGCTTTTCACGTTCTGTTGATAGAGCGTGTGCAACATCGCATGCCCTGTACGGTCGGCTGCGGCGCAGGCTCGTGGCACCGGTTTTTCACCGTACTTTGCACTATGTCCACCAAACGGACGCTGATAAATCGTGCCATCGGGATTGCGGTCAAACGGCATACCCATGTGCTCGAGTTCGTACACAACTTTCGGCGCCTCACGGCACATGAACTCGATGGCGTCCTGATCGCCGAGCCAGTCGGAACCTTTCACCGTGTCATAGAAGTGGTAGTGCCAGTTGTCCTCTTCCATGTTTCCGAGTGAGGCACCGATGCCGCCTTGCGCCGCGACCGTATGCGATCGCGTGGGGAACACCTTGGAGAGAACTGCGACGCGCAAACCTGCGCGCGCCAATTGCAGGGAACAGCGCATGCCGGCACCGCCGGCACCGATCACGACTGCGTCATATTTGTGTACTGCGAGAGCCATTAAAACTTTGCCCTTATTTCAAACCAAAAAGAATGTATGTCGCCCAGAGTACGACAGCGATTGCCGCGACCCAGGTGTATGCGTTGAGCACCGAAAGCACCGCACGGTTTTTCACGTAGTCGGGCCACACATGCAGCGAGCCGACGAGGCCGTGATAGGCCGTGGCGATGATCGTGAGAATAGTTGCGAGTTTGAAGCCAACATTGGCGAACAAGCTTTGCCACTGCACCGCGTTCGGGGTGCCATAAATCATGAGCAGCGCCAAAACCAGAAATACATATGCCGCAACGATCACCGCGCTGATGCGCTGCAACCACCATTCCGAAATGAACTTGGATGAGGCAGCCATTACATAAGCCTCCACACCACGAGCGCAGTCAACACCACGCTAATGCCAAACACGGCAAACGCAGACGTGCGAGCGGTAGCCAGATCAAGCCAGACGTTAGCGTCCTGAATCATGTGGCGAATGCCCGCGACGAGGTGATAAATCAGCGCAAACATCAAGCCGATCAGTACGAGCTTGGCGATCGGATTGCCCCAGACGACGCTGCGGAAAGCCTCGAAACCTGCCTCGGATTTAAGGCTCATCTGCAACATCGCGAGCAAGAACAGCAGGCAAACAAACATCGCGAGACCGGTCACGCGATGCACGATGGAGGCTATGCCCGGGATCGGCAGGCGGTAGTGCGCCAGATCGCCGAATCCGATGTTTCGGTACACCGGTCGGGCGCGAGCCTTGGCTAGAGGGGTGTCGGACATTGAGAGAGCACTCCGTAAAAAAATCGATCTATCTCAGCCTGTCATCCTGAGCAACGCGAAGGATCCGGTTGCGGAATGAAGTTGCTTGCATGAGCACGAACGATGCTTGCGTAAGCACGAACGCTGATTGCGTGGGCAAAATCAATTCAACCACCTGATGTTTCGCATTGCTCAACATGACAGCCTAACTTAATGTGTTTGCGTAATGATGGCTGCGCGTCGTGCACAGTCCTCGTCTAAATTCAACTGGTTTGTCAGCATACGTGTACGCGATGCGCTCAACGCACAACAGCGGCGAGCCCATACCCACTCGCAGCGCTTCGGCTGTAATCGGGTCCGCAGTGACCGCCTTGACCTGCTCTTCCGCGCGCAACATGCGCACACCGAACTCGGTTTCAAAAAAGCCGTACATCGAGCCCACATGGGCGTCAAAGCGCTCTTTGGTCAAGCCTTTGAACAAATTGGCGGGCAAAGTGATTTCGTCGAGCAGCGTGGGCTCGCCGCTGTAGCGCAGCAGGCGGCGCAGGATCAGAATGGCGTCGCCCGGCTTCATATCAAGTGATCGGGCGACTTCGGCACTAACGCGGCCACGTTTGACATCCAGAAGCTCGCTGGCCGGATATTCGTTTTGCCCGTCATTACGGCGCAACCGCAAAAAACGAAAATTCGAACTTTTCGTCTCTGTGTGCGTTGCAACAAATGTGCCCTTGCCCTGACGGCGAACCACGATGTTCTCGCCCGCCAGCTCATCGATGGCCTTGCGCACCGTGCCCTGACTCACGCTGAATTGCCCTGCAAGCTCCTGCTCGCTGGGGATCGCCTCGCCCGGACGCCATTCACCCGACTCCAGGCGTTGCGTCAGGAGTCCCTTGATCTGTTGATACAGGGGCTGAAACGACGGCGTTTCTGGAACGGGAAAGGAAACAGCTATTGCTAGTGCGGCGTCGCTCATGCCTGAATTGTTGCGCAAATCGGCATTCCGCGCAACGGGCCCTCTTATGTCTTATATAAGACATAAGACTATTGACGCTCACGTCAACTTGATGAATAATTTGCGCACATCGGCAATTTTTCGCAGTGCAGCATTTGCAAAACTGCGAACAACCAAAGCGTCGGAGTGGTTTGCGCGAGAATTATGGGTTGAGTCGTTTACGTAGTCTCTTGTTGTATCTCTCAGTAGCCCTCCAATCCTCCAATAAGGAAAAAGAACATGAAAGCCCCCGTTCGTGTCGCCGTCACCGGTGCCGCTGGCCAAATTGGTTATGCCCTCCTGTTCCGCATCGCCTCGGGCGAAATGCTCGGCAAAGACCAGCCAGTCATCCTGCAACTGCTCGAAGTGCCAATCGAAGGCCCGCAAAAAGCGCTCAAAGGCGTGATGATGGAGCTCGACGATTGCGCCTTCCCGCTACTCGTGGGCATGGAAGCACACGGCGATCCGATGACCGCATTCAAGGATGTCGATTACGCACTTCTGGTTGGCTCGCGTCCACGCGGCCCCGGCATGGAACGCGCTGAGTTGCTCGCAGTGAACGGCGCTATCTTCACAGCGCAGGGCAAAGCATTGAACGCAGTTGCCAAGCGCACGGTCAAGGTTTTGGTAGTGGGCAACCCGGCCAACACCAATGCCTACATCGCACAGAAGTCGGCTCCCGATCTGCCAGCGAAAAACTTCACCTCGATGTTGCGGCTGGATCACAACCGCGCGCTGTCACAGCTCGCCGCCAAGGCGGGCGTCGCCGTTGCCGACATCAAGAAAATGGTCGTCTGGGGCAACCATTCGCCCACGATGTACCCGGACATCCGCTTTGCCACCGCAAATGGCGTTGCGCTCAAAACCAAGGTTGATGACGCCTGGAACAACGACGTGTTCATTCCCACCGTCGGCAAGCGCGGTGCTGCGATCATCGAAGCACGTGGCCTGTCGTCAGCAGCTTCCGCAGCCAACGCAGCGATTGACCACATGCGCGATTGGGCCCTTGGCACCAACGGCGACTGGGTCACGATGGGCATTCCGTCCGATGGCAGCTACGGCATTCCTGAAGGCATTCAGTACGGCGTCGCCGTCACCTGTGCCAATGGCGAATACACGCGCATCACCGGCATCGAAATCGACGATGCAAGCCGTGCCCGCATGGACAAGACGCTCAAGGAACTGACCGACGAGCAAGCTGCGGTCGCGCACCTGCTTTAAGCGCCACGAAGCCATGTCCGACTGGAACCCCGCTCTCTATAGCCGCTTCGAGGACGAGCGTACGCGCCCGGCCCGCGAGCTGCTGGCGCGGGTTCCGCTCGGCGCCGTGGGTGTTGCTTACGACTTGGGCTGCGGCCCCGGCAATTCGACCGAGCTGCTGGTCGCGCGCTTTCCGTCGGCCTCGGTCATCGGCACCGACAACTCGCAGGCAATGCTCGACAGCGCAAGGAAGCGCTTGCCTGCGACCGGTTTCGATCTCAGCGACATCAACACGTGGCAGCCGGAAGCCGGGCAAGCACCGGATTTAATCTACGCCAACGCCGCGCTGCAATGGGTTGGCGATCACGAAACTTTGTTACCGAAACTGTTCGCGATGCTCGCACCCGGTGGCGTGTTGGCGATTCAGATGCCGGACAACCGCGAAGAATCGACGCATCGGCTGATGCGCGAGGTTGCGTCCGAGACGCCGTGGGAACACCACATCGGTCCGTCGGCTTCGGTGCGCACCAAGCTTTTGACGCT
>Ga0209181_10006322_pt1 | contig 16650 bp, 13 predicted proteins | sample MAT05_FD_187208 | JGI IMG/M metagenome (GOLD analysis project Ga0209181, IMG submission 187208) | Freshwater microbial communities from Lake Fryxell liftoff mats and glacier meltwater in Antarctica - MAT-05 (SPAdes) (version 2) | ecosystem: Environmental > Aquatic > Freshwater > Ice > Liftoff...
GGTGTCGTGAAACCTTCGCCGCTGCCGGCCTGCACGTGCAGATCGAACAGGCCAGCGCTTCGTTCAACCACCGTGCCGGCACCGTGCGCGGCATCCACTTCGCATGGCCTCCGGCGCAGGAAGGCAAGCTGGTGCGCTGCGCGCGCGGCCGCCTGCACGACGTGCTGCTCGATCTGCGGCCCGACGCCGCCACCTTCGGTCGCAGCCTGTGCGTGGTGCTGGATGCCGACGAACACAGCGCCGTCTATGTGCCGCCCGGCGTCGGGCACGGCTTTCAGACGCTGGTGGACGACACTGAAGTGCACTACATGATGAGCGAGGCCTACCGCCCGGGCCTCGCGGACGGCGTGCGCTTCGACGACCCGCAGTTCGGCATCGCCTGGCCGCTGCCGGTGTCTTGCCTTTCTGATCGCGACCGCGGCTATGCCGACTTCGACCGCGCAGCACACGCGCAGCGTTTTCTTGCAGCCAGCGCAGCGGCAGGGAGCCACCATGCTGCTTGAGAAACTGCAGGCCGAGCCCGGTGCTCATGCGCTCGCCGCAGAAGCCTTCGGGCTGATGCGCGAGCTGTACCCCATCTGCCGCAGCATCACCGGCGACGGCGTGCGCCAAACACTGGACCTGCTGCACGCCTGGGCGCCGATGAGACGCAGCGAGGTGCCCTCGGGCACCGCGGTGTTCGACTGGGACGTGCCGCAGGAATGGAACATCCGCGACGCCTATGTGGCAGACGCCAGCGGCCGGCGGCTGATCGACTTCAAGGCGCACAACCTGCACGTCATGAGCTACTCGACGCCGGTGCGTGCCCGCATGACGCGCGCCGAGCTCGAACCGCACCTGGTCTCGCTGCCCGAGCAGCCGCAGAGCATCCCTTACCGCACCTCTTACTACCGCGAACAATGGGCCTTCTGCCTGAGCCAGCGCGCCCGCGACCGCCTGGGGCCCGGTCCGTTCGATGTCTGCATCGACAGCACGCTCGCGCCCGGGCACCTGAGTTATGGCGAGTGCGTGGTGCCCGGTCACAGCAGCGATGAGGTCGTGATCTACACCCATGTGTGCCACCCCTCGCTGGCCAACGACAACCTCACCGGCATCGCCATTGCAGCGGCCCTGGCCAGAGAACTGCGCCAGCAGCAGCCGCAGCTGACCTGGCGTTTCGTGTTCGCACCCGGCACCATCGGCTCGCTGACCTGGTTGTCGCGCAACGAGCATCGGCTGCCCCGCATCCGCGCCGGGCTGGTCATCGGCTTGCTGGGTGATGGCGCGCCGCTCACCTACAAGCACAGCCGTCGCGGCGGCACCCTGATCGACCGCGTGGCAGCACAGGTGCTGGCCAGTTGCGGTGGCCGCGAGATCCCGTTCGAGCCTTACGGCTACGACGAGCGGCAGTTCTGCTCGCCCGGTTTCGACCTGCCCTTCGGCCGCCTGACGCGGTCGCCGAACGGTACCTACCCGCAGTACCACAACAGCACCGACGACCTGGACTTCGTCAGCGTCGACGCGCTGGCAGGGGCCCTCCAGGCGCTGGCGCGCATCGTGCACGCGGTGGACGCCAACCGGCGCTTCATCAACCTCAGCCCCAAGGGCGAGCCGCGCCTGGGCAAGCGGGGCCTGTACGGCAACGTCGGCGGCACCGGCCCCGGCCTGCATGAACAGAGCCTGCTGTGGCTGCTGAACCAGTCTGACGGCAAGCACGACCTGGTAGCCATCGCGCAGCGCTCAGGCCTGCCGTTCAGCGTGCTGGCCCAAGGCGCGCAGGCGCTGCAGGCAGCCGGGCTGCTTGCGCCCTGCGATGAAGACAGACAGCCCGTGAACAAAGGAAGCCGGCAATGAAAGTGGTCTTGTTCTGTGGCGGCCTGGGCACACGCTTGCGTGAGCACTCAGACACCATCCCCAAACCGCTGGTGAACATCGGCGTGCGGCCCATCATCTGGCACCTGATGCGCTACTACGCGCACTACGGGCACAAGGACTTCATTCTTTGCCTGGGCTACCGCGGCGACATGATTCGCGAGTATTTCCTGAACTACAACGAATGCCTGTCCAACGACTTCGTGCTCAGCAATGGCGGCCGCACCGCGCAGCCCATCCACAGCGACATGCAGGACTGGCGCATCACCTTCGTCGACACCGGCCTGCATTCGAACATCGCACAGCGCCTGCAGAAGGTGCGGCCCTATCTGGAAGACGACGAAGAATTCCTGGCCAACTACTCCGACGGCCTGAGCGACCTGCCGCTGGACGAACACATCAAGCGCTTCCGGCACAAAGAGTCCATCGCCAGCTTCGTCGCCACCCGCACGTCGCAGAGCTTTCACTGCGTGCAGGCTGATAGCGATGGCAACGTGCAGTCCATCGGCCGCATCGCCGAGACCGAGTTCTGGATCAACGGCGGCTTCTTCTGTCTGCGCCGCGAGATCTTCGACCACATCCAGCAGGGTGACGAGCTGGTCGAAAAACCCTTCCAGCGGCTGATCGAAAAGAACCGCCTCTCGGTCTACCAATACAGCGGTTTCTGGCAGCAGATGGACACGCTGCGCGACAAGATCGTGCTTGACCGCATGGAGGGGCGTGGCGAATGCCCCTGGATGGTCTGGAAACCCTGAACCGGCGGCCCTGACGACCATGCTGCCCTTGCAGATCGGCCCCGAGCGCCAGCGCCTGCGCGTGCTGTGCCTGGGTGCGCACAGCGACGACATCGAACTCGGCTGTGCCGGCACCTTGCTGCAATGGCTGACGCGCTACGAGCGCGTGGAGCTGACGTGGGCCGTGTTCAGCGCCGCAGGAGAGCGCGCCACCGAGGCGCGGCGCAGCGCACGCACGCTGATGCGGCGCGCGGCGCAACTCGACATCATCGTCGGAGACCTCACCGACACGCAGTTCCCGGCCGAGTTCGCACGCGCGCAGGCCTTCATGCGCAGCATCAGCCAGCGCTGCACGCCCGACGTGGTGCTCACGCACCGGCTGGACGACCGCCACCAGGACCACCGGCTGGTGGCCGAACTGAGCGGGCAAAGCTTTCGCGACCACCTGCTGCTGGAGTATGAGATTCCCAAATACGAGGCCGACCTGGGCCAACCCAACCTCTACGTACCGCTGACCGCGCCGGTGGCCGACCGCAAGTTGCGCCACCTGCTGTCGCACTTCGGCAGCCAGCTGTCCAAGGACTGGTTCAACGAACGGGGCCTGTCCAGCCTGATGAGCCTGCGTGGTCTGGAATGCCGGGCGGCTTCGGGCCGGGCCGAGGCCTTTCACGTACGCAAAGCCGTGCTCTGAAGCCCGCCATGACGCTGCCTCACGATTCCATCCAGGCGCTCAACGAGCGTGCGCACGCCCTGATACCGGGCGGCGCGCACACCTACGCCAAGGGCGACGACCAGTACCCGGTGTCGGCGCCCCCGTTCATCGCGCGCGGCAAGGGTTGCCACGCCTGGGATCTGGCCGGGCGCGAGTTCATCGAATACGGCATGGGGCTGCGCGCAGTCACGCTCGGCCATGCTTTCGAGCCGGTGGTGCAGGCGGCCACGCAGGCCTTGCAGCTGGGCACCAACTTCACCCGGCCCTCGTTGCTGGAACTGCAATGCGCAGAGCAGCTGCAGTCGATGGTTGCCGGGGCCGAAATGGTCAAGTTCTGCAAGGACGGGTCGATGGCCGTGGATGGCGCCATCCGTCTGGCACGCGCCCACACCGGGCGCAACCTGGTGGCGATGTGCGGCGATCACCCCTTCTTCTCTACCCATGACTGGTTCATCGGCGGCACCGAGATGAACGCCGGCATTCCCACGGCCACGCACCAGCAGGTGTTGAAGTTCGGCTACAACGACCTGGACAGCCTGCGCGCGCTGTTCGACCAGCACCCGGGCCAGATCGCCTGCGTGATCCTGGAAGCGGCCCGCACCGAAGAGCCTGCACCGCAGTATCTGGAACAGCTGAAGGCGCTGAGCCACGCCGAGGGTGCCGTGCTGGTGTTCGACGAGATGATCACCGGCTTTCGCTGGCACAACGGCGGTGCGCAGACGGTGTATGGCGTCACACCCGACCTCAGCGCCTTCGGCAAGGGCCTGGCCAACGGTTTTTCCGTCTCCGCGCTGGTGGGCCGGCGCGAACTGATGCAACTGGGCGGCGCGCGGCATGGTCGGGACCGCGTGTTTCTGCTCTCGACCACCCACGGCGCCGAAACCCACGCCCTCGCCGCAGCCCTGGCCACGATGCGGTTCTACGAGCAGCACCCGGTGGTGGCCACGCTGCAAGCCCGTGGTGCACGCCTGCGCCTGGGCTTCGAGCGCGCAGCAGCCCGCCACGGCCTGCAGTCGCAAGTGGCACTGCTCAGCCGAGACTGCAACCTGCTTTTTGTCATGCGTGACCAGCAAGGCCGCGCGAGCCAGTTGTTTCGCACGCTGTTCATGCAGGAATTGGTAGGTCGTGGCGTGTTGGCGCCCTCATTCGTCGTCAGCTATTCGCACACCGATGCCGATATAGACCATACGGTGGAGGCGATCGACGCTGCTTTCGCCGTCTACCGACGTGCACTGGACGGCGACATCAACACATTCCTCGAAGGCCGACCGGTGCAGCCGGCGGTGCGCAAACGGGGCTGACATGCAGACCGACGCAGAGAACCCCCATCCCCATTCCCGTGACCTCCGCTGGCCGCTGCGCCTGCGGCGCGGCCTGGCCCTGCTCTGCGCGACCGTGCTGGCGGCTTGCTCCAGCGCGCCGGGCATGCGGCTGGACGCCGAGTCGGAGCAACTGAGGGCGCGGGCCGACCTGTTGACCATCGACCTGGCCACGGTGCAGCAGCTGCGCACGCAGTCGCGCAACCAGGCCCTGCGGCAACCAACGCTGCCCGCCGGCTTCCAGCCTGCAGGTCAGGCCTTTCAGTACCGCGTGGCGCCGCAGGACGTGTTGCAGGTCACGGTGTGGAACCGTCCTGAACTGAACAACCCCAGCAACACCAGCAGCGAGCTCTCGGGCCGCGTCGTCAACGCCGACGGCTCGCTGTACTACCCCTTCGTGGGCTCCTTCGTGGCCGCCGGCAGGACGGTGCAGGAAATCCGCGACTTCATCACCAGCGCCCTGATGAAAGTCATCAAGCAGCCACAGGTCGACGTCTCGGTGCTGCAGTACCGCAGCCAGCGTGTCTACGTGTCGGGCGAGGTGCGCACGCCCGGCACCGTGCCGGTGACCGACATTCCGCCCGAGCTGACCGAGGTCATCGCGCGCGCCGGTGGCGCCACCAACGAGGCCGATCTCAGCGGCGTCACCGTCATCCGGGGCAGCGAAACGCTGCGGCTGAACCTGCAGTCGCTGTACTACGCCGGCAACCTGCGCAGCAACATCAGGCTGCAGCATGGCGACGTCGTCAACGTGCCCGAACGCCGGGCCTCGAAGGTGTTTGTCACCGGTGAGGTCATCCGCCCGGCTGCGCTGCTGCTGCCACGCGGGCCGTTCACGCTGGCCGATGCGCTGGCCGATGCCGGCGGCGTGAACCCGCTGTCGGCCAATGCCGGCCAGATTTACGTGCTCCGTGGCGGCGCCGACGCACGCTCGAAGATCTACCACCTGAACGCCGCCGCGCCCGACGCGCTGCTGCTGGCCGACCAGTTTGAATTGATTGCGCGCGACGTGGTGTACGTGGATGCTGCTGCGGTGGTGCGCTGGGCCCGCGTGATGAGCAACGTGCTGGCGCCGGCCAGCTTCGTGCGCGACATCGTGAACGACACCGTCAGGGGCTTGCCACGATGACGCCGTTGCCCTTCGACCGCCGGGCCGCGGCACCGCATCCGGTGGTGGAGGTGCACGAGCCTGCGCCCGGCGATCTCTTCGGCCTGCGCAGCGCGGTCGACTCGGTGCTGCGCCACGGTGGTCTGGCGTTGACCGTTTTCAGCCTGGTGATGCTGGCGTCGCTGGCTTATGCGCTGCTCGCCACACCGGTCTACAAGGCGGACAGCCTGGTGCGCATCGACTCGCGCGTGAAAGACTCGCTGGCGCCGAGCCTGTCGCCCACGGTCGACCGTGGCAGCCCCGAGGTGGCCAAACACAATGTGGCGGGCGAGGTGGAAATCATGACCTCACGCGAGGTGCTGCTGCCGGTGATGGCCAGTGTGGGCGCCGACGTCCAGACCGGCATGGGTTTCCAGCACCGCTACCTGCCCGTGGGCAGCCGCCATGGCATCACGGTGCCCCGCTTCCAGGTGCCCGCCAGCCGGCATGGCAAGGACTTTCAGCTCACGGTGCATGCCGGGCAGTGGACGCTGGCCGACCACACCGGCGCCGCGGTGGCACAGGGCGCGCTGGACGTCGTGACGTCCTTTGCGCTGGACGGCGGCGAGGGCCGCATCGAGGTGCGCGCCCCGCCCAATCTGCCGGCCACCCGGATGGCGCTGAGACAGCTGCAGCCGCTGAAAGCCTACGAGGAAGTGATGAAGCGGCTGCGCATCCTGGAACTGTCGCGCGAATCGGGTGTCTTGCGGCTGACGTTCGAGGACCACAGCGCGCCGAAATCGGCGGCGCTGCTCAACCGGCTGGTCAGGGCCTATCTGGACCACACCGTGGCGCGCAAGGCCGGCGACGGGGCGCAGGCGCTGGGCTTCGTGGAAGCCCAGTTGCCGACCATGAAAGCCCGGCTCGACGCCGCCGAGCAGGACCTGGCCCGTTTTCAGCAGGCCAACCGCGCAGCACCACTGAACACCGAGGCAGACGCCTTGCTGCGCCAGCGCACCGAGCTGGAGCGACAGGCGGTGGAACTGCAGGTCAAGCGCGACCAGCTGGCAGAACACCTGACGCCCGCCCACCCCGAACTCTCAGCCGTCATGCGCCAGCTCGCAACGGTGAGCGCAGCGCTGAGCCGCCTGGCCGGGCAGGCCGACCGCCTGCCCGAACAAAGCCGCGAGATCGTGCGCCTGCAACGCGAGGTGCAGACGCAGACGCAGCTGTACACGGCGGTGTTTGCACACGCGCAGCAGTTGCGCGTGGCCGACAGTGGCTGGCTGGCCAACGCGCAGCAGCTGGACCGGGCCATGACCCCCATCGAGCCCATGCGCCCACGGCCTGCGGCGGTGCTCTCGGTCGGCGCCGGCCTCGGGCTGGTGCTGGCGCTGCTGGCCGCGCTGGCGGCCCATGCGCTGCAACCCACGGTGACGGGAACCCAGGAACTGGTGGCTCGCGCCGTGCCCCCCACGCTGGCGGTGATCCCCGAGAGCGCGGCCCAGAAACGGCTGATGTCCGGCCGCATGCCAGACGGATCGCTGGAGGAACTGGGCACGCACCGGCTGCTGGCCCGCGCCGCACCTGAAGACCCGGCGGTTGAAAGCCTGCGCACGGTGCACATGGGCCTGATGCTGCGTGAACGCCAGATGGCCACCAAAGTCATTCTGCTCACCGCACCCACGGCCGGCACCGGCAAGACCTTCGTCGCCGCCAACCTGGCCGCGGTGATGGCAGAGACCGGCCGCCGCGTGCTGCTGATGGAGGCCGATCTGCACAAGCCCGGCCTGCACCGCATGGTGTCGATTGACGAAATGGCGCCTGGCCTGACCGACCTGCTGTCCGGCTCGTGCAGCCTTGAGCAGGTGATACACCGCCACCCCTCGGCCGGCTTCGACGTCATGCTGCAAGGAAGCCGCACGCGCAAGAAGGGTGCCCTGCTGCTGTCGTCCGAGCTTGAGCGCGCGATGGCCGAACTGCGCCAGCGCTACGACCACATCGTCATCAACGGCGCACCCACGTCACCCACGCGGGACGCGCTGGTGGTGGGCCGCCACGCCGACCTGGCGCTGATGGTGGTGCGCGCCGAACAAAGCCTGCTGGCTGAAACCCGCGTCGCGCTGCGGCGGCTGCAGCAAGGGGGCGTGAAGCTCGAAGGCCTGCTCTTCAACGGCGTCAAGCGCAACCGGCTGAACGCACCGGTGGTGAGCTGAATCCGTCATGAGCCTGCCCGGCCGCCCGAAAGGCGAATACCGCAGTGCGCAGCACGAAGGTGCTCCAGTGAGCGCATCAAACCGCACCAACGCAGGCACCGCCCCTGCCGCGGCGCCTGCTCCGGTCTCTGACCGTGCCGCGGCCCTGTTCAACATGGCCTGGCTGCTGGGCGACAAGGCGTTTGCGCTGGTGGTGGGCCTGGTCATTTTCGGTGCCATTGCGCGCACCTACGGCCCCACCGGGTCGGGCCACTTTGCCTACGCGTCGGCGTTGCTGCAAACAGGCCTGGGCCTGAGCCTGGTGTGTGCTGGCGTGGCGCTGCTGCCGCGCTTTTGCCGCATGCAGGCAGGGCCACCAGGCGCGCTGGCAGGCGCCATCGCCAATGTCTTCGTGCTTCGCATGGTGGCCAGTGTGCTGGCGATGGTGGCGATGATGCTGTTCACCGTGTTCACGGTGCAAGAACCCGAGCGGCGCACCGTGGCCCTGATCATGCTGATGGCGGTGCCGCTGATCGAGCCCTTCTACATCTTTGCCACCTACTGGCTCAGCCGCAACGACAACAAGCCCACCGTCATTGCACGCTCCAGCGGGCTGGTGTTGCGCAGCGCAGTGGTGCTGCTGGGCGTGTGGTGGGGAGCACCGCTGTGGCTGCTGGCAACGGCATGGGTGCTGGAGGCAGCCCTCAACGCCGGTGTGCAGACCCTGCTGGTGCGCCCGGCGCTGCCCGGCTTGTCGCTGCGCCGGCAGGTCAGCCCGTTGCGCATGCGCCGCTACCTGGGCTTTGGCGTGCGCTACGTGCTGGCGCTGTGGCTGGCCCAGGTGTTTCTGCGGCTGGACCGTCTGATGCTGGCCGAATGGCTCGACCCGCACGACTTCGGCGTCTATGCGGCGCCGATGCAACTGGTGGAGGTCTGGGCGCAGGTGGCCTATCTGATCGGCAGTGCGATTGCGACCGCCTATCTCTACAAGCGTCTGGATGAGCACAGCCGCACGCGCGCCTTCCTGGTCACAGCGGCCTCGATGGCCGGCATCGGTCTGCTGGGCCTGCTGGGTGCCTGGCTGGCCGGGCCGCTGCTGCTGCGCTTGGTGTTCGGGCCTGCTTTTGCCGGCAGCGCCCCTTTCCTGGTGGCCGGTGCTGCCTTTGCGGTGCTGCTGTTTGCCGACCAGGCCGTGGACATGCTGGTGATGGCCAACGACCGACCCTGGTTGCTGGCTTTCAAGTGGGGCACGGCGCTGAGCGTGGCCGCAGGCGTGATGTGGGTCGGGTTCCCGCACCTGGGCGCCTTCGTCGGCCCGGCGGCTGGCGCTGCGGGCCTGCTGGCAGCCTGGCTGGCGCTGGCGGTGGCGCCCCGGCATTGGCACAGCCGGCCCGCCCCGCGGGCGGGCCAGCTGCTGCCCCGCGCGACCGGGGGCGCGAACGTTGGCACAACCGGGGTCGCGTCGGCGGAGCACGGGCACCCCACAGCACGCTCGTGATGACCCCGATGGCGCAGGCATGGCCCTGGAAGGCCCGAGTCCAGGCAAGCGCGGCCCCGGTGCGGCAGGCGTCCGAGCTGTGGTGGCTGCATCCGTCACGCATCATCCTGCTGGTGCTGATACCGGTGTATCTCAGCGTGCTGGCCTACGACTTCAAGAAGCACACCCCCATCGCCTACGTGCCCGGCTGGGACTACGCGTTCGGACTCGTGCTGCTGCTGGCCACGCTGGCCGGCGTGCAGCTGGCACTGGCGCACCGGCACACCGTCAGCACGGTGCCACCACCGCAAATCTCGCTGGCTTTGATGTTGATGTTGCTGCTGCCCGCGGTGGCCGCCTATGCGGTCTGGTTCGGCCCCGTGTTGTTGCGCACCGATCTGCTGCTTGAAGTGGTCCGGGGCGAACGTCCCGAGATCCGGGACGACATTGCCACCGTCAAGGGTGTCACCACCTTTACGCAGTTCGGTCTGGCCTATGTCATTGCCTACGCCATCAAGGCGGGCGCGCAGCCACGGGCCATCACGCGCATCGAGAAGGTGGGCCTCGTGCTGGTGTTCGTGCTCGCCTGCTTCAGGGCCTTCGCCTGGGCCGAACGGCTGGCCGTGATGGAGCTTGTGGTGTGCTTTACCGTCACGCGGATGGCCTACCTGCCGGTCACCAGCAACCGAACCTGGAGGCTGGCCCGGGTGGTGCCGGCGCTCGCCCCATTTGCGCTGTACGGTGTGTTCACGGCCACCGAGTATTTTCGCAGCTGGGAGTTCCTGACCAACCAGTACAGCTCGGTGTGGGAGGCCTCACTCGACCGGCTGATCACCTACTACGCCACGGCCGTGAACAACGGCATCGGCGTGCTGGTCGAAACGCCGGACTGGCCCTACTACAGCGGCGCTTTCGTCTTTGAGTCGCTGTGGCTCACGCCAGGGCTGGGGCCACTGCTGGATGCCGCATTCGGCAACCGGCGCGTCGTCGAGCAGCACTGGTTGCAGTCGCTCGGCAACCCGGCCTTCAACAGCCCCACCGCCTACTTTCGCACCGTGCTGGACTTTGGTTACTTCGGCTCCGTTCTCTACTACACCGGGCTTGGCTACAGCATCGGGCGTGCCTACCTGGGAATGCAGCGGGGGCACACCTTCGGGCTGCTGATGTACGGCGTCTTCGTGCTGCACCTGATCGAGTCGCTGCGTTACGGCTACCTCGGCGAAACCCGCTTTGTCCCGCTGGCCATCGGGCTGACGTTGGTGGCGCTGGACATCCACCGCATGCGCCGCAAGTCGCGGCCGTTCTGAGCGCACGGCGGCCGCACCATCGCGAGCCGCGAGCCATCAAGCCCCGCAGGTCATGGCGGCGCCCGTGATGACGGGCATCTCGGCGGCCACCGTGGCGGCGCAACCGGGGGGCGACAGCGGCTGGCCATCCAGCGTGTTGCCCGAGCACGCCATCCGGGCACTCACGTCGTGCCCATTGAGCACCTCGATGCCCCCCGCCTGCACCCGCAGCAAACGGTTGTCGCGCAGCTGCACTGCGCGGATCGCGGCACCCGAATAGCGCCGCAGCGCGCCGCCCAGCCCGGGCCCGCGCCAGCCAGGATAGGCCGGGCGTCCCCAGCCATAGCCCACGCGCACGCCAGCCGTGGCCGCGTCTTCGATCAGGTTGTTCCACACGCCGACCTGCTCGACCGTGAGCGCACTGCGCAGCAGCGGCCAGCGCGCTTCGTCGTCGAAGACATGCGCCACCAGCTCCACCGCGCCGTGGCCGGTGCGCTGCCAGCGCTGCGGTGCGTCCAGCACGGTGTAGGCCGGCCGGGTGGTCTGCACGCGGCTGATGTGGTTGCCGGCCACCACCACCTGTCGGACCCCGAAACTGCCCCAGCCCTGTTCGCGCGCGATGTAGATGCCTGCGGCATGGGTCGTGGCGTCGATGCGGTTGCGGGCAATGGTGACGCGCTCGCCGCCCACCACCGAGATGCCACGGCCCCAGTACTGGCCAGCCACGTCGTTGTCGGCAATCAACACGTCCTGCACCAGTTCGCGCTCGCGGCGCTGTTGCAGTTCAGCAGCAATCCGCTCGGGTGGGTCTGTCTTCTCATCGCCCTGCACCAGGTACGACACCACCGCCACCATGTCATCGCCACTTTCGCGCACGGTGTTGCCGACCACGCGGCCATGGCGCGCACCGCCGGTGACGTGGATGCCGTCGGACAGCGAACGCCGCACCTCGTTGCCCGCCACCACGAAGCCGTGCACGCCGTGCACGAAGATGGCGGCCGATGAACTGCTGTTGGCCCCTGGCGTACCGGGCGCCCCCGACTCGATGATGCGGTTGTCGCGCAGTTCGATGTCGGTCAGTGGCGCGCGCTGCTCACCATCGCGCCAGATCGCGAGGCGGGATTCCCAGGGCGCGACGCGCCGCCGGTCGGTCACCGCCGTCATCGTGAACCCCTGCACGCGCACGCCACTGGCCTGAATCAACAGCGCCTGGTCAGCCGGGTTGGTGGCATGCAGCGTGGCACCGTAGCCGCTGATGGTGGCACCCTGCTGCGCCACCACCAGCCGGGTGGCGTGCAGATAGCGGCCCGGCGGGAAGACCAGCCACTGCCCGGGTTGCAGGGCGTTCAGCGCACGCTGGATGGCAGCGGTGTCGTCGCGCGCGCCGTTGCCGAGCGCGCCGTAGGCGCGTACGTCCAGGGGCGCGCCGAAGGCTCGCACGTCCAGGGGCGCGCCGAGGTGGTCCGCGCGTGGATGGCGCTGCACAGCCGGAAGGCGGCAGACTTCAGGGCCGCGCCCAGTTGGCAGCGCCACCGACCACGCGCTCTGCGACGCCGAGGTCCAAAACATCCCGGCACCCAGCCCTGCACCCATGCCGATGAAACGCCGGCGCGACGCCGGCGCCGACTCCAGCAGCAGGGCTGCAGCAGGTCGTCGGCTCCACCCCGGCCGGCGGCCGGGGGCTTCAGTCATTCGCCACGCGCCGCAGCAAGGTGGGTGCACGTGGGCGTGGCCGTGGCCGTGGGAAATCGCGCACGCCGGCAGCGGGCGTGGTTTCAGCGAAGCCCGGGTTGTCCACGCTGTGCAGGCGGGCGCCGGTGGCGGCCTGCACCGGTTTTGCGCCGGCATCGGCCGCCACCTGCGGGTCGAACTGGTACAGGCGCAGCAAACGCGCCCTGAAGCTGGAGCTGCTGAAACGCCGGCTGGCGTCCTCGCGCGCAGCATTTGAGAAGCGCTGGTTCAATTCGGCGTCCAGCAGCAGCCGCCGCAGGCACACCAGCGCCTCGTCCTGTCGATTCACCACGAAGCCGGTCAATCCCTGGCGCACCGCATCGCGGTTGCCCACGGCGTTGTTCACCACACAGGGCACACCCGCGGCCAGGGCTTGCAGCACCGACAAGGGCATGCCTTCCCAGCGCGAGGTCTGCACGTAGACGGCCGCCTGGCCGAGCAGGCGCTGCACGCCCGCGCGGTCGATCCAGCCCGTCACTTCCACGCCGGCGGCGCGCAGGCGCGCTTCGCCTGCCGGGTCACCGTTGCCTATCCATACGAAACGGGCCGGCACTTCGGCAATCTTGAAGCGCGCGGCCATCGCAGCAAACACCTCGGGCGCCTTCTGATAGCAGACGCGCCCCATGCTCACCACCAGCGGCACCTCGGTGCCCTGGCGCTGGATCTGGAAGAAGCTGTCGTCGACCGCGTTCTCAAGCACCCGCGCGGGCCGCCGGCCCAAGGCGTCGAGCAACTGCGCTTCACTGCGGCTGCAACCCACCAGGTGGCTGTCCACCCGGGCCGCAAGCCACTCCAGCGCGCGGAACGACAGGCTGGGCAACAGAAAACGCCGGTTCAGGAACGACAGGCCATGCGGCGAATAGAAGATGGCAGGCCGCGACCGCAGCCCCACCAGCACCAGGCGCCCGACGAACCCGGCCTTGGAAGAATGCAGATGGATGCAGGTCTCTTCCAGCCCCTGCAGATGTCGCAACAGCGCGCGGCGCAGCGCCAACGCGTAACGAAAAAAACCATCCCCCGGGGGCGCAATCTCGACCAGTTCCACGCGCGGGTCGAACAGCATCTCGACGTTGGCCGGTGTGTCGGGCCGCCGCGAGTACACCAGCACCTGGCGCACACCCGCGCGTGCCAGCTCGCGCGTGGCCTGCACCAGAAAGGCCAGTGTCCCGGCGGCCAGGCACTCGGTGGCATGAACGATCTTGTGGGCTGCGGGTGCGGGCATGGCGCTTCAGGTGCGAAGTGGAGGAAGCGCCGCCGCGGCAAGCGCGGCGGGCGCCGCACCATCAACTGCCAGCTGTGGTGCCCCGGCGCCCGGCAGCCGGCGCTGCAGATGATCGAGCACGATCTGCGCGTTGGCAGGCCAGTTGTAGCGATTCAGCTGTTCCGGTGCCCGTGCGAGCAGCTTGTCGCGCAGGCCGGGTTCGTGCAACACGCGCTGCAGCGTGCGCGCCAGGTCGGCCGCGTCGTGGGGATCGAAGTACAAGGCGGCGTCACCGCACACTTCGGGTATCGACGCGGCGCGCGCTGCCAGCACCGGGCAACCATGGGCCATGGCCTCGATGGCCGGCAAGCCGAAGCCCTCGTACAACGACGGGAACACGAACCATGCCGCCTGCCGGTACAGCGCACTCAGTTCGGCATCGGGCACGAAGCCGAGAAAGCGAAAGCTGTCGGGCAGCACCGTGTCGTCATTGAAGATGCCGATGTCCCTGGCGCCGGCAATCGCCACCGGCAGCGGGTAGTGGGGCAGCAGCCCCATGGCGCGGCCCAGCAAGCCGTAGTTCTTGTTCGGCTTCACGCTGCCCACACCCAGGATGTAGCGCCCGGCCTGCAGGCCGTGGCGCTGCAGGACGGCGCCGTCGTCAGCGGCCAGCACGGCGTGTTCGCCGCCCTCGCGCCCGACGAGGATGTCTGGCCGCACCAGGCCGAACCAGCGCGCCAGCTCGTCGCGCGAAAAGGCCGACACCGTCATCACGTCGCGGGCCGTGCGCCCCAGCACGGCGACCATCAGGTTGTGCACCCAGCGGTAGCTGCGTTTGAACGAACCCGGCATCACCTTGACGGTGGCGTCGTGCACGGTGATCAATTGATGCCGCTTCAGCAACGGCCCCGAGTAGTTGAAGTTCACGAGATAGGCGCCACGAGAAAACCACCACAGCGGCCCCTGCTCCCAGCCGTGGCCGCTGCCGCCTGCGACCCTGGCCACACGGATGTGGCGCAGCGGCAGCCGTTGCAGGGCGGCACACGCTGGCACGGCGAGCACGAAGTCGAAGCGCTCGCGCAGGCTGGCGTCTGCGGCCAACAAAGCGTCGAGTGCGCGCAGTGTCTCTGCAGCGTAGCGCTGCACACCCGTCTGCACCTGGGTCAGAAACCGGCCATTGAAAACCACGCGCTCGGGCACCGCATCCCCTTGCAACTTGCCGCTTGAAAGAAACATGCCGCTCAGTGGGCGCCGTCGCGCGTGATCACCACCCTGACCGTTCGAACCAGGATCCATGAATCGAACCATGGGCTGCGCCGCTCCACGTAGTCGGAGTCGAATTCAACGCGCTCTTCATAGGTGGTGTTGTTGCGGCCACTCACCTGCCACAGGCCGGTCAGGCCAGGCTTCACCGACATGTAGTGGCGCTTGCGCAGACCATAACGCCTCAGCTCGTCCAAGGTGACGGGACGCGGGCCGACAAAGTGCATCTCACCGCGAAGAATGTTGAACAACTGGGGCAATTCGTCCAGACTGGTCTTGCGCAGCAACTCACCGATGCGGGTGACACGCGGGTCGTTGCGCAGCTTGTGATCGCGATCCCATTCCGCCCGGGCTGCCGGATCGGTGCTCAACAAATTGTCGAGCACCTCGGCAGAGCCGCGCACCATGGTGCGGAACTTGAAGCATCTGAACTGCCGGCCGCGCAGACCGACGCGATAGTGCGCAAAGCTCAAGGGCGCGCCGTCGACACGCCAGATGCGAAAGGCGATGAAAGCCAGCAACGGCGCCAGCGCCACGATGACCAGCAGCGCCGCCAACTGGTTGAGCACGGTGTAGGCAGCGTCCAGTCGCGTGCCCCCGGCCATGGCCGTCCGCCGCACGGTCTTCACGCGCCGGCCCAGCAACACATTTGTAGTTTCTGTTTGCATTGACTTGCGATCACCACATGCCCGCATGAAATTTGCGAGCTCTTGTGACAATTTTCGCCAGCGCGCGCGCGCCCCGGAATCCCCGATTCGCAGGCTCACCACGGCGCGGCAGGCGCCACGCAGACGCGTCACTTCCGTCAGGTCGACGGCAGCCAGCAGGCAGCCGACAGGCGGCCCCAAGTCACAGCGGCGGACAGGCGCACGCCTACAGCCCGTTACAGGGACATGACTGTGCGGAAATGCCGCCACAAAGGTGAACAGCCGCCCCTCGCTGCGGGCCGTTCGTGTAGCAACGGGTGCGCCCCTGCAGTGTGCAACCGGGCCCCACCAGGGCCGCGCACCAGGCCGCAATTGGAAACAATGCGTTACGGCAAAGGGTGGACCGACCAACCCCGAGGGCCGGGCGCAGCGGCGAAGGCCGAGCACGGCCGGGCCAGGAGCAGCCAGCCCGACGTGCGGGCCCTGTTCAGTCTGGCCGGGCCAGCGCCGTCAATGACTCACCGGCCACGCGGCAGATGCGCCAGTCGGTCATCACCGTGGCGCCCATGCTGGTGTAAAACGAAATCGCATCCTGGTTCCAGTCCAGCACGCTCCACTCGAAGCGGCCGTACTGGCGCTGCACCGCCAGCGCAGCCAGGCGCCGCAACAAGGCGCGCCCGATGCCCGCGCGGCGGTGAGCAGGCTGCACATACAGGTCTTCCAGATACAGACCCGGCTGGCCCAGGAAGGTGGAGAAGTTGGTGAAGAACAGCGCAAATGCCACCACCTGCTGCTCGAGTTCGACCACCAGCGCCTCGGCCACCGGCCGCGCACCGAAGAGATGGGGTTCCAGGGTCTGCGGCGTCACCTTCACGAGGTGGCTCAGTTGCTCGAACTCGGCCAGTTCCCGAATCAAACCAACGATGGCTGGCACGTCGGCGGGGACCGCAGCTCTGATGGTGTGGGGTGCTTGCATGCCGGCATTGTGCGCGGCGCGACGCTGCGAGCCTGCCGGCCCGCTGGCCCGCTGGCTCCCTGAACGACTGCCCTGCAAGCCCACCGGTCCACTGGCCTACAGTCCCGCCTCATGCAAAGCGAAGCCCAGCCCCTGTACCAACCGCTGCGGCATGCGCGCAGCACCTACACC
>Ga0209181_10006323_pt1 | contig 16645 bp, 15 predicted proteins | sample MAT05_FD_187208 | JGI IMG/M metagenome (GOLD analysis project Ga0209181, IMG submission 187208) | Freshwater microbial communities from Lake Fryxell liftoff mats and glacier meltwater in Antarctica - MAT-05 (SPAdes) (version 2) | ecosystem: Environmental > Aquatic > Freshwater > Ice > Liftoff...
ATGAATTTAATTGACAAAAGCGACTTGAAAAAGACTTATTTTTTATTGGACAACAAGTTTTGTTCTTGCGACTGTTTTATATTGTTTATTATGGCCAATAATGCCGAACCATTATGTATTTGGAGCACTTTACAGAATGCTTTTATATCATTGGGAACACCCAATAATGTTTATAATTATCCCCTGCTTTTTTTATGGAATTATTGCGACTATAAGTGATAAAGTAGGCTGACTTTTTTGGGTTTGGGTTTTTGTTAAACCCAAATTCCGCCCCCGCCCCGCACCCGCCGCGGCGGGGCGGATTTTGGATTAAAGGCAAACTAAAACGGTATTAGCGACACTCTTGGTACTTTGTCAAAGCGAATTTTAATGAGCCATGCAATTGAATTCTTCTCTTTGCTGTTTTCGAAGGATTCAATATTTAAGCATTGGTATTGGGGTTTTTGTATTTGAAGCAGGTACCCAAATAGAAACAATCAAACAGATTGTGTGCTAATGTTGGCATTAGATCGCCAGCGCAGGTATTATTGTTACATTGGCATAAGTGATATGCGCAAGGGTTTTAATCCCCTAAGTGGAATGGTGCGGAGTGAGCTTGGACAAGACCCAATTCGCGGAGATATTTTTATTTTTTTTTAATCGCCGAAGAACGCAGGTAAAGCTATTGTTCTGCGAACAGGACGGATTTGCGGTGTATTATAAATGCCTAGAAAAAGGCACCTACGACTTGCCAAAAAGCGATGAAAACCCGATGAGTGCAGCTATTTTACAATGTATATTAAGTGGCATTTCCATTAAAGATATAAAACACCGCAAACGCCACGCACAAAGCAATGTAAATGTTAATAAATAGGGCAAAACACAGACACAATAAATGCAAATAAATTGCTGCTAATATTGTTGGTTTGAACTGTGCAAGACGAGGTCGAATATTATAAAAAAAAGTTGAGTTCCTTAAGGATAAATCGATTAATATTAAAGCACAAATAGAGCAATTAAAATGGTTAATATTTGGAGCAAAATCTGAGAGGTTTTTACCAAATGTATCGCCCGGCCAAATGATGTTGTAGCTGGGCGTAGAAGAAGCTATAGAAGCCATATCCGCCAAACAAACAACCGTAGAGGAACACGCCATGGTTGCCTCGAAAGGTGCGGTTAAAAACCACCCGGTACGCAACACATTGCCTGCCGATTTGCCACGTGTAGAAACAATTATTGAACCTATTGAAAATACGACAGATTGCAAAATAATAGGCGAAGAAATTACCGAAATATTGGAGCTAGAAATGCCAAAACTATTTGTGCAGCGTTTTGTTAGACCCAAGTATATAAAGGCAGATGGAAGCGGCATTCTTATCGGTGATTTGCCAACACGCCCAATTGAAAAAAGAATGGCTGCCCGAAATTGTTGGCTCTTTTGGTTATAAGCAAATAGGTAGATCATTTCCCAATTTACCGCCAGGTAAAACAAATGAAACGCTGGGGTATAGAATTGCCGGATATCACCATTTATGGCTGGATAAAAGGTACTTGCCAGCAATTATTTGCAAGCCGACGAAAGCCCATTGCAGGTGATGACAGAAGAAAAAAAGGAGTCACACACCGAGGGGATATATGTGGGTTTACCACCCACCGCCAGAAAGATTGGTTCTATTTGATTACCTTACATATCAAAGTAATTGCCCATGCAAATTTATTTCCTTTTTTGAATCACTTTTAGGTGTACTTCACCGTGGGCTTACTTTACAACAAATTATTTTATTCTATCTTGATTTTTCGCAGAGGTTTTTCTTGAAAATCCGATGTGGCCATAACAAAAACTGTAATTTCTGTAACTCATTGCTTAAAAAATGCAACATGTTTCCCATTTTGTGCCTTGATATTTGCACCCTTTAAAAACCACGTAAAAACCATAAACAATAAAAAAATGAAAAAATATCTCTTTTTAGCATGTGCATTCTTTACCATATTGGGATCTGTAAAGGCTCAACATGCGAATTTAGGAATCAAAGGTGGCTTAAATGGCTACACCGTAAAAGGAAACAACAATGCCAATTACAATTTTTCCTTAGGCTACAACTTTGGATTGCTTGGACACATTCATTTAAACGAACAATTTGCACTTCAACCAGAAATTGTATATTCAGTGCAAGGCACCAACTACAACAGCAACGGTAAAAACGTGGACCTTTTATTGAACTATGTAAACGTACCTGTTCTTTTTCAGTATATGTTTAACAATGGTTTTAGATTGGAATTGGGTCCACAATTGGGCATTTTAACTGGCGCCAGAAACAAAGTGGATAATATTAAAACCAATGTGAATTCTAGCTTTAAAGACTTTGACTTTGGCTTGGCTATGGGCATCAGTTATGTTAGACCCAAAACAGGATTCGGATTTGACCTTAGATACAACCATGGACTTTCAAACATCAACGCAAGTAACAATTACAACACATTTAACAGGGGTGTTCAATTGGGCTTGTTTTACCTTTTTCAACACAAATCATAACATCTGATTTTCTTTCAATTCATTCTATTTGTCAATAAAAACCTATCACATTAAATTTTATTTATTTTGCCAATAAACCCAAAATGAAAGCACCCTCCTCCCCCAATAAAATTACATGGATTGTTGGTTTGGTCAGCGGTGGTCTTGGAATCATAGGCCACTATTTTCAAGTTCAAACATTGAGTCAATACAACTATCCCTTATTACTGATCGGTTTTTTGGCCCTATTGGTGGGTACTACTTTCCGAAATATGTAAGAATGCTTTTTAAGGTATCGCTAAATGCGATATTTTAAAATTGCAAAGAACCCATTGTTAATATTGTTAGTTGTGTTTTATAATTCGGCACCTCATGCTGTTCTAGTAAAAGCGAGTTAACAATTAGAATTTGAATGAGGATAGAAGCTGTTAGAGTCTCACTTTTTGATGTTACGTTTTTTTATTAATGACTTACCCATTGTTGCCAAAAAGTTTAAATAATTGATTCTGTTGCAAAACATAAAGCCAACTATGGCATCAAAATAGAATCCCGAAGGCATGGAATGATTATAAAAATCAAGAATATGGATGGAAGTAAAACCCAGAATGGGTTACATATTTAATGGCAATATTGAGTACCTGGTTTTAGAGTTAAAAAACAATGGCACCACTTCTGGGTTTGGTACTTTATTCTTATGCGTTAATTACAATCATGTCATCCTTTCGGGATTGAGATACTATAAGAACCGAACACTGATTTTTACTCAAACCCAAATTAAAACGGTATTAGCGAGACTTTTGGTACTTTGTCAAAGCGAATTTTAATGAGCCATGCAATTGAATTCTTATCTTTGCTGTTTTCGAGGGATTCAATATTTAAACATTGGTATTGGGTTTTTTGTAAAATGGCGATTTAGACAAATTGAGCAGACAACCACTGAAATTTGAAGACACAATTGTATGACAAATATTTTTACTAACCTTTTTAACCTGCAAAAAGGTGAGGAAGACAAACTAAAAACCTTACAGAATATAAAAAACAACATTTCTTTCACGGGTGCTAACCTTTGGATTTTAGCTTGCGCGATTATGGTAGCTTCGGTTGGACTAAACGTAAATTCAACCGCAGTAGTTATCGGAGCCATGCTTATTTCACCGTTAATGGGCCCTATCGTTGGAGCTGGATTTGCTTTGGGTATTTACGACTTTAATCTGTTGAGAAAATCCTTGATTTATCTCTTCATTGCCACAATCGTTAGCCTATTTGTTGCTACTCTATATTTTTATTTAAGTCCATTTAAAGCAGCACAATCAGAATTGTTGTCACGCACTTCACCCAATATATATGACGTTCTCATTGCATTCTTCGGTGGCTTGGCAGGGGTAATCGCCCTTACAAGAGTGGAGAAAGGGAATCCAATACCAGGTGTAGCTATTGCAACAGCATTGATGCCCCCACTTTGCACCGCCGGCTACGGACTTGCAACGGCAAATTGGAAATTCTTTTTAGGGGCTTTGTTTTTATACAGTATAAACTGCGTTTTTATTTGTATTGCAACTTATAGCATAGTTAAGTATTTAAAATATCCGGCTTCAAAACAAATTGATCTAAAGCGTCAAAAGCTTGTGAGATATACTGTATCAGGCATAGTTATTTTAATGCTCATACCCAGTGCTTTTTTTGCTTTTAACCTTTATAAAGAACAACGGTTTACCCAATTGGTTGATACATTTATTGAAAAAGAATTTGTAAACAATGGATGTACGTTATTGTACAAAAAGTTAAACTACTCTGCAACATCTAAAACCATCGAATTGGCTTTTTTAAAAAAAGTATTCAGCGAAACAGAAACAAAACAGCTCAATGAAAAGCTAAAAATAGCTGGGTTGAAAAATACCAAACTACTTATAAGAAAAAATGCTTCTGACAATTTGAAAAATTTTAAAGATGACATTTTGAATGAAGTAAATAAAAAAGACAACGCCTTGAGTGAGAAAGACAAAAGTATTGCTATTTTGGCGCAAAAATTAAGTGAGAATACCTTTGACAACAAACAATTGCTATCTGAAATAATTGTATTTTTTCCAAGTATATATTCCGTTTCCGTATCCAAACAAAATATCGCATCCAAAGACAGCATAAGAGTTTCCACTGTGCTCATTTACAATTCAACGCCAAAATTAATTGAAAAAGACAAAGTCAAATTGGAAAAATGGATGCTTAAAAGATTGGGTGTAGACAATATGGAAATCACAGAGACCGTAAAATAAAATGAATATTTATCTCGCCGTAGTTGCACTAATTTGCTTGTCCGCAGGCTTTGCTTATATCAACCAAAAGGTATTAAAACTTCCCTTTGTTATTGGATTGTTCTTGCTTTCCACCATTTTATCACTCATCGTTTTTAGTTCAAGAATTTGGCTAAATTTGCCTTACAATGATATTAAAGAGGCCATTGCAAATGCCAAAATTGATAAAATCATTTTAGACATTCTCTTGGGTTTTTTACTTTTTGCAGGTGCTATGCACACCAGTTGGAAGGGATTAAAAAAACAAATAAAACCGATTGCTGTCTTTGCTTTGGGCGGTGTTTTATTTTCTACTTTAATTATTGCAATGTTATTTTTTGGTATATCTCAACTGTTGCATTTAAATATTGACCTTATATATTGCTTGCTTTTTGGTGCATTGATATCTCCAACCGACCCAATTGCAGTATTGGGTATTTTAACAAAAGCAAATGTTCCTAAGAAAACAGAGGAGAAAATAGTTGGAGAAAGCCTGTTTAATGACGGTGTGGGTGTAGTTGTGTTTATTGCGTTGCTAGAAACTTTAAAATCAGGTAATTTTAGTTTCCCCCAATTTGGACTTCTTTTTTTCCAAGAAGCAGGTGGCGGCATTGCAGCCGGTTTAATTTTAGGATACTGCTTGCACCTGTTTTTAAAATCTATAGACCATTACGAAACGGAAATACTATTGACACTTGCTTTTGTTATGGGCGGCTATGCGCTTTGCAATTACATTCATATTTCTGGTGCATTGGCTATGGTTGTAATGGGGCTTATGGTTGGCAACTACAAACAAGACATTGCTATGAGTGACAATACACAGGAATATGTACACAAGTTTTGGGAATTGATTGACGTTATACTAAATGCAATTCTTTTTATCTTAATTGCATTTGTATCGCTTGTAATTGATTTTAAAAGTAACTATATCATTTTAGGAGTTATCTCTATTTTCATTGTTCTTTTCTCCAGAGCTATTATAGTCTACTTTCCGCATTTGCTCTTTCCAAAGCTTTTTAACCTCGACAACAAAGAAGCCAAACTTATTACTTGGGGCGGCTTGCGCGGGGGTCTTTCTTTGGCATTGGTTCTATCTTTGCCAGAAAGTGAGCCAAAAAACATGCTCTTGATCGCAACCTATTTTTGTGTTTTATTCAGCATTTTAATACAGGGTTTGACAATAGAAAAACTTGCAAAATCAGGTAAATAATTCCTTTCTCCGTTAATATTATACAATCCATTTAGCCCATTCCCCCCCAGTTCTAGCTGCCGACAAACCGAAATAGAATGCGAATGTCGAGATTAGGGTTTGTTACAACATCGACAATATCCACCACTTTGTAACCCTTTGCTTGACATTTGTGCGCGTATGCGAGCAAAAAAAGCCCAACTCTTTCAAGCTGGGCCATCCTATAAAATGAAAATCAACACTATTCCCCTATTATTTTATTTGTATAGCTGTTTCCTTCAGCTCTAATTATTCTTTTCTAATTTAATGCGAAGCAAATTTCAACTAAAAAGCAGAACCAAACCAAAAAATCTTGTGAAAGGTAAGTTCAAATTAGTATAGTCCAAAAAAAGACCTCTCTTAGGGCTTTTATTCCAATTTCGTATGCTAAAAAAGATCCATTTTAAAATTTTGGTTTACTACCAACCAAAAAAAACCTCAACATCTTTGATGCGAGGTTTTTTTGTAATATGGGTAGTAATTCTTTAGTTGATTGTTAATTTTTTAATTTGATACATTTTAGGTTTGCTCATCACACTTACAAAATAAATGCCTTTGTTTAAGTGAGATAAGTTTAAGGTTATTTCAGCATCGGTACTCCATATTTCAAAAACTTTTTTACCTGTAATGTCAACAATAGAAATTGTGCTTCCTGTTTCTATTTGTGATAGATTAACAAGACCTGTGCTTGGGTTAGGGAAGCAATTAAATTGTGATTTTGAAGAGGCTTTTTCAATTTTTGCACTTGTTCTGTTATCATAAATGTTAACGCCAGATTCGCCTACAAACCAGCCTAAATTTTCGTTTATAAAACTAATGTCTTTATATTCTTGTCCTTGATTACCTGCATCGATTATTGTTGTCCAAGAGTTTCCGGCATCGGTAGATTTTTGAATATATCCATTGGTGCCTACTGCCCAAAAAATGTTTTTACCAATGGTACAAACATCTAATAAATCTTTATTCCCAGCGGTGCTTTTAACCGTCCAAGTTACCCCTTTGTTTTTAGTATAAAGAATTAAATTAGATTGCCCAACAGCCACTCCAACAGAATCATTAATAAATCTAATTTTGTAAATGTTATTTCCAACGGGCGATGTTTGACCTAAAAAACTTGTTCCATTTACGGTATTCCCTAACAAGCCATCATTTCCACAAACATAACCATTATTAATATCTATAAAATCTATGGATTGCTTAAACGATTGTTTAGAGGTTAATTGGGTCCATGTGTTGCCGCCATCTATGGTTTTAAAAATTTGCGAACCGGTAACATAGCCATTGTTTGCATCTAAAAATTTAACATCTTTAAGAATATAGCCCGACAGATTGGTGCCCGATGAGTTGGCCCATGTTAATCCGCCATCGGTAGTTTTAATAACAATTCCAGCGGTGCCTACTGCCCAACCAAGATTTTGGTTTAGAAAGAAAACATTATTAAGGTCCGTTGTTTGTCCTGAGTTGATAATTGTCCAAGTTTTTCCTCCATCGGTAGATCGTTTAATCATGCCATTTTGACCCACAATAACCCCTGTAGTTTCACTGGTAAAACAAACGCCATTAAAACTGTTGTTATTAGAGTCGTTTACTTCTACATAAGTCCATGTAGCTTGTGCATTTGCATAACTAAAACTGAAAGTTAGGCATAAAATTGTAAGTATTGTTTTCATTTCGTTTATTTTTTTAAAGGTTATTCAACAATAAGTTTAGATGTTTGCTTTGTGCCATTGCTTTGTAATATTACGATGTAAAGTCCTTTTTTCAACGCTAAAATATTTACAGAACCTTTTGCTTCATCCATATTTTGAGTCATTACTTTTTGGCCCATTGTATTATAAATTGATACAATTCCGTTAGCAGCATTTTCTATATTTAATGTGCCAGAATTGTTTGGATTTGGGTAAATTTTTAACCCAGCTTTTGCTATGTTTTTTATACTATTTGTTTGGGTTGCGCTGTTTACACATGCAAATTCAACTCTTGTATGATTGGAATATATGCCTGCACCTAAATTAAAACCTGTTTGGTTGGTATTGGCAGTTTCGTAATCGTAAGTTGGGTGAAACTCGAAGGTTCTTTTTTGGTTTGGTCTTAATTGGTTGTTGCCATTGTCCCAAACTAAATCTTCTTGCATGGTTAATTTATTACTGGCAGAAAAAGTAAAGTTATTAATAGCATTAGGTCTCCAAGAGTTAGATTGCGCTATCCATGCAAAATTGGAAAATTGTAAAATAAGTCCTTTTGCATTGAAATTTCTGTTTTCTTTAAATTGGTTTACATATTGCGTATTTTGAGGATTGTACGATTGGTCTAATTTTTCGTTCCAGTCTGCACTATCATTATATAAATAAGTGGTTCTGCTTTGAGGCACCATGCCTACCGTTGGTCCTGCAAAGGTAGAATACACCTCAACTGTTGGTTTTTCATACTGATTGTATATATAATTTCTGCTATTAACGGTTGTCCAAGTATTTTGCGAAACAATATTCCAACTTTGTGTTTCTTTTAGTGTTAATAATTTATTAGTGTAAGTATTTAATACTTGAAGATTATTTACCCATTGGTTTCCGCTTAAACCTGGAAAACCTTGAATGGTAACTTGACCATCGCTATTATAAACATAGGTATAACGATTTATTGGCACCCAATTTCCACTTTGATAATTTTGGTTTTCAGAAGCTGTAACATTATTATTGGCATCGTATTCTTTTATTGTTTGCGCTGAAAATTGTAACATATTGGTTGTGGTATTAAGATTTTTAGTTTGATTTAAAGTCATTTTATTGCTGGCATTGTATTCATAAACAGATTCACTTTGGGCTACAAATGTTACCCCATTATCTTTTGATTCTGTAAAGGTAGCTAACGTCACCAAATTGTTGGCATTGTAAACATACGTTGTTTTGTAAATAGGAGATTGTAAGATATAAATTATTATCTGTGTTAGGTTATTATTGGCATCGTAAGTAGAAACTTCGGTTCTGTTTAATAAGTAATTATTGCTTGCTGGAATGTAGTTAGAATCTGCTTTTACCAAAACATTACCACTTGCATCATACATCCAGTTTTGTTTACGAAGTTTTAACCATGCGTTTTGATTAAAATTACTTGTTAATTCCCAAGTTTTTAATCCGTTGGTATAGGCATAGACTGTTTTATTTCTATTCCCCCAAGCGCCTTGTGCCCACTCTTGGTATAGAGTGCTGTCCAATTGATTGTTGGTAGGACTTTTGTGATAATTAATGGTGCGGGCAAGGGGTGTTTTTACATTGGTGGCGCTTACGGAAAAAGATTTGATGGTGTCTTTTCTGCAAAACTGGGCCGATGCGCTAAGCGATGCGGCCAAGAATAATAGGATAAGTAATTTTTTCATTTTGTTGTTTGTTTTTTTATTGTTGAATGATGCAAAACTATGTCGAATATTTCAGGTCATTGTTTTCTGTTTTGTAGGTTGTATGTTTTAACTTGTAAACGGTTATAATTAGAAAATATATTAATAAATATCTTCATTTCTAGATGGATTATACGCTATATTTTTAACCAATAATAGGTTTTTTAACTTATACTACATAATCAGAAAAGTGCAATACCAATTGCACCTTTCTTTATTTTCCCCTTAAACAAGTAATTCGGTTTCTAATTTCAATAAGCATATTTTGATTAGCTACAAAAAACCCCCAATCAAACTAGATTGAGGGTTTTTTATAAAAATTATATGGGTTTATTTTTTCTTAAAACGCATCACCTTATCATTTTCTTCTTCATTTAAAAAGTAAGGTATGCTGTAGTTTTGCAATACATACGTGCCGCTAAAATCGCCTGATTGGGCGGGAGATGTTCTATTTATTGATTTATCTTTAACAGACTCTACTACGTTTACTAAAAAATAGCAGTATTTGTTTTCTCGGTTCCAGATATCGGTGGTAGAAGGATTGGTGTTGGTGTTTTCGCATACTACAACGTATTGTACCATGCGGCCTATATATATTTTTTGTGTTCCAAGGCCTACAACACGACTTTCCGTTACGTCAGAAAATACGCCATATTGTTGAAAGCAGTAGCTGTAAAGTGGTTTAAAATTGGTGCGCCCTTTGTTGGCAAAGCCTGATTCTAATGAAGCTATGGCTTGTTTGCCAAAGGGATTGAACATGGGTATTTCATCGCCATTTGTTGGGCTAGGTAAGCCAAATCCGCCTTTGTCTTTACCTAAAAATTCTTTAAATTTAATTTGTAATTCACATCTTTTGGCTAAAATAATTTTATGGTCGTAATTTTTTAGTTTTTCGTAATTTTCTATTTTGGTCATTAAATTACAAAATAGATTGTCTTTTTTCATTGAGGCATCATATTTTTCTTTTTGTTCTTTATCGTTTGTTGGGCAACCAGGTTCTCCCATAGGTATTAAATAATACACGCCTTTAACTATTTCTGCAAAACCCCACAATTTTTTCTGTTCAAACCTATTAAACACATATTTATCAAAACCGTTCACTATAAAACTAGGTGATATTTCATTATATTGAGTTCCAAAACCTTGCTCGCCACCAGCATATAACAAAGAGCCCATAGCGATGGTGGCTCTTGTGCCAGATCCAACGGCATTGTCACCACTTTCACGAATTTCCAATTTGTCTTTTTCGCCAACAGTAAAACTTGTAATTACATATATTTTCTTTTTTTCATCGTTGTAATCTAGCAAAACTTTTTTTACAAATCCATTGTATTTACCCGAAAGTCTTAGGGGATATTTTAAATACTATACACCAATAATACCCAATGGATCTGCATGCCCTTTAATTTTTAGATATTCTTTATCTAAAACATCGCTTGCCGAATCAGCTTGCATTTTTTTTACATCTTCTGGTGTCATTTCCATAATCCCTTCTACAGTGGTGGATCCTTTTAATGCCGCCATTTTGTCTTTTAAGCCTTTGAGTTGAGCATTGGAATAATTTGCTGTGATACAAAATACTGCCATCAGCAGTGCTTTTGAAATCTGTTTAATTTCTTTTCTCATTCTTTTGTTTTATGATGCAAAACTATATTGATTTATTCATTGGCTTTTTTTTGTCTTGTAAAATGTTAGATACAACTTGTAAAGCCATTTTTGAGTGATGTGTACTTCTTTTTTTATTGTATTGCAAAATATAATATCACCGATGAAGCATCTTTTGAGCAGCTCAATCGCCTTGCCAATGTTTGAAAATAACCCTATCGAATAGCATTTTTCGAACCTACAAATGCTTCCCTGTTCTCGAAAATTTAAAATTTAAAACCAAATATATTGCGAATGGCCATTTTGACCTTGTGAATGGTTTCAAAACTACTTTTGTTTAAAAGTGAAAGACAGTACTTTTGCACTCGATTTGCAATTGCTTACTAAATATCTATTTCTTTTCATTATGTTGGCCTCTAAATTGTGCTTTGGGCAAGAACCATCGCATAGGGTTTACAATTTTAGCAATGGTTTACAAACGAATACCGTATTTGATGTTTTACAAGTGAAATTAGGGTATATCTGGATTGGCACGGACAAAGGCTTGTTTAAATACGATGGAGTTACATTCAAAAAATATTTAAATGCCAATCAAATTGGTAAGTCCTTGAGTAATATCATAGAAATAGAAAATGGAGAAGTGTATTGTCAAAATTTCTCAGGTCAAGTTTTTTATACGCATAAAGATTCTCTCATTCTTCAAAAAGCCTTAAAACCATACGGCAATTATAACTTAATGGAAAAACTGGGGGATAAATTGTACATGATTGCAAATGATTCCTTAAGAGTATTAAATTATAAAACACAAAAATGCAGCAGCGCTAAACCCATAGCCGGCAATTATGCCAACGTGCGCATTTCTAAAGGAAAAATATTGGTGCACGTTAATGCCGATTTGTATGAATTCAAAAATGGTCATTTCGAAGCATTGGGCATACAGTTGGAAAGCTTTAATTTTATCAAAGAATTGGAAGTTGGTGATGTTTTAATTGCAAGAAAGCCTTCAATAATCCAAGTATTGAAAAACAATACCTGTGAAAAGCGAGAAGGGCTAAGCAGTAAACTATACATAAACAATGCCAATGTTATTGATCAAAAGCTATGGCTAAGCACAAGTGCAGGCATATATGTGTTTGACAAGAACTTTAAGGCGCTAAATAGAACCCATCCCTATTTTCAAAATTATAGAATATCAAATGTAATCAAAGACATGGAAGGTGCTTTTTGGGTCAGTACCTTAGACAATGGATTGCTATATATTCCAAATTTTGAAGTTTTTAAGCATGAAAATTACCCACTAAGCGCAATTGCGGCTTTTGATGCTCGAAATATTTTGTGTGGCACTACCAAGAACGAATTACTGTCATTCAATTTAAAAAACGCGACTTTTCAGCATATATATGCCCAAAACGTAGTGAATGAATTAACATCTATTTATTGGGATAGTTTGAATGAGAACATCATCACAGGTTCAAATAACTTATCCATAATTAAGAACAAACAGAATGTCTATTCCACAGATTTAGGTGTAAAAGATATAGACCCAATGTGGCAGTATTTGTATGCGGTGGCATATTCAAATGGCGTAGCTATTTTTGAGTTAAACAGCAACAAAACATCACATAAACCTCGGTGGTTGGCAAAATATTACAGCATCAAGAACCAACGATATGAAATTTCTGATGACAATGCTAGAGCCATATCCATAGAATTCAATGCCAAAGACTCTATCATATACTATTGTAATGCAAAAGGATTGTTCGCTTTTGATAAAGGCAATACAAGAGAAATATTGTATCTAAAAAAACCGATAGTGGCAAGCAATTTAAAATATTACAATGGCATTTTATACATATCAGGTTACAATTTTGGGATATATACTTTCAATGAAAATCTACAAAAAACAGAAACTTTGGTATTTTCAGGCGTGAATATAAATTCTGCAAACAAATTAAAATTATTCAACAACAAACTGTATTTTGTTAATGAAAATGGCGTTTATCAGTACAATATTAAAACCAATAAATTGCTGAATTGGAATTTCACAGATGGCCTACCAAATGCGGATATTAGAGATATTTTGATTTTAAACAACAGAATTTATTTAGCAACTATAATTGGTTTGGTAGAATTTCCTATAGAAACCAATACGGTCAACACCATTCAACCCAATATTTTTTTAACACAAATCTTGGTAAATGGTAGTGCCAAAAATTACATTTACGAACTTGAATTAAACCACGATGAAAATAATATAAACGTACAATTCTCTGTGCCGGTTTTCAAAGGAGCTTCCTTAATTCAATGCTTTTATAAAATAAACGACAACGACTGGGAAAAAATTGCACCCGAAATACGCACCATTTCTTTCCCCAATTTGGCTCCAGGAAATTACAAAATAACCATAAAAGCCGTCAATGAAGATGGCATAGAATGCAAAAACAATTTAGTGTTGTATTTTAACATCCGTCCTACTATTTACCAAACATGGTGGTTCGCACTTTTAATTTTGGTATCCATAGTTTCTATTATTTTATGGATTAATAAAAGGAGAATCAACCAATTAAAACAAAGACAATTGCAAGAGTTAGAGCAACAAAATCTAAAACAACAATTGGACAATTCTACCTTAAAGACATTGAGGGCGCAAATGAATCCACACTTTATTTACAATGCACTTAATTCTATTCAAAGCTATGTTTATAGCGGAGAAAAAGAATTGGCAAGCAAATATTTAGGCCTATTCAGCGACCTTTCTCGTTCCTTGCTTGACAGCTCTGAGCACACTGAAATAAGCTTGTTTGATGAGTTAAAATTGATAGATCTATACTTACAATTGGAGTGCATTCGCTTGCCGAAAATACATTATAAAATCTTAAAAAATGAAATGGTTGAAGAGCACAATATCTTTATCCCAGCCATGGTGGTGCAACCGATAGTAGAAAACGCAATTAAACACGGATTGGCAAACAAACAAGACAATTGTTTCTTAGAGATTAGGCTTTCGGTTGAAAACAATATATTAATTATTGAAATAGATGACAATGGCATAGGAAGAGCCAAAGCTGAGATTAACAATAGAAGCAGGTCAAACAAACCGCAATCTTTTTCTACAAAAGCCATTGAAAATAGAATTTATATTCTAAATAAAAATAGAGAACAAAAGATAACACAAATGGTAATTGATAAAACAGATGCCATGGGCAATTCCCTAGGCACATTAGTAGAACTTACTATACCCATAAACGAAAATGATTAAATGTATAATTATTGAAGATGAGCCGAATGCGCGCAATATTTTGCGATTCATGATGGCTGAGTATTTTCCAAATATAGAGGTGGTCGCCGAATTTGACAAAGTAAGCTTGGCTGCAGCCTATTTGAAACAAGAAAAAATAGACTTTGTTTTCTTAGACGTGCAATTGAATGGCGAAATCGGATTGGATTTGGTGAATTATTTTCAAAAAGACGAATTGAATTTCGAAATAATATTTACCACGGCACATAGTGGTTATGCCATGGAAGCATTTACCATTAGCGCTGTAGATTACATTTTAAAGCCCATAAATACAGAAAGGCTGAAAGAAGCAGTAAATAGAGTGTTAAAGAGAAACATTACGCATATTGAACAACTTAAAATTTTGCAACAAGTTTCTACAAGCCAATCTATTGATAGGCTGGTAATAAAAAATTTAGAAGGTAGCCATTTCATTTATACTAAGGATATTCTATACCTAAAAGCAGACAATGTTTACACTGAATTTTATTTGTTGAACGGTAAAAAAATGGTTGTTTCTAAACCATTGAAAGAATATGATATATTGCTAACACAAAATGAATTTTATAAAAGCCACAGATCTTTCATTGTGAATATGAACCATATTAAAACTTACCACAAGGGCGAAGGCATAATTACGATGGTAAACAACAACCACATCAATTTAGCCAGAGATAAGAAGAAGGAATTTGAAGAGGCTATCCAGAGCAATGGCAAACAATGTTAACTTTGAGTACGCTGATGGCAATGTATCGTGCGCTGAATTTGATGAAATAGCATAACAAACCTCTCTTTAGAAACAATCTGCCAGTGCTTTAGACCCAAGTCTGTTTAAACCATTTTCTTGTTTTTTTATTGTAATAGTTGTTTTTGTTTAACTTTTACCTACCTTTGTTAAACAATTACAAGATAATGCTACATACACTGAAAACATCCCAATTCATAAAAAGTGACATGAAAACCGTGTGGGAATTCATGAGTTCGCCTAAAAACCTTGCTAACGTTACCCCAGACTATATGGGCTTTGAAATTTTAAACGACCTGCATGGCGACAAAATGTACCCCGGACAAATAATCGAATACAATGTAAAACCACTATTGGGGTTAAAACTTCATTGGGTTACTGAAATTACGCATGTGCAGCAACACGAATTTTTTGTGGATGAGCAGCGGTTTGGACCATACAGTTTTTGGCACCACAAGCATTTTTTAAAGGAAGTAGACGGAGGTGTACAAATGGACGATTTAATCCACTATAAATTGCCTTTGGGTTTTATAGGAAAAATAGGAAATGCGTTGTTTGTAAAAAACCAATTGAAGCAAGTATTCGATTACCGCTTTAAAAAAGTAGAAGAATTATTTAATACCTAATTATGTACGAAGAATCCAATATCTATTGCCATTACAGCGATTTGCCATCCCCTATGGCGTATATAAAAATAGAAAATTCTGCGGATGAGAATAAATTATCTGAGTTAGATATCAATCGCATCATAGAAATGGCTTGGGAAGATCGCACCCCATTTGATGCTATAAAATTTCAATTTGGCCTCGGCGAAAGTGATGTAAAAGCCATGATGAAAAGCGAGTTAAAATTTAGTTCCTATAAATTGTGGCGCACAAGGGTAGAAGCCTGCAAAACCAAACACAGCAAAACACGTGTAGAAACCATTAACCGCTTTAAATCCAAGGCACAACGCCAAATTACTGGCAACAAAATTTCAAAACAACGCAACACATGAATACGTATTTATTTGCAGGTGCATCTAGCCTTATGGCCATTAAAACCGCCGAATTGTTGCGACAACAAGGCCATAGAATCATAGGACTTTCAACAAAAGAAAGTACCTATAATTATGATTCCTTTTTTAAAATAGACGATTACGATACCACCAAACTTCCAGCAATAGAAGAAATTATAGATGGTTTGGTTTATTTTCCGGGCACAATCAATTTAAAACCCTTTCACCGTTTAACCTTGCAGGAATTCAAAACTGATTATACCATAAACGCATTGGGTGCAGTAAACTGCATCCAAAGTTATTTGCCCAACCTTAAAAAAAGCGAAAGAGCATCCATCGTACTCATGAGCACAGTAGCGGTGCAAAGTGGTATGCCTTTTCACGCGTCCATTGCTATGGCAAAAGGCGCAATTGAAGGTTTAACCAAAGCATTGGCGGCTGAGTTGGCGCCTGGAATTAGGGTAAATGCCGTAGCCCCATCGTTAACGCAAACACCCTTGGCAGACCGATTGATAAACACTCCCGAAAAAATGGAGGCCTCAGAAAAACGGAACCCCTTAAAAAAAGTGGGTACCGCCGAAGAATTGGCACAATCCATTGCTTTTTTATTAACCGAACAATCG
>Ga0209181_10006325_pt1 | contig 16643 bp, 15 predicted proteins | sample MAT05_FD_187208 | JGI IMG/M metagenome (GOLD analysis project Ga0209181, IMG submission 187208) | Freshwater microbial communities from Lake Fryxell liftoff mats and glacier meltwater in Antarctica - MAT-05 (SPAdes) (version 2) | ecosystem: Environmental > Aquatic > Freshwater > Ice > Liftoff...
ACGCCACCCAGGTAGCCGGCACCGCCGGGGGCGGCTTGGGCCAGGCGGCTGTTGACGAAGCGTGCGGCCACCGCGTTGATGTCAGTGCGCTTGGACAGCGCGTAGGTGTAGGCCACGCCGTAGCTGGTGGTGTCGGCATTGTTGGGACGGCTGTCGTCCCACTTGGTGTAGGCCACATAGAACGTGTTGGCGCCCGTGGTCATGCGGTAACCGACGTTCATCAGCTTGCCGTCCTGCCTCAGGGCGTTGATGTACGCGCCTTGAACAAGTGCTGCGGTGGCCGCGCCGACCTGTGGGGTGACCAAAGCAGCGATGCCGGACAGGCCGGTAGGCGCGTTGTCCTCGACCGTGACGAGCATGCCACTGACGGTGCCCGGCCCGACGCGTGCAGACGCGCCGACGACGATGTTGGTCAGTGACTTCACGCCGCGCTCGTTCTCGCGGGTGTTGTAGCCCACGCCGGCCGAGAACGCCGGTGTCTTGTACATGGCGTTGGCACCGTAGGACCTGCCCGTGCTGGCCGAGCCTTCGCCAGCGGCGACCATCAGCGCCGCGCTGATCGGGCCCTTCACGATGCGATAGGCCACGGAGTTGGACAACCGAATATCGATCGAAGAGGGAATCGATGCCACCTGGCCTGCCGACAGCGCCGACTGGGTCTGCATCAGATCGAAGGTAGCGGTTATCTCGTAAGCCGGCGTGTACTGCCGCCCGGCCAGGATGGCACCCACGGGGGTCACCAGACCCAGGAATATCTGGCGATCCCAGAAGGCGCCTGCCAGGTTGACACCAATGCCACTGCCGATGTTCCCGGAGACCGCGTTCAGCACCGGCTGCAGTTGAGCGGGCAAGCCCAGCAGGCTGGCTTGAACGAGGCGGTCGGCGACTTGCGAGCCCGAAGGCGGCCGGTTGCTGATCATGCCGGTGTCGGCTTCCAGGCGGCTTTCCAGCGTGAACAGGGCGCGGTAGCCGCCACCCAGGTCTTCGTTGGCGCGAACGCCCAGCCGCGAACCGTCCATGATGCCGCTGTTGAGCTGGCTGATGGACCCGCCCCTGAGGCCCGAAACCTGGGTCACACCCAGGTCGACGATGCCATAGATGGTGACGCTGTTTTGGGCAAAGCTCGCCATGGCGGCGGAGGCCAGTGCGGACAGAACGATGATCTTCTTCATGTCGGTAGTCTCCGGATATGCTTTTCTGATGCGGCGATTTTCCATCCCATTGCAGCCCTGCGCCACGGACCTGTTGCATGCGGCCAACGCCAGTTTTCCCTAGTGCGGGACGTAAAAAAGCCGCCCGAAGGCGGCTCTCTGGATCCGCCGCGGCCGGGGCCGCGACGAAAACAGGATCAGAAGTCGTGGCGGACGCCGAACTCGTAACCCGTCGAGGTCTGGCCGCGCCCCATGCCAGCCGGGCCGGAGCCGGTGGTGGTGAAGTTCGCGCCGGTCGTTGCATTGCCGTCGTTGTTGATGCTGCCGTAGCTGGTGTACAGCGATGTCCGCTTGGACATGTTGTAGACATAGCCCACGCCAAACATCGTTGCGCTGAAGGCGCTGGGCGTCGCAACGGCGCCTTGGCCGCCCGACTTCGTGTACTGCGCCTTGAACTGGCCCTTGCCCATCGGCACCACCGCGTTCACCGTGGCGAGCTTCTGCTCGATCTTGCGGCCGCCCAGCAGGGTGTAATCGCTGATTTCGTACATGCCACCCACGGTCATGAATCCGAGGTTGAAGCGACCGCCAGCGTTCCACGTCGTGAGGTCGTCGGTCATGGCCGCGATCTTGTTCATCTTGGCCCAGCTACCGACCAAGGTCAGCGGACCGGCGGCATAAGTGAGGCGGGCGCCCATGGACTTGTTCTGGTTCGCAGCACCTTCACCAGCGCTGACCTGCACCAGACCGGTCAGCCCACCCATGGCGGGCAGGAAGTACTGGATGAGGTTGCTCTGGCGAACGGCAGTGGCTGTGCCCGAACCGGCGTTGGTATAGAAAGCACCGCGCAGGTTGGCGGGGCTGGCCACGCCGACATACCCAAAGATTTCGGTCGCGGCGAAGCCGGTGAAGGTCGCCGAAAAATCACGGCCCAGACGGACTTCACCGAAACCGCCCATCAGGCTGATCGTGGAGCGCCGCGCCCAGAACACGTTGGTGGCGGTGCCGACGGTGCCGCCAGCAGCGCCGCTGTCCGGAACGACGTCGCTTTCGATCCAGAAGCCGGCGCGCAAGCCGCCGCCGAGATCTTCGACACCACGGAAGCCGAGGCGGCTGCTGGCTTGACCACTGCTGCTCAGGGACTTGATCGATCCGGCGTTGCCGTTCTTCACGCTGCGGGCAGCCAGGTCAATGATGCCAAAGGCGGTGACGGACGACTGGGCGGACGCGACGCCTGCAAACGCGGTCAGCGCAGCCAGGGCGAGCAGGGATTTCTTCATTTCGACTATCTCCTAGGTTGAAAAAGACGTCCCGACCGGCGTTCTCGCCCTTCGGTGGACAGATCAAGCAAACATCCTCAACGGAAGTTGCCTCTATTGCACCAGAGCCGTTCGCCAGTTGCCAACATTTGGCCTTGAAATGACATGTCGTTGTTGTCTGCCAGCAACGCCCAATCAAAGCAGGTCAGAATCGAGCGATTTCGCGAAGCTGAAACCTATGGAAACTACTGATCGCTGGCTGAGCGGGCTGGAAAACGCGTTGCGCACGGTCTCGGGCGGGGTGCATGCGGGCCGGCCCAACCCGGCAGCGGGGCTGCCGGATGACGAACTCGACGCGGACCAGCGGCAACTCTGCGGCGCGCTGATGCGCGTCAACCACGTCGGCGAAGTGTGCGCACAGGCGCTCTACCACGCGCAGGCGCTCGGCACGGATTCGCCGGAGAGGCGCCTGCAGATGCATGCGGCGGCGCGCGAGGAGGGCGACCACCTGGCCTGGACGCAGCAGCGACTGGACGAACTCGGCGCGCGGCCCAGCCTGCTCAACCCGCTCTGGTATGCGGGGGCCTTTGGCATCGGGCTGCTGGCCGGGCGCCTGGGCGACCGCACCAGCCTGGGTTTCGTCGTCGAGACCGAGCGTCAGGTCGAGCAGCACCTGGCCGGCCACCTCGACCGCCTGCCGCAGGCGGATGGCCGCTCACGCGCCATCGTGGCCAAGATGAAGGACGACGAATCCCGCCATGCCGACGACGCCTTGGCGGCGGGTGCGGCCACGCTGCCGCCGCCCGTGCGCTGGGTCATGGCCCTGGCAGCACGGGTCATGACGACCACCGCGTACCGGGTCTGAATTTCGGCTACGGCCGGGGGCGAGTTCAGGCCAGTTCGACGATCTCGAAACCGGTGGTGATCTGCGCTGTCTTTGCCAGCATGATGCTGGCCGAACAGAATTTTTCACGCGACAGCGCGATCGCGCGCTCGACGGCCGCCGCCGCCAGGCCGCGCCCGCTGACGACGAAGTGCATGTGGATGCGCGTGAAGACCTTGGGGTCCGAATCGGCGCGCTCGGCCTGCAGTTTCACCTGGCAGCCGCTCACGTCGTGCCGTCCGCGCTTGAGGATCAAGACCACGTCGTAGGCCGTGCATCCGCCCGTGCCGGCCAGCACGGTCTCCATGGGTCGCGGGGCCAGGTTGCGTCCGCCGCCGTCCGCGGCGCCGTCCATCGTGATGAAGTGGCCGCTGCCGGTTTCAGCAACAAACCCCATGCCGGTGCCCGGCAGCCAGTTGATGGTGCATTCCATGGTGGATTCGCCTCGCTTTGGCGCATGGCCGCACGGCCTGGCGCAATGGGTGGGGGTGGGTCGGGAAAAAGTGCAGTCCAAGCGTATTGCACTGCAGCATCAGAGCCGATAGGATGCGCTGCATGGGTCGATGAAGAGCGCGCTCGAGTCACCCGCCGATTGTCTCCTCCACCCCGCAAACGGTGGATTCAGCCCGGGGCCGAAACGCCCCGGGCCTTTTTTTTGGGGTGCAGGCACGCTGGCCTATGATCCGCGGCCCCGAGACCCGAGCGAAGCTTTCGATGCCTGCAGGCCCCCCCCGCAACCCCCAGGCGCCGCCGCGAGTGCTGGGCGCGAAGGCGCGGCGCATAGCCGCCGACTACCTGCAGCGCATCCTCACCGCCCGGGTCTACGACGTGGCGCGTGAAACCGCGCTGGAGCCGGCGCGCATCCTGTCGCGGCGGCTGGCCAATCAGGTGTTGCTCAAGCGCGAGGACCAGCAGCCCGTGTTCAGCTTCAAGCTGCGCGGCGCCTACAACAAGATGGTGCGCCTGCCGCCCGAAGGCTTGGCCGGCGGAGTCATCTGCGCCTCGGCGGGCAACCACGCGCAGGGCGTGGCGCTGTCGGCCAGGCGCCTGGGCTGCAAGGCCGTGGTGGTGATGCCGGTAACCACACCCCGCTTGAAGGTCGATGCCGTGCAGGCCCTGGGCGGCTCGGTGGTGCTGCACGGGGACAGCTACTCTGACGCCCACGCCCACGCGCTGGAGATCCAGCAGGCACAGGGCCTGACGTTCGTGCACCCCTTCGACGACCCCGACGTGATCGCCGGCCAGGGCACCGTGGCCATGGAGATCCTGCGCCAGCACCAGGGGCCGATCGACGCGGTGTTCGTGGCCATCGGCGGCGGCGGCCTGGTGTCGGGGGTGGCGGCCTTCATCAAGGCGGTGCGGCCCGAGATCCGCGTCATCGGCGTGCAGATGACCGACTCCGACGCGATGGCGCGATCGGTGCGTGCCGGCAAGCGCGTCGCGCTGGCCGACGTGGGCCTGTTTTCCGACGGCACGGCCGTCAAGCTGGTCGGCGAAGAGACCTTCCGCGTGGCCCGCGAGCTGGTCGACGAGTTCGTGCTCGTCGACACCGACGCCGTCTGCGCCGCCATCAAGGACGTGTTCCAGGACACGCGCTGCGTGCTCGAGCCGGCCGGCGCGCTGGGCGTGGCGGCGATCAAGCAGCACGTTCAGACCCACAAGTGCAAGGGGCAGACCTTCGTGGCCATCACCTGCGGCGCCAACATGAATTTCGACCGCCTGCGCTTCGTCGCCGAGCGGGCCGAGTTCGGCGAACAGCGCGAGGCCTTGTTCGCCGTCACCATGCCCGAAGAGCGCGGCTCGTTCAAGCGCTTCTGCGAACTGCTGGGGCCGCGGTCGGTGACCGAGTTCAACTACCGCATCTCGGACGCCCGGGCGGCTCATGTCTTCGTGGGCCTGGCCATCGGCCGCCGCGACGAGGCCGAGCGCATCGAGCGCAGCTTCGTCAGGCACGGCTTCGCCACCGTCAACCTCACCGACGACGAACTGGCCAAGGAGCATGTGCGCCACATGGTCGGTGGCCGCAGTGAACTGGCGCGCGACGAGCGGCTCTTCCGCTTCCAGTTTCCCGAGCGGCCCGGCGCCCTGATGCGCTTCCTGGCGGCACTGCACCCGGGCTGGAACATCAGCCTCTTCCATTACCGCAACCAGGGCGCCGACTACGGCCGCATCCTGGTCGGCATCCAGGTCCCCGCCGGGGACGACGCCGCCTTTGCCGACTTCCTGCGCACGCTGGCCTACCCCTGCGTGGAGGAGACGCGAAATCCCGTTTACAACTTGTTCCTGGCTTGATGTTCCTGACTTGATTTGGGCTCGCTAAACTCCAAAGTCATGGTCACGCCCCGTTCGCTCGTCTCGCCCACCACCAACCCGCTGCTTGAGCGCGCGCTGCATGAAAAGCTGCTGCGCCGCAGCGAGGCCGGCGGCAACCTGGGCGGTCTGGAGCCGCTGGCGATACGGCTGGGGCTGATGCAGAACACGCTCAAGCCGCGCTTCTTCGAGCCTCAGTTGTTGATGTTCGCGGCCGACCACGGCCTGGCCGTGGAAGGCGTGGCCCACGGGACCGACCGCCCGACCCACGACACGGTGCACATGCTGCTGACTCGGCAACTGCCGCTGGCGATCTTCGCGCGTGCGCACGAGCTCGAGCTCACGGTCATCGACTGCGGCATGGCCGACAACATGTGCGCGCACGATCACCTGCAGATGCGCAAGATCGCGCACGCCACGCGCAACGCCCGCCTGACCCAGGCCATGAGCCTGGAGCAGGCCCACGCCGGCATGCGTGCGGGCATGGAGATCGGCGACAAGCTTCGCGGCAACGCCACCATCCTGGCCGGCGTGGGCGTGGGCTCCCACGAGAGCGCTGCCCTGGTGCTGGCGCGCATGTCCGACTGCCCCTTGCGCGACCTCATCGTGTCGGGCCCGCAGATGGACGCCGCGGAGCTCGGCCGCGCCATGACGGTGCTGCAGGCGGCGCAGGCCCGCCACCGGGACGTCATCGACCCGGTCGAGGTGCTGGCGGCCTTTGGCGGCTACGAAGTCGCGGTGATGGTCGGCGTGATGCTGATGGCGGCCAGCAAACGGCACCTGCTGGTGGTCGACGGCCTGCCGGCCTGTGCCGCCTTGATGCTGGCCGCGCGAATCGCGCAACCGGTCACGGACTACTGTGTCTTCACCCGCAGCCACGGCCACCGCGGGCTGGACCAGGCCCTGAACCTGTTCCGTGCCTCGGCGCTGATGGAGCTGGGCATGGAAAGCACCGACGGCACGGGCGCCACCCTGGCCTGGCCGCTGCTGCGCTGCGCCGCCGGGCTGCTGACCGACGTGGCCGACGGTGAAGACCCGGGTCCGTCGCAGCCTGATGGCTTGCTCAGCCTGCCAGTGACTCAGCCGACGCCCTCGGGTACGCCGCTGTACTGAGCGGCCCAGCCCAACCCAGCCCAGGCAGGCGTGGGCGCCGCCAGTTTCAGCGCAGCTCGGCGGGCGCCATGGAGCCAGGGGACTGCGGCGGCGCCATGCCAGGTGGCTGGAACTGCGGCATCGGCGGCGGTGAACGCGTCTGCGGGATCGACCGCGCGGGGGCCGCAGGCATGGACGGGACCAACGCCGCCGACGGCGCCGCCAAGCTGCCGGTGGCCGCGGCAAGCGGGGGTGCGATGTCCAGCGCCACCTGCACGGCGCCGCCGCGCAGCCCCAGTGCGGCACCGCGGGCCTGCACCGACTGCAGCACGGTCTGGCCGTCGACCACGCTGCCCACCCGGTAGGCCTTGGCCGGCTTGCCGTCGACGGCGATCAAGGCCAGTCCCTGGCTGCTGGCGCCGCTGCCGCGTGGGCTGACGACACCGATGAGCTGAAAGCGGGCATCGGCCACCGCTTCGGGCTCGCCGGCCACCGCCTCGGCCACTGCGTCAGGTCCGAAGACCCGGGTCAGGTCGCCGAGCGCGCCGGCGCCGACTTCGGCGACCGTGGTCTGCGCAGGCGCCTGCGGCGCCTTGACAAAGAGCCTGAGCCCCCAGAACAGCGCGCTGCCTGCCACCAAGGCCCAGACCGCGAATGACCACCAGCGTACCCACATGCGACGATTATGATTCAAGCACCCCTGCAATCGGGCCCCTGCGGGCCAGCCTCAGCACCATGACCGCCCCTGTTTTTGCCCTGACTTCGCGCGCTGTTGCACGCTGCCGCCGCGGGTTCACGCTCATCGAGCTGATGGTGGTGCTGGTCATCATCGGTGTGCTGGGGGCGCTGATCGTGCCCAACCTCATCGACCGCGCCGACGACGCGCGCGTCACCGCCGCGCGCACCGACATCAACAACATCATGCAGGCGATGAAGCTGTACAAGCTGGACAACCAGCGCTTTCCCAGCGCCGACCAAGGGCTGGACGCCCTGGTCAAGAAGCCCGCGGTGGGCGTGGTGCCGCCCAGCTGGAAACCCAATCTCGACAAGCTGCCTGCCGACCCCTGGGGCCGGCCCTACCAGTACCTGAACCCGGGCGTGAAGGGCGAGATCGATGTCTTCAGCTTCGGGGCCGACGGCCAGCCCGGAGGCGAAGGAAAGAATGCCGATCTCGGCTCCTGGCAGTAGCGGCCCGCGCCGGCCCGCGACGGGCCACGGGTGCGCGGCACGCGGCTTCACGCTGCTGGAACTGCTGGTGGTGCTGGTCATCGTGGCCATGATCAGCAGCGTGGCGGTGCTTTCGCTTCGCGACAGCTCCAGCAGCCAGCTCGACCGCGAAGGCGAGCGGCTCGGCGCCTTGCTGGAGGGTGCGCGCGCCCAGGCCCGGGCCAGCGGGGCTGCGGTGATCTGGGTGCCCGCTGCGTCGCCCGACGAGTCGCCTTTCCGCTTCATCGGCCTGGGCGCCAACCCCGCGCCGCCCACGCGCTGGCTCGACGACCGGGTGACTGCGCAGGTGCTCGGGCGTGCGGCCCTGGTGCTGGGCCCGGACGCGATCCTGCCGGCGCAGCGCGTGGTGCTGCGTCTGGCCGACCGCCGCCTGGACATCGCCACCGACGGCCTGGGTCCGTTCATGGCGGTGGCGCCGTTGGCGCCGCCATGAAGCGTGGCTTCCTGCTCGTCGAGACGCTGGTCGCCCTGGCCGTCACGGCCATCGCGCTGGCGGCGGGCCTGCGCGCAGCCGGTGTGCTCACCGACAACGCGCAGCGCCTGGGCGACGTGATCGCCGCGCAGTGGTGCGCCGACAACCAGCTCACCGCGATGCGCCTCACGCGCAGTTTCCCGGGCGTGGGTGATGCCGATTTCAGCTGCGAGCAGCTCGGGCGCAAGTACAGCGGCAAGCTGGTCACCCGGGCCACACCCAACCCCGGCTTTCGACGCGTCGAAGCCGCGGTCAGCGACGAAGCCGGCCGGCCCCTGGTGACCGTGACCACGGTGCTGGGCCGCAATTGACATGAAGGCTGCGCGGCGTGGCGCGCTTGACCCCTGTCGGCCGCGCACGCGCCGGGGCTTCACCCTGGTCGAGGTGCTGGTCGCCCTGGTGGTCATGGCCATCGGTGCCGGGCTGGCCTGGCAGGGGCTGGACGGCATCCTGCGTGCCCGCGAGGCCAGCAAGGCGGTGCTGGACCGCAGCATGCGTGTCAACACCATCGTCGTGCAGTGGGAGCAGGACCTGGCGGCGCTGCGCGATGTCGGTGGCAGTGTGCCCGCGCTCAGTTTCGACGGTCAGACCCTGCGCCTCGTACGCCAGGCCGACGGCGGCGTGGCGCTGGTCGCCTGGGCCTTGCGCGGGGGGCAATGGCAGCGCTGGGTCGGACCGACGGTGACGCGTGTGGGCGAGCTGCGCGAGGCTTTCGAGCGCAGCCAACAGCTGTTGGGCAACGAGCCGGGCCAGGTCAACCTGGCCCCCGCCAGCGAGTTCAACGTCTACTTCTTCCGCGGCAACGCCTGGACCAACGCGCAGTCCACGGGCGACCAGATGCAGGCGCCCGCCGGCCCGGCCCCCCCGGCCCCGCCGGCCAGCGGCGCCAGCGCGCCGCCGCCGCCGGTGGTGGCGGTGTCGCGCGAGCAACTTCCCAGTGCCGTGCGGCTGGTGATCAGCCTGGACGGCGGCGTGCTCACGCGCGACGTGGCGCTGGGGCCCAGCGGCGGATGAGCCCCGTGCGGCCGCCCGCAAGGGCTCGATCCCGCTCCGCGGCAACGGCCGCAGGCCGTGGGGCGCAGCCATGAGAGCCTTTCCCCGCGCGCCGGCGCGCGGCGCCGCCATGCTGCTGGCCATGCTGCTGCTGGTGATGGTCGTGACCGCCACCGCCGGCATGGTCTGGCAACAGGCCCGGGCCATCGAGGTCGAGTCGGCCGAGCGGACACGAGCGCAGTCGGGCTGGATCATCACCGGGGCCATGGACTGGGCGCGCCTGATCCTGCGCGAGGACGGCCGCGCCCAGCAACGGGGCGGCCGCAACCTGGATTCCCTGGACGAGCCCTGGGCCACGCCACTGGCCGAGGCCCGGCTGTCGACCTTTCTGGCGGCCGACCAGGACAACAACGTCGACAGCGGCCCCGAGGCCTTCCTGTCCGGTCGCATCGAGGACGCGCAGTCGCGCTGGAATCTGCGCAACCTGGTCGACGGCGCGGGCAAGGAAGTGCCTGCCGAGAAGGCCGCGCTGGCGCGCTTGTGCCAGCTGGCCGGGTTGCCGGGCGACACGGCCGATCTCATCAGCGCCGGCCTGCGCCAGGCCTGGGCACCGCCCGCGGCCGATGGCAACCCCGCGGCGCCGCTGGCACCGCAGCGCCTGTCGGAGCTTGAATGGCTGGGGCTGGCACCGGCCACGGTGCGCCGGTTGGCGCCGTGGGTCGACCTGTTGCCCCGGCCCACCCCCGTGAACGCCAACACCGCGTCGCGAGAGGTCCTGATGGCCGCCATGGACGGCCTGGACCTGGGCAGCGCCGAGCGGCTGGTGCAGACCCGCCAACGCAAACCCTTCGAAGGCCTGGACGACGTCAAGGCGCAGTTGCCGCCCACCCTGGTGCTCGACCCGGCGCGGGTCAGTGTGTCGTCCTCGTTCTTCCTGGTCGAAGGCCGGCTGAGGCTGGAAGACCGGGTGCTGGAAGAGCGCTCCCTGCTCGAACGCCGCGGCGCCGACCGTGACTTCGAGGTGGTGGTGTTGCGCCGCGAGCGAATTCCTGCCGGCCCGTCGCCGCGATGAGCACCGCCGCACGGCCGCCGCGGGCGACGACGCCCGCCACAATACGCGCTGCCCGCTGAAGCCTTCCGGCCGCAGCCCCACCCACGCCCGCGCCGTCCATGTCCGTTCTCGTCATCCTCCTGCCGCCGCGAGAACGACTGTCGTCGCGCTCGGCCGACGCCGCTCCCGGCCTGAAACTGCCCCCGGAGCTCGAGTTCGTGTTCAGCGCCGACGGCCGCAGCGCCACGCGCAGCGGGCTGGCCGCGCCGGCGCTGCTGCCCAAGGCCGATCAGGGGGTGCTGGTGCTGGCCGATGCCGACGTGAGCTGGCACCGCATCGACATCCCCAAGGCGCCGCCAGCGCGGATGCGTGCGGCTCTGGCCGGCGCCATGGAAGAGCTGTTGCTGGACGATGACGAGCTCCATCACCTGGCCCTGGCAGCCGACGCCGTGCCCGGCCAGCGCGGCTGGGTGGCGGTGATGAACAAGCCCTGGCTGACGGCCGCCCTGGCGGCCCTGGAAGGCGCCGGCGTGCCGGCCGACCGGGTGCTGCCTTCGATGAGCCCGACGGAGTCCGCGCAGGGCCATTTTTTCGCCACGCACGAAGGGGTGGACGGCGGCGTGGCATTGGCGCTGGCCGATGCGAACGGCGTGGCCTGCCTGCGCCTGGGTGGCCTGGCGCGGGCGTTGCTGCCGGCGGCATCCGACAGCGCGCGTTACACGGCCACACCCGCCGCCGCCGCGGCCGCCGAGCGCTGGCTGGGCGCCCCGGTGCAGATGCTGGGTGGGGCCGAGCGCGCATTGCAAGCCGCGCGATGGCCAGGCAATCTGCGCCAGTTCGACCTGGCCCGGCGCAGCCGGGGCCTGCGCGCCCTGCTGGACGCCCTGCGGGGCCTGCGCAGCCCCGAGTGGCGGCCCGTGCGCTGGGGCCTGGCCGCGCTGGTGGCGGTGCAACTGGTGGGGCTGAACGCCTGGGCCTGGCAGCAGCGCCAGGCGCTGGACGAGCGCAAGCTGGCCATGAACGCCTTGCTGCGCGAGACCTTCCCCAGCGTGCGCGCGGTGCTCGACGCGCCGGTGCAGATGCAGCGCGAGGCCGACCGCCTGCGCGCCCTGGCAGGCCGGCCCGGTGATGCCGACCTGGAAGTGCTGCTGGCGGCGGCCGCGGCCGCCTGGCCGGACAGCCAGGGCCCCGTGCAGGCGCTGCAGTTCGAGGCCGGCCGGCTGGTCCTGTCGGCGCCGGGCTGGGGCGAACCCGAGCTGGCGCAGTTCCGCGGCCGGCTGCGCAGCGCGGGCTTTGGCGCCGAGCTGGCTGAAGGGCGCATCACGGTGGCCCGGCTTTCGGCGCCGGGTGCGGCATGAAGGCCGTGCTGCAGGCGCTGGCGCCGGTGGGCCCGTGGTGGGCGGCGCTGTCGGCGCGTGACCGGCGGCTGCTGGGCCTGGCCGGCACCGTGTTGGGGCTGTTCATCACCTGGTCGCTGGCGGTGCAGCCCGCCTGGCGCACGCTTTCCATTGCGCCGGCACAGCGCGAGGCGCTGGACAGTCAATGGCAGGCCATGCAGCGCCTGGCGGTGGAGGCCAAAGACCTGCGCGCCGCGCCGCCGGTCAGCATCGAACAATCGTCGGCAGCCCTGCGGGCCGCCACGGAACGCCTGGGCGAGAAGGGCCGGCTGGCCTTGCAGGGCGAGCGCGCCGTGCTCACCCTGCAAGGCGTCAGCACCTCGCAGCTGCGCGACTGGCTGGCCGAAGCCCGCTCCGGTGCGCGCGCGCGCCCGGTGGAAGCCCGGCTGACGCGGGCGGCGCAGGGTTACAACGGCACCGTGGTGGTGGCGCTGGGCGGCACGCTGTGAAGTCCGGCCGTTGGGCACTGGTGGGCGTGGCGATGGGCAGCGTGGTGGCCCTGGCCGCCTTCGCGCCTGCGGCCTGGCTGGCTGCCGGCGTGGCGTCGGCCACCGGGCAGCGCCTGCAGCTGGCCGATGCGCGCGGCACCGTGTGGTCGGGCAGCGCCGTGGCCGTGCTGACCGGCGGCGAAGGCAGCCGCGACGCCAGTGCGCTGCCAGGCCGGCTGAGCTGGTCGCTGTCCTGGCAGGGTCTGGGCCTGTCGGTGGGGCTGCGCCAGGCCTGCTGCATCAATGGCGAACTCCGGCTGGCGGTGCAGCCCGGGTGGTCGCGCCTGCGGCTGGACCTGCCCGCGACCCAGGGCGCGGTGGGCCAGTGGCCGGCCGCCTGGCTGACCGGCCTGGGCACGCCCTGGAATACGCTCCAACCCACCGGCTCGATGCAGTTTTCCAGCCCCGGGCTGAGCCTGGAGTCGGTGCAAGGACGCTGGCGCTTCAATGGCCGCGCCGAACTGGAACTGCAAGGCATGGCTTCGCGTGTGTCCACGCTGGACGTGCTCGGCAGCTACCGCCTCAGCCTGGCCCACGACCCGGGCGGTGCCGACGCGGCCACGCTGTCGCTGTCCACCCTGAACGGCGCCTTGCTGCTCAGTGGCAACGGCCAATGGGTGGCGTCGCGCTGGCGATTCCTGGGCCAGGCCAGCGCCGCGCCAGGCTCGGAGACCGTATTGAACAATTTGCTGAACATCATCGGCCGGCGCCAGGGCGCGCTGTCCGTCATTTCGATCGGATGAGCATGAATCCACCCCGCACCACCGCCAAGCCGGGTCGCCACCGGGCGCCGGTCTGGCTTTTCGCCTTCGCAGCCTTCACCGCCCTGGCGCTTTGCATGCCGCCGGCCTGGGCACAGAAGTCGTCTGCGAGGCAGCGCGCGCCCGTCGTCATGAACTTCGTCAACGCCGACGTCGAGGCCGTGACGCGTGCCATCGCCGCGATGATCGAGCGTCCGATCCTGGTCGACCCGCGTGTGCGCGGCTCCATCACGGTGTACAGCGAACAGCCCCAAAGCGTGGCCGACGCCTGGCAGACCTACATCGCCGCGCTGCGCGGCCTGGGTTTTTCCGTGGTGGAGAGCGCGGGCATCTACAAGGTCGTGCCCGAGGCCGATGCCAAGCTGCAGACCGGCACGGTGACGGTGGGCGGTGTCGGCGTCAAGGGCGACCAGGTCATCACGCAGATCTTCCCGCTGCGTTACGAGAATCCCAACAACCTGGTGGCCGTGCTGCGGCCCTTGATCAGCGCCAACAACACCATCAACGCCAGCCTCGGCAACAACGCCCTGGTGATCACCGACTACGCCGACAACCTGCAGCGCATCTCGCGCATCATCGCCGCGCTCGACCAGCCGGCCACCACCGATGTGGACGTGGTGCCCCTGCAGCATGCGGTAGCCGCCGACCTGGCGCCCGTCGTGCAGCGCCTGAGCGACGGCGGCGGCGGCGCTGCTGTGCCGGGGGTGCCGGGCGGCGGCGGTGGCGTCACGGTGCTGGCCGAGTCGCGCAGCAATGCGCTCATCGTGCGCGCACCGAATGCCGCGCGTCTGGCTGCGGTGCGCGCCACCATCGCCCGGCTCGACCGGCCCGGCAGCCTCGGCGGCGCCAACGGGAGCGGGATGTACGTGGTGCACCTGAAGAACGCCGATGCCGTCAAGCTGGCCACCGTCGTGCGCGCGGCCTTCGGGGCAATCGGTGGCGGCGGGTCGTCTTCGGCCGGCGGCGCGCCTTCGCCGCAAACGCCTGCCGCGCTGGGCGGGCAGGGCGGCGGCGGTGGCGCAACTTCGGCGTCGGCACAGCCGTCCACGGGCGGCTTCATCCAGGCCGACCCGTCGACCAACTCCCTGGTCATCACCGCGCCGGAGCCGCTGTACCGCCAGGTGCGTGCCTTGATCGACCAGCTCGACTCACGCCGTGCGCAGGTCTACATCGAAAGCATGATCGTCGAAGTGTCGGGCGGCGACCTTGCCGAGTTCGGCTTCCAGTGGCAGGGTCTGGGCGGCATCGGCAACACGGCGGGCGTGATCGGCGGAGGTACCAACTTCAGCCCCGGTCCGGGCGGCAACATCGTCGGCCCCGACGGCGCCAACATACTGAATCAGATCGCCCAGGCCAAGGGCCTGAGCTTCGGACTGCTGCGCCAGGTGAACGGCGCGATCTCGCTGGCCGCCATTGCCAAAGCCCTGCAGACCCAGGCCAAGACCAACATCATCTCCACGCCCAACCTGATCACGCTGGACAACGAAGAGGCCAAGATCGTGGTCGGCGAGAACGTGCCCTTCATCACCGGGCAGTTCACGCAGGCGTCCGGCGCCAACACCAACCCGTTCCAGACCATCGAACGCAAGGACGTGGGCATCACGCTGCGCATCAAGCCGCAGATCGGCGAGGGCGGCGCCGTGCGCATGACCATCTTCCAGGAGCAGAGCAGCGTCAAGACCGACGTGGCTGCGGGCACCACCAACGCCGGGCCGTCGACGACCAAGCGCTCCATCGAAACCACCGTGGTGGTCGACGACGGCTCGATCCTGGCCCTGGGCGGGCTGATCGAAGACCGTTTCGTCACCAACCGCAGCCAGGTGCCGTTGCTGGGTGACATCCCCTACATCGGCGCGCTGTTTCGCAGCGAAAGCCGCGAGCGCCGACGCAGCAACCTGATGGTCTTCCTGCGCCCCATCGTGATGCGCGACGCGGACAGCAGCACCCGCCTGTCGCTGGACCGCTATGACCAGATTCGCTTCCAGCAGCAGGGCGCGCAACCCAGCAACAGCGTGTTGATTCCGATCAACCAGGCGCCTGTGCTGCCCGAGAGTGCCATCGATCCGCGCGCGACCATCATGGCGCCAGGTTTGCCCCTGCCTTCGAAAGCGCCCTGACGCGCCGCCGGCCCGCTTCAACCCTTCCAGGACACCACCCCATGGGTTCTCGCCACCCGCTGCCCTACGCCTTCGCCAAGGCGCACCACGTGCTGCTCGAAGACGACGGCCTGCAACTCATGCTGTGGGCGGCAGAGAGCACGCCGGCCTCGGCGTTGTCTGAAGTGACGCGGCTGTTCGACGTCGCGCAGTTCGAGCGCGAACCCGCGGCCACGCTGGGCCAGCGCATCGCCGTGGCCTACGCGGGCGGCGAGAGCAGCGCCGCGGCGGTGATCGGCGAGGTGGAGAGCGGCGTCGACCTGTCGCGCATGATGCAGGAGCTGCCGGCCGTGGAAGACCTGCTGGAGGCGGCCAACGACGCGCCCATCATCCGCATGCTCAACGCGCTGCTCACGCAGGCCGCCAAGGACGGCGCCAGCGACATCCACATCGAGCCCTACGAGCGAAGCAGCACGGTGCGCTTCCGCGTCGACGGCACGCTGCGCGAGGTCGTGCAGCCGAACAAGGCGCTGCACGCGGCGCTGATTTCGCGGCTGAAGATCATGGCCGAGCTCGACATCTCGGAAAAGCGCCTGCCACAGGATGGCCGCATCAGCCTGCGCATCGGCGGCCGCGCCATCGACGTGCGCGTGTCGACGCTGCCCTCGTCGCACGGCGAACGCGCGGTGTTGCGCCTGCTGGACAAGTCGGAGTCGAAGTTCACGCTCGAAGGCCTGGGCATGGACGGCGAGGTGCTGTCCGCTTACAACCGGCTGATCCAGCAACCGCACGGCATCGTGCTGGTGACGGGGCCGACAGGTTCGGGCAAGACGACCACGCTGTACGCATCATTGGGCCAGATCGACACCGCCACCACCAACGTGCTGACCGTGGAAGACCCCGTGGAGTACGAACTGGCGGGCATCGGCCAGACCCAGGTCAACCCGAAGATCGACCTGACGTTTGCCAAGGCCCTGCGGGCCATCCTGCGCCAGGACCCCGATGTCATCATGATCGGCGAGATCCGCGACTTCGAGACGGCGCAGATCGCCATCCAGGCCAGCCTGACGGGCCACCTGGTGCTGGCCACCGTGCACACCAACGACGCCCCCAGCAGCGTCACCCGGCTCATCGACATGGGCGTCGAGCCCTTCTTGCTCAGCAGCAGCCTGCTGGGCGTGCTGGCCCAGCGCCTGGTGCGCAAGCTGTGCCCCATGTGCAAGCGCGAGGGTGAAGGCGGCATCTGGCACCCGGTGGGCTGCCAACACTGCGCGCACACCGGCTACAAGGGCCGCACCGGCGTGTACGAGCTGATGGTGGCCGACGCGGCGGTGCAGGCGCTGATCCACAACCGCGCGGCGGAATCCGAACTGGTGGCTGCAGCGCAGGCCGGCGGGCTGCGGTCGATGCGCGAGGACGGCGAGCGGCTGGTGCGCCAGGGCGTCACGTCGCGCGAAGAGGTC
>Ga0209181_10006326_pt1 | contig 16640 bp, 13 predicted proteins | sample MAT05_FD_187208 | JGI IMG/M metagenome (GOLD analysis project Ga0209181, IMG submission 187208) | Freshwater microbial communities from Lake Fryxell liftoff mats and glacier meltwater in Antarctica - MAT-05 (SPAdes) (version 2) | ecosystem: Environmental > Aquatic > Freshwater > Ice > Liftoff...
ACGCGCGAAGCGCGGAGCAAAGCAACCAGCCCCCAAGACGCGGCCGTAAACGCAGCCCGGAAAGGGGCCCGACCGCCAAAGGCGGGAGCATCAACCAGAGGCCAGCCAACTCTCGGCCGTTCCAATAAGAGTGGTGCACGGGGACGTTCTAGGCTCCGCTGCCGAGGAACGAGCGAAGCTGGTGACGGGGGCGCACTTTTGTGCGTTCCCTAACCTGCGAGCGACTGACGAAGGTCAGCGGTGCATAGAACGTTCCCGGGCGCCGCTCGCCAGCCGTGCCTGCAATAGAACAGGGCGCCCCTTGGGGCGCCCTGTTCGGCATCACAGCTTGAACCGGCGTCGGGACGCCTACTTGATGTGGTGTCCCGAAATCGCCCGGGATATAACCAGCCGCTGAATCTCGGAAGTGCCCTCGAAGATGTCGTAGATTTTCGCATCGCGGTGCATGCGCTCCACCGGGAACTCGCGGGTGTAACCGTTGCCGCCGAGGATCTGGATGGCTCGTTCGGTGACCCAGGTGGCGACTTCGCCTGACTTGAGCTTGGACATCGAGCCTTCAGCCTGGGTGAACGGCACCTGGGTGCGTCCCATCCAGGATGCGCGCCAGACGAGCAGGCGGGCAGCGTCGATTTCCATCTTCATGTCGGCGAGGGTGAATGCGATCGCCTGGTTCTCGATGATCGGCTTGCCGAACTGAACACGTTCCTTGGCGTAACCGAGGGCGAATTCGTAGGCGGCGCGGGCGATGCCGATTGCCTGCGCTCCGACGATCGGTCGGCTGGCTTCGAAGGTCGCCATGGCGGCCTGGCCCTTGGACTTCTTGCCTTCACGGACGCGCGCGAGACGCTCGTCGAGCTTCTCCTTGCCGCCGAGCAGGCAGTTGCCGGGAACACGAACGTCGTCGAGGTGGACATCAGCGGTGTGGGAAGCACGGATGCCGTGCTTCTTGACCTTGGCGCCCTGCTCGCAGCCGGGGGTGTTCGGCGGAATGATGAACGCCGCGTGGCCACGTGAGCCGAGCTCACGGTCGACCGAAGCGATCACGACGTGAATGTTGGCGATACCACCGTTGGTGGCCCATGCCTTCTGGCCGTTGATGACCCAGGTGTCGTTGGCTTCGTCGTACTTGGCGGTGGTGCGAACGGCGGAGACGTCGGAACCGGCGTCAGGCTCGGAGGCGCAAAACGCGGCGACTTTGAGGTCGTCCGGGGTGCCGTAGCACTGCGGGATCCATTCGCCCATCTGCTCGGGTGTGCCCTGGCCGAAGATCGAGGCCACGGCGAGGCCGGTGCCCATGATCGCCATGCCGATGCCGGCATCGCCCCAGAACAGCTCTTCGTTGACGATCGGCAGCGTGAGGCCGGATTCGTCGGCGAAGAACTGCGCGGTGCCTTCGAAGCCGTAAAGGCCGATCTTCGCGGCCTCCTCGACAACGGGCCACGGAAACTCTTCTTTCTCGTCCCATTCGTGAGCGGCAGGACGGACTACGCCTTCAGCGAAGCCGTGCACCCATTCCTGGATGTCCTTCTGGTCCTGGCTCAGTTCGAGGCTGAACTTCGGCTTCTCTTCAGCCGATCCAGCCGTTTCTTCAAGTAGTTCTTCGGAAGTCTGAGTAGCAGTCATACATCTATGTTACATGGATCGATGTCGAGGTATGTGAGTATTGACCGATTGGTCAGTCAACCCGCAAACACATTGGTGAAGCGAAGGCAGGTCAGGCAGCCTGGGCTGTTCCGCGACCGAGCATCTCATTGAGCTCACTTCGAAGCCCGGGTGACTGCCGTACCTTGAAATCGGGGCCCAGCCTGAGCTTGCGCTCACGCTCACCGTTGACCACGACCAGGACAACTTCGTTCTCTCCCCGATGGTGGTCGAAGATCACTTTGAGTTCTTCCAGGGCATCCATCGAAAGCTGGTCCGATTCAACCTTGACCAGGAACGGCTCGTTCTTCCGGGCGTGCTGCTCGATCGCCTTTTCGATCTCGGCTGGCTTCGGGTTGAAGCTCTCCGCGTTCTGGACAACCAGCTTGGTCCCTTTCTCCGTCTGGTCGATCCGGCCTTTGACCAGGACCACTTCGTCCAGCTGGATCGCCTGGGACTTCTCTGACTGGTCGGCCTTGAACACGATCAGCTCAATTTCCGACTCGATGTCGCTGAGCGTCGCGAAAGCCATCGTCGACCCGCTCTTGGTCCGCAGCTTCTTGTATTCGGTGACGATGCCCCCGACCGTCACCCAGGAGCCGTCGTCACGCTTGCCCAGCTCGGACAGCTTGCAGTCGGACTTGGCGAGGATCGCTTCACGCAGCCCATCAAGCGGATGCGAAGAGAGGAAAGTTCCGAGAGTCTCCTTCTCGAGAGCGAGGATCTCTTTCTGGTCAAAGTCAATTTCGGTGATCGGCGCGTGCTGGGCCCCCGGGCTGGCTTCACCATCGTCACCGCCCATGTCGAAGATCGAACCCTGGCCCAGATGAGCATCGGACTGGGCTTTGTTGCCGGCCGCCTGCGCTTCGAGCAGGACTTCGAGCATGCCTTTGCGTGATCCGGGCAGCGCATCGAAAGCGCCGCATTTGATCAGGCATTCGATCGCGCGTTTGTTGACCGCACGGGAATCGGCGCGCTCACAGAAGTCCCAGAGCGAATCGAAGGGCCGTTCCTTGCGGGCGTGGCTGATCGCTTCGACAGCCTGGTAGCCGACGTTCTTCACGGCATCGAGGCCGAAGACGATCTTCGTGCCATCAACCACGAAGCTGTGGTCGGAGATGTTGATGTCTGGCGGCATCACCTTGATGCCCATTTCCGCGCAGCGGGAGATGTAGCCGGGAACCTTGTCCTTGGTGTTCATTACCGAAGAGATCACGGCCGCCATGTATTCGGCCGGGTAGTTCGCCTTGAGGTAGGCGGTCCGGTAGGAAATCAGCGCGTAGCAGGCGGCGTGCGACTTGTTGAAGGAGTAGTCGGCGGCGCTGGTCATCGACTTCCAGAGGCTGTTCGACACGGCCTGGCTGGTTCCGGAGGCGGCGGTGCCTTCCATGAACATGCCCTCCATCTTGGCCATCATGTCGCGCTTCTTCTTGCCGATCGCTTTGCGTAGATCATCCGATTCAGCCGGCGAGAAACCGCCCAGCTTCTTCGAGATCTCCATCAGCTGCTCCTGGTAAACCAGGCAGCCGTAGGTCCCTTCAGTGATTTCCTGGAGGCGCGGGTCGGCGTATTCGACCGTCGTCGGATCGGCTTTTCCACGGGCGTAACGAGGGATCTCGGCCATGGCGCCAGGACGGTAGAGCGCGACCAGGGCGATCAGGTCGTTCAGCTCGGTCGGGTTGACCTGGCGCATCGCTTCGCGCATGCCTTCCGACTCGAACTGGAAGACACCGGTCGAATCGCCGGCCGCCAGCATCCTGTAGGTCTTCTCGTCATCAAGCGGGATCTCACCGATGTCGATCGCGACGCCTTTGGACCGCTCGATGATGTCGACCGCGTCATCAATGACGTCAAGGTTTCGCAGGCCCAGGAAGTCCATCTTCAGCAGACCCATCTCTTCGACGGGGTTCATCGAGTACTGGGTCACTGTCTTGTACTGCTTGATCGGCTTGCCGTTCTCGTCCTTGGCCGCGGCGGCGGATTTGTCTTCCACCAGCTGAAGCGGAACGATCTCCTTGAGCGGACGGCCGGAAATGACGACCGCGGCAGCATGGATCGAGGTGTTGCGGATCTTGCCCTCCAGGCCACGCGCCGTGTCGATCACCTTGGCCGCATCGGCGTCGGAGTCGTAAGTTTTCTTGAGTTCCTCACCGGGCTTCAGGCACTCGGCGAAGGAGGGAGAGCGGCCCATGATCGGCTCGGGGATCAGCTTGGCGAGTGTGTCGCCCATCTTGTAATCGTAACCGTGGACCCGGGCTGCGTCACGAATCGCGGCCCGTGGCGCCATCTTGCCGAAGGTGATGATCTGAGCGACCGAATCCGAGCCGTACTTGGCGGTGACGTACTGGATCATGCGATCGCGACCGCGAACCGAGAAGTCGATGTCGATATCCGGCATCGACTTGCGGCCGGGGTTCAGGAAACGCTCGAAGAACAGGTCGTGCTCGACCGGGTCGATGTCGGTGATGCCGAGCGAGTAGGAAACGATCGAGCCAGCGGCGGAACCACGGCCGGGTCCGACCGAAATACCGTTCTCCTTGGCGTACTTGACAAAGTCCCAGACGATCAGGAAGTAGTCAGGGAACCCCATCTCCTCGATCACGCCGAGTTCGAAGTCGAGGCGTTTCATCGCTTCGGCCGGAACCGGATCGCCGTAACGCTCCTTGAGTCCGTCGAGCGCGATCCGCCGCAGCATGACCGTGGAGTTCTCGCCTTCCTCGGTCGGGAACTTCGGCAGGAGGATCTCCCCGAGCGGGATCTCCACGTTGCAGCGCTCGGCGACCTCGAGGGTCATCGGCACGGCCTCGGGCCATTCGGTGAAAGCGGCCGTCATCTCCGCCGCGTCCTTGAGGTAGAACTCGTTCGTGTCGAAGGTCATCTTCGGTGCATCGAGTGTCGACTTCGTCTGAACGCAGAGCAGGGCCGTGTGGTTGGTGTAGTCCTCGCGGCGCAGGTAATGGACGTCAGCGGTGGCGACCAGTGGACGGCCGACCTCACGCGCGATCCGGGCGATCTGGGCGTTCGCTTTGTCCTGATCGTCAATGCCGTTCTTCTGAACCTCCAGGTAGACCTGGTCCGGTCCGAAGACCTGCATGAGTTCATCGAGGTGTCGCCGGGCTTCGTCCGGACGGTCTTCGACCAACCGCTTGACGAAGCGGGCCTGAAGACAGCCAGTGAGGACGATCACGCCCTCCGAATGGCGATCGAGCAATTCCATGTCGATGTTGGCCTTGCCGCGATGCATGCCTTCGAGGAAACCTTCGGAGCTGAGCTCGACCAGGTTGCGGAAACCGACGTCATTCTCGGCCAGCAGGGTCAGGTGGTTGCGTTCGTACTTCGGCATCTCCTTGACCGTGTGGCGATCGTCGACGTAATAGGCCTCAATACCGAGAATCGGCTTGACGTCGTTCTCCCGGCAGGCCTTGTACATGTCGAGCGCGCCGTTCATCACACCGTGATCGGTCAGGCTGAGTGCCGGCATATCGAGCTCTGCCGCCCGGGCCGCCATTTCCTTGATGTTGCAGGCTCCGTCCAGCACCGAATGTTCGCTGTGGACGTGCAGATGCACAACCTGCGGGGCGGATGAAGTGGAGTTACTCACGGATGATCATTGTGGCAACTCGGTCAGACATCAACCTATGCAGATTCACCCGTTTTACGGACTTTGCGGGGTGCGAATAACATTGCCCCGATGATCTACCTGCTGCGACACGGTGATGCCGAAGCGGAGGGTCCCGGAGGGGATGCCGCAAGACGCCTGACCGGCAAAGGAGAAGTCCAGGCGGCTAACGCCGGAAGGACAATCGCCCGGCTCGGCCTGAACATCGACTCCTGTGTCACCAGTCCACGGGTCAGGGCCCACGACACAGCCGAACTCGCCTGCCACGCCCTGGGCATCACTCCGGAAACCGTCGCTTCGATCGGCGACGGCCAGTACGACACCACTGACCTGGCCGCGGGACGCGGCGACCTCCTCCTGGTCGGACACGAACCCGTTCTCTCGATGGAGGTCCACCGCCTGACCGGCGCCCGGATCAAGATGAAGAAAGGCGGGCTCGCTGTCCTCGAGCCGAATCTGCTCCGGGCACTGCTCCGTCCGGACGAAATCGCGGCGATCGCCGCCGATTGAAGAAACGCCGTTCTTGACAGCCGCCGGGCCCGGTGATTGGATCGGTTCATGAAACGGCTCGTGCTTGCCTTCTTTGTCTCCGTCCCCGTCCTGCTCGCTTCCGCCTCTGCGACCGCCGCCCCGGGGATACCCGACTTCGACGTGGTACCGACCTTCAACGCGAAGATCCACGTGGCCGGTGGGGTTACCGTCACCTCCACCCACGACACCACCGGAAGCTGCACCCCGGGCCAGGCCTGGACGATGACCGAAAGCGTCGACATCGAGATCAACGACAAAGTCACCGGGACCTTCTTCGGCAAGAACCGGATCGCATCGCGTTTCGCGACCGGCAACGTCGATCAGAAGAGCGGGGTCAGGGGTTACCGCGAAACGAACAACTGCGCGCCGGCCGCGAAAATGGAACTCGAGCGGCCCGACTGTGAATCGTTCGGTGGCCGCTCGCTAGCCAACCTGGTTCCGGACCCACGTTTCAACGGCGGTATCTCGATCGGGATGACCCGCCGCGGCGGTGGATCGCAGGACCTCAGCTGCGTCGGAGAGATCCCGGTCACCTCCGCCCCCAGGGGGTCAGTAGTGACGCCGTTATCCCACACCTTCACGCCGATCAACCTGCCATTGAACGTGCCGGTCAACAAGTTCAAGAAGCTGAGCGGAGGCGACCGAATCATCCGCACGATCCGCATTGGTGGCCACTGCGAGAACGCGCGGATCACCACTGGCGGGCCGGGCATCGACATGCGGGCGGCCGATCCGACCTGCAAGGTGAATGGGCTTTTCAACGTGATCGTAAAGCGGCTGAACGATTGAATCCGGCACAGAATTCCTCAACCGGGAAATCCGTGTGAACAGCTCCGAATCGCCTGCCAGACAAGGACCGGGTCGGTTTCAGTACTTCGAAATGGCCGCCAGCCACTGGGGCGACGGATCGGGTCTGTCCCGGTTAGCCACAAACCCAGGGGGCGGTCCCTGAGTCTGCGTAAATCAGCGCAGCGATCCGATCCTGCTCGGCCTTCGATGCTTCGTTTGGCAGGCCGGTGCCGCCATAGGCCTCCCATGTGGCGGGCATGATCTGGTACGCGCCGCCGGCTCCGCTCGACGGGTTGACCGCTGCGTAGTTGCCTCCCGATTCGCACATCACGATGTAGGTCGGGATCGAGTACGGACCGCCGAGCTGCTCGTCGACCTGTGCTTCGGCTTCGGCCGGAGCCGCAGCCTGTTCTTTTTCGATCTGCTGCTGCCATCCGTTGATGTCCGACTTCAGGCTGGCGATCTCGGACTCTCGTGAATCGTTCACCGAAGCGAGCTGGGACGCAGTCGAATCAGCCGCAGCGCGGGCCGCCGTGATCCCGGCCTGAGCCGACGCCAGCTCGGCGTTCTGTACGTCCACCCTGCTCTTCAGCAGAGTCAGTTCGGCAGTCTGGTCCCTGAAGTCATTGCGAACCGAACGGACCCGCTCGGCCAGCCTCTGATCAGCCTCCTGGATCGCCAGCAAGTACTCCCGCTGCGAAGCGAGCACACCGAAGTCACCGGCGCCCAGGGCGAGGTCAACCATGTCCGGCGTGCCGGCCATGTACATCGCGACCAGTCGGTCTGCCAGCAGTTTTTCGGCCCGCTTCAGACGCTTGCGGGACTGTTCCAGTTCCGCTTCCGAAGAAACGACCTTCGAGTCGAGGGCCGCGGAGCGCTCGGCACCGTTGGCAATCAGGCCACCAAGTTCGGCTTCGCGGGACGCCGCTGCTTCCGACTTCGCCTGCGCAGCATCAAGCCCGGCCCGGTTCTGGCTGAGCGACTGCGAGACCTGCTCGATCCGGTCCTTGGCATCAGTCGACTTCTGTTCGAGATCGCCAACCGCGCCCAGCGCGGACCCTGCCGCGGCGGCGCAGACAAATACGACCGCCGAAGCGGCCAGAAGGGTTGATCGTCTTCCCCTCAAGCCGAGGGCCCGAAGGGAGTTATAGGGGAGTTAGTAGAAACCAAAGCCGACTCACACCGTAACCAAGGTCCCTCTTCGGCCCCCTGAACCGGTCCAACCTCGCAAGATCCCTTGCGAAAGCAGGGTTGTGCGGTTCTGTGGCTCAGCCCTCGGGAACGTCGCGGGTAATCAGGTATCCCGTGACCCCGACGGCGGCCACACCTGCGACCGCAGCGACGGTGCCGATCACGACCGTGCGGGCAACCACCTTGCGGCGCAGAAGCTTGATGCCGTACTTGACGACGAGTTTGCCGATCAGGGAGTAGATCATTTGGTGTCCTCTCGATTGCGTACGCGATGAGCCATGCGGCTCTGAAGCGAAAATAGTTCGATGAAACCGGGGCTCGCCTGCTGGGAAAACTCGCCGCCCGAAGCGCCGAATGAAGCCAGGTTCTCGTCATAGAGCGCAAAGGGTGACCTGCGGACGGTCGGTGTACAAGAACCCTTGAAGAGCTTCACCGAAACCTCGCCGGTCGTGAACTCGTTGGCTGAATCCATGAAAGCGTCAAGGTTGTACCTCAGCGGTTCGTACCAGAGCCCGGCGTAAGCCATGTAGGCCCAGTGCCTGTCCAGCGTGTTCTTGAAGTTGTTCTGGTGGATCGTCGAAACCAGCTTCTCGAGTTCCTGATGGGCGGTGAGGATGATCGTCGCCGCCGGGACTTCATAGATGTCCCGGACCTTGAGGCCGACGATGCGGTCCTCGATGTGGTCGACGATGCCGACCCCGTGCCGGCACCCGGCATCAGCCGCTGCTTCCAGCAACGGCACCAGGTCCATCGTCTCGCCGTTGAAACTGACCGGCCGGCCCGCTTCGAAGCCGATCGTGACCGTCTCCGGCTCGTCCGGCGCCAGCTCCGGCCGGGTGACCAGCTGGAAGACGTCGTCGGGCGGCGGCGAGTTCAGGTCCTCGATCGAGATTCCCTCGGACGAACGGCCCCAGAGGTTGTCGTCGATCGAATAGGGAGCGGCCGAATTTCCACCCTTGAGCGGGATGTCGTGGGTCCGGCAGTATTCGAGCTCTTCCTCACGGCCGATCTTCCAGGCCCTGACCGGCGCGATCATCTTGAGGTCCGGGTTCAGCGTGGCGACCGTGCTCTCCAGGCGGACCTGGTCGTTGCCCTTGCCGGTGCAGCCATGGGCCAGGGTGTCGCAGCCGTACTGCGCGGCGACCTCCACCCCGAGCTTGCCGATCAGCGGCCGACCCAGTGAAGTAAAAAGCGGGTAACCCCCGCCATAAAGCGCATTGGCCTTGATCGCCGGCAGGACGAAGTCCCGGGCGAATTCCTCGCGGGCGTCGATTATCACGGTCTCGACCGCACCCATCATTCTGGCTTTGTCGAGGATCTCGGTGTAGTCCTCACCGGGCTGGCCGAGGTTCACGGTCAGGGTCACGACCTCGGCGTCGTAGGCCTCCTGGATCCAGTGGAGCATGACGCTCGTGTCCAGACCGCCCGAGTAGAGCAGCAGGACACGGTTCACGTCTTCGGGCCGCGCTTCGTAGGTCGCGATCGGATCAGGCAGGGAATCAAGGGTGATTTCGGTCATTTACTTTCTTCGTGGCTTGGGGCAGCGGTAGACCGCTCAGGGAGCGATGCCACCGCTGGGTGGGGTATCGGCGCCAGTGCCGGTTCCGGGAGTTACTCCGCCGGTGTCGGGCGTGGTCGGCACGGTCGGAGTCGATCCACCGGAGTCGGGCACGGTCGGGGTCGAACCACCATTGTCGGGCTCGACCGGAACGACGTCGGTGGTGCCCGTGGTGGTGACTCCGGTAGTGCCGGTGGGCTCGGTCGGCGTAACCGTGGTCACGCCGGTGGCGCCGGTGAGCACCGCGGGTTCGGTTTTCGTGTCATCCCCGCCGGAGATCACGATCACTGCGAGGACCAGGCCGACGATCACGGCCAGCAGGCCAACGATCAGGTAGCGCACATGCTTGCGCTGCTCTTCGGGCTCGTATGGGTCCTGGTCATAGCCCCCTCCACCACCGCCGCGTGGCGAACGGTCGTCATTTCTCATTATGCGTGTGGGATCGTCATTCATTTCGGAACACCTCCGTGAAGTTGGTCGACGCTGATGCTACCCGGTAGATCAGCGGGGTTAAGATGAACAAAGTGCTTCGTCGATGATCGAAACAGCTCGCTCTGCCTGCTCGTCGGTCAGGACGAATGGAGGCAGCAGCCTGATCGAATCCGGACGGGGAGCGTTACACACCAGACCCCGTTCAAGCAGGTCGGCGTTCAATTCGGCTGAATTGATCCCCTCTTCCAGCTCAACTGCCAGCATCAACCCCCGGCCACGAACCGACTTGACACCGTCGAGGGCCGTAAGGCTCTCGGTGAGGCTGTTGCCGAGCTGCCTGATCCGCCGCAGCATCTCGGGATCGTCGACCAGGTCGAGCACGGCCAGGGCGGCCGATGCGGCCACCGGTCCGGCGGCGAAAGTTGAGCCGTGGTCACCCGGGCTCAGGACGTCGGCGGCCTTTTCGTTGGTGATGCATGCGCCAATCGCCACGCCGCCGCCCAGGGCCTTGGCGCTGGTGATGATGTCCGGGCGCACGGGCACCTGCTCGTAAGCCCACAGCGAGCCGGTCCGGCCGACACCGGTCTGGATCTCGTCGAATATCAGGAGGGCTCCGGTCCGGTCGCAGATCTCGCGGGCGGCGATCAGGGTTTCGTCGGAAAGCACGAACACTCCGGCCTCACCCTGGATCAGTTCGATCAGGATCGCCGCGGTGTTCTCTCCGGCGGCTTCGTTCAGGGCTTCGGCGTCGTCGAACGGAACTGACCTGAAACCAGGCAGCATCGGACCCAGCAGCGGATCCCTGGCCAGCGCCGGGGTCGCCGAGAGCGACCCGTAGGTCCGGCCGTGGAAATCGCTTTCGAAGGAAATTATCTCCGGACCGTCGATTCCACGCTGATGCGCATGCTTGCGACTGATCTTGATCGCGCATTCATTCGCTTCGGTGCCGGAGTTGCAGAAGAACACCCGGCCGCCCAGCGAAGACTGCGACAGCCTTTCGGCGAGGTCGATCATCGGCTGGGTGTAGAAGAGATTGGAGACGTGCATCAGCTTCGCGGCCTGATCGGTCACGGCGGCGACCACGTCCGGATGGCAATGTCCAACCGAAGCAACCGAGATTCCGGCCAGCATGTCGATGTATTCGTTGCCCTCGGTGTCGAAGAGGAGCGCTCCTTCACCGCGCTCGAAGACGACGTCGGCCCGTTTGTACGTCTGCATGACGTACTGCGCTTCACGGCCCTTCAGGCTGGCGTCCACCGGACTCACGGGTTCACCTTGGTGCCGATGCCGTCGTCGGTGAAGAGTTCCAGCAGCAGCGAGTGCGGCCGCCTGCCGTCGATGATGTGGGCCGCCTGGGCGCCGCCGTTCACGGCATTGACGCAGGCTTCGAGCTTCGGGCGCATGCCACCCTCAATGCCGTCAAGGTTGTCCTCGATGTTGCGTACCGTGGTCTGGGAGATGCGTGAATCCGGATCTTCGGGATCCTCCAGCCAGCCGACCACGTCGGTCAGGAAAACCGCCTTGTATGCACCGAGGGCCGCGGCGACTTTGCCGGCCGCTTCGTCGGCATTCACGTTGTAGGAGTTGCTGTCCCGATCGGATGCGCAGGAAGCGATCACCGGGATGTAGTCCTCGGAAATGTGGTTGAGCACGTCGACGTCAACCCGCTCGATCTCTCCCACAAAGCCAACCTCGGCCGCATTCGCGACTGGTGCCACCTCGAACAGTGCACCGTCTTCGCCAGACAGCCCGACCGCAGGCTGGCCCGCCCGGTTGAGGCGCCGGACCAGATCAGCGTTGACCTTGCCAAGCAGCACCATCTTCGCCACTTCGACCGTCTCGGCATCGGAAACCCGCAGGCCGTGGTGGAACTTCACTTCAAGTCCCATCTTCTTCATGACTTCGGAGATCTCGGGGCCACCACCATGGATGATCACCGGGTTCATGCCGACGTACTTGAGCAGGACCACGTCCTTGGCAAAGGCCTCTCGCAGGGATTCCTCGCGCATTGCCGCTCCGCCGTACTTGATGACGACGGTCTTGCCGTGGAATTCCCGGATATATGGAAGCGCCTCGAGCAGCACGGTGACGTTTTCGTCAGCGCGTGAGCCGGAGAGGAGCTCCGTTGCCTTTTCCTGGTCCATCACTCTGGTCCTTACGTTGTGTATTCGGCGTTGATGACGATGTATTCGTGAGTCAGATCGCTGAAGTAGATGCGGGAGATCGCGTCGCCGCGGTCGAGCCGCAGGGCCAGTTCGGCTTCCGGCTGTTCACCGGCAAGTTCATCGGCATCGATCACGTCGGGGCCGAGCTCACCGATATCGGCGCCGGCAAGTGCGGCTCCGGCGGCCTGGGCGATCCGGCCCCAGTTGGGGTCCCGGCCGAGCAGCGCGGTCTTGACCAGCGGCGAGTTGGCAATCCGGCGGGCGACCAGGTCGGCTTCCTCGGGGTCTTTCGCTCCACTGACTTCGATCCGGCCGACCCGGGTTGCACCTTCGCCATCCCGGACGACTTCGATCGCCAACTGGAGCAGCACGGCTTCAAGCAGACCCTCCGGCAGCGGCAACCCGGAGATGCCGCTGGCCTGGAACAGCACGGTGTCGTTGGTGCTCATCTGCCCATCAACCGTGATGCGTTCAAAAGATTCAGCGACCGCGGCCCGCAGCAGCGGTTCGGGATCGGCGACAACCGCGTCGGTCTGGACGAAACAGAGCATGGTTGCGTAGCCCGGCTCGATCATCCCCGCACCTTTGGCCTGCGCAGAGATCGTGATGCCGCCCGCGGTGAGCGTGCACCGCTTGGGGAACTTGTCGGTGGTCATGATCGCCTCAGAGAAAGGAACCGCTCCTTCTCCCCAGACACCGGCGGCCAGACCGGAGATGCCGTGCAGCACCGACTCCATGTCCATCGGCACGCCGATCACGCCGGTTTCGGCAACGGCAACCTGCTCGGGCACGAGGTTCAGTTCCTGCGCGGTTTCATTTCTCATCGCGAGCGCGTCCAGCATGCCCTGTTCGCCGGTGGCGGCATTGGCGTTGCCGGAGTTGACGATCACCGCCCGCACAGAGTCCTGCTGGAGGTGGTCCCGGCAGACCCGGATCGGTGCGGCTGCGGCGGCGTTCCTGGTCAGCAGGATCGCTGACGTCGTCTCTTCCGAATCGGAGACGACGATGCCAAGGTCGGTCTTGCCGTCCTTCTTCAGGCCACAGGGGACTCCTCCGGCCCGGAAGCCGGCGGGCAGAACGGTGTCATCGAGCTGCTCGACACCTTCCGGCGCTTCAACCCAGCGGGACTTGAAAAAGCCGGCGCTCACGAGATCCCCACGCCTTCGTCGAGGCCGAGCATCAGGTTCAGGTTCTGGATCGCCTGGCTGGAAGCGCCTTTCCAGAGGTTGTCGATCACTGCGAACACGACGACGCGGTCATCCCCGACCAGCGGCATGATGTGGCATTCATTGGTGCCACGCACGTCGCGCATGCCGGGCGGGGTCTTTCGCAGGGTCACGAACCTTTCGCCGCCGTACCGAGCTTCATACAGGGCCTCGAGCGCGTCCTGGCTGATCTCTTCCCTGACCTTGACGTAACAGCTGACCAGCTCGCCCTGGTCGACCGGGACCATGTGCGGCACGAAAGTCATCGAATCGATTCCGGCGCCGTCAGGGGAAACCTTGTTCAGCTTCTCCAGGATCTCCGGCCGATGCCGGTGGCCGGCCGGTTTGTAGGGCGCGACGTTTTCGGTGACGGTGACGAAAGAAGTGCCTTCGCCCCCTCCCCGTCCCGCTCCGGACACACCGGACTTGGCATCGATCACGACGTCGTCGATCAGACCGGCCTCGGCCAGCGGAGCCAGGGCGAGAATCGCGGCAGTCGGATAGCAGCCAGGGTTGGCGATCAGTTCGGCGTCAATCACGTCGGCCCGATTGAGTTCAGGCAGGCCGTAGACCGCACCGTCAAGCAGGTCCGGGTCGCTGTGGGCGCCGTAGAACTTCTCGTACGTCGGCAGGTCATCCAGCCGGAAGTCGGCCGAAAGATCAACCACGATCATGCCGAGGCCACGCATCCCGGCGACCACCGGGGCGGCGGCACCGTGCGGATAGGCAACGATGCCGACGTCGACATTTTCGAGCCCGGCGAGGTCCAGTTCCTTCAGTTCCAGCGGAACGCCGTAACGCGGGTAGAGCTCATTCAGCGCCGTGCCGGTCTCGGACCGGGAAGTGATCTCCACCAGTTCGAGCGCCGGATGGTTCCAGACGAGATTGGCCGCGAGTGCACCGGCGTAACCGGTTGCCCCGGCAACGATGACCCTGGCTTTGGCGCCATCGAGTCCGATCGGTTGTGTGTGCTCAGCCACGGAGCTTGCCTCCCACGCCGGCGATCCGATCGACGATCTTCTGCCAGACCGGATCGACTTCTTCATCGCTCAGGGTCCGGTCGGGTGCCCGGAACCTGAGTCTCAGAGCCAGACTCTTCTCATCGGCACCGATCTGATCGCCGTGATAGACGTCGAAGATGTTTACCGATACCAGCAGTTTGCCGCCGGCCTCTTCGGCCGCGGCCAGCACGGTGGATGCCGTCACGGAATCATTGAGCACCACCGCGAGGTCCCGATCGACCGGCGGGAATGCCGTGAAATCGACGTAGGTTTCGTTGCCCAGCGCCGAAGCCTCGAGCAGTTCGGCCAGGTTGATCTCGAAAGCGACAACTTCGCCCAGGTCCCAGTCGGTGGCAACCGACGGATGGATCTGCCCGATCCAGCCGGCGGACACCCCACCGATCAAGACCTCGCCAGAGCGACCGGGATGAAGGAAGGGCTGCTCTCCGGGGACAACCTCCACCGAGGTGCCGAGACCGGTTGCCAGCCTTTCGAGCACACCCTTGATCTGGAAGAAGTCGACCTTGTTCGAGTTCTGGCTCCAGGAGGCAGGATCGATCGACCCGGTTGCCAGTACGCAGAAGTGGTGCGGTTCGTTGACCGGCGGCCGCTGCTTGCCGGGGAAGTTTCCGCCGAGCGGGCCGGGACCGAAATCTCCGGCCGGCAGGTAGACCCTTCCGGATTCGAAGAGCGCAACCGACTCGGCACCGCGGGCCAGATTCCTCTGTGCGGCTCCCAGCAGTGAACCGAGCAGGATCGAGCGCATCACCGACTGGTCTTCGGAAAGCGGGTTAGACAGCTTGACCGCCGCGGCCCGGGGGTCCGGTGCTTCGAGCCGCAGCCTCGTGGTTTCAGACGGGTCGGTGAAGCTCCAGCCGACGATCTCGTCGAAGCCGGCTTCGCGCAGCGAATCCTCGGCCCTCCGCATCAGGCTCTGCTGACGGCTGAGGCCACCGACCCGGCCGGAACCGGACGGCAGTGTGGCCGGCAGTCGGTTATCGAGATCATTGACCCGGCCGACTTCTTCGACCAGGTCGATTTCCCGGGTCACGTCATAGAAACGGTCCGGGGGAACCGTAACCAGCAGGTCGTCGCCGTCCCGATCGACAGTGAAGCCAAGAAGTTCGAGTGCTTCGACCTGCTTGTCCGCCGGAATCGCAAGGCCGAGGATGCGCTCGACCCGTCCGGCCCGCAGTCTGATCGGCTCGGGATCCGGCAGCGGCGCGGCAATATCAACCAAACCATCAACCGCGACCGCACCACAAAGGTCGATCATCAGTTCAGTCGCCACGATCTGGGCCCTTTCGGCGAGCGCCGGGTGCAGCTGCTTCTCGAACCGCGATGAGGCTTCAGAGCGCAGGTTGAGTTCCCTCGACGACCGCAGGATGTTCGGGCCGTTCCAGGTTGCCGCCTCCATCAGGACAGAGGTGGTCGCTGCGGAGACTTCGGATACGGCGCCGCCCATGATTCCGGCGATCGCCGCCGGGCCGTTGCGGTCACAGACCAGCACGGTGTCCGGACCGATGTCGCGTTCAATCCCGTCCAGGGTCGTGACTTTCTCCCCCGCCTTCGCATTGCGCACAATCAGCGCGCCATCGGGAACCAGGTCGAGGTCGAATGCGTGGAGCGGCTGGCCGGTCAGCCACATCACGTAGTTGGTGATGTCAACCACGTTGTTGATCGGCCGCTGGCCGGCGGCAATCAGCCGGGCTTTGAGCCACAAAGGCGAAGGTCCAACCGAAACGTTGGTGAAAGCCCGTGCCGTGAACCGGGAGCACAGATCAGGGTTCTCGACTTCTACCGAGACCATCGAAGCGGTCGAGTCACCCGGAGCGATTTCCTTGCCGTCCCACGGCGCTGCGGCCAGGTCGGCGCCGGTGATCGCGTGAGCTTCCCGGGCCACGCCATACAGTCCGAAACAATCGGTCCGGTTCGGGGTCACTTCAAGTTCGAGCACGATCTGGGAAATCGGCATGACATCAACGGCCGGCGTGCCGGGAGCGGCCAGGTCGTCTTCCAGGACCATGATGCCGTCGCTGCCATCACCGAGCTCGAGTTCGGTCTCCGAGCAGATCATGCCCTCCGACGGAACGCCCCGAAGTTTGGCTTTCTTGATCTTCATCCCACCGGGCATGACCGCCCCGGGCAGGGCCACAACCACGGTCTGGCCGGCTTCGACATTGGGGGCACCACAGACGATGTTGCGCTTTTCGTCTTCACCGGTGTCGACGGTGCAGACCCGCAGCCGGTCGGCGTCGGGGTGCGGCTCGACCGCGAGCACTTTGCCGATCACGAAATTGTCGGGGCTGGGCGGACCGGAAATAACGACCCTTTCGACTTCGGTGCCGGTCATCGCCAGCTTCTCGGCCAGCACGTCAGGTGCGAGTCCGGGATCGCAATAGGTGGCCATCCAGGCGTACGGAATCCTCATGAGAACTGCTCCAGCAGACGCACATCATTGTCGAAGAAGAGCCGCAGATCCCCCACTCCGTGCCGCAGCATGGCGAT